>Ga0157380_10002230_pt1 | contig 13040 bp, 6 predicted proteins | sample S35metaG_FD_119757 | JGI IMG/M metagenome (GOLD analysis project Ga0157380, IMG submission 119757) | Switchgrass rhizosphere microbial communities from Kellogg Biological Station, Michigan, USA - S3-5 metaG | ecosystem: Host-associated > Plants > Roots > Rhizosphere > Soil | place: USA: Michigan...
CGGCCACCCCACGTACGGCGAGCGACACGGCCTCGCGCTCGCGGCGCGAGAGGCCGTAGCGTCGTGTTAGGCGCGGCGCGACGTCTCTCCGGCCGGCCGGCGTGATGATGACGACGGTGCTGGAGCGCCCGAACTCGTCAGGCTCGGTCGTGGCCGCCCGAAGCGTGTACCACCGGCCCGAGCGTCCCGGGACGCTCAGCAAGCCGATGCCTCCCGCACCACCCGGCGCGCGCTGCCGCGCCACCAGATCGACGATGGCCGATGTCGGCGCCGACGTCGCGGTGCTCGCATCGGCGAGGTCGGCGAGCTGCGACTCCGCGGCCGCGGTCCACTCTGCGATGCGCCAGCGGTCGTCGATCACGATCACTCCGGGCGCGAGCTCCCGACGCTCGCGATCATCGATCTCCAGGCTCGCGACCCGTGCGGCGTCGACGAGCGTGGCCCTCTTCAACGCACGTCCGACGTGCGGCGCGATGCGGTGGAAGAACGCGACGTCGTGCTCGCCGAACGCGCGGGAGCTTTCCTCACGCAGCGCGACCCACATCCCGCACGGCTCATCGCCGACTGCGAACACGGCGCGAAGCTCGCGCCCTAGCCCGGCATCGCGCATCAGCCCGGCCATTTCCTCCGACGACTCCGTCGTGACCACACGGCCAGAGCGCGCGAGATCGATCGTGCGATCCGCCTCGGCAAGTGGGTACACGAACTCGAGGAACCGTCGCTCGACCTCCGCCGGCGCGCCCTCGCCCACGAGATCGGCGAGGAGCCCGGTGTGCGGATCGAGCGAGTTGAAGTAGCTCGCCTCGGATGGGATCAGACGCGCGATACGTCGCCTCACCTCGGTCCGAAGCGTCATGGAATCCAGGCCCGCGTCGCACGCGCGCCTAACGCCGCGATACGCCTCGCGCTCGGCCGCGGCGTACTCTGGGCTCGTCGTCTCCGGCATACGGCCTCCCCAACTCCCAGAAACGTGGAATGGGGCGCCCAACGTCTGCCGATGGCGGTTACGGTCCGTACGGTCGCTACGCGACCGTGTGATTGACACCGGCGAGCGCGGACCAGTCACGGGCGCCCGATGTCAGGTATTTACGCAGCACTGGACTCGTCGCGCAACGGCGTGCTGCCGACGAGTCCGGCTGTAGCGATTACCAGCATCGGGCTGTATCGTGTGGCGGTGACCACCGCGGCCTTCGAGCACTTGTCAGCGGCACTGAGCGGCCGCTATCGCCTGGAGCGCGAGGTGGGCGCCGGGGGCATGGCCACCGTCTACCTCGCCGAGGACCTGCGCCACCACCGGCGCGTCGCGATCAAGGTTCTCAAGCCGGAGCTCAGCGAGTTGTTAGGCGCCGAGCGGTTCCTCAAGGAAATCGAGGTCACGGCCAACCTTCAACACCCGCACATCCTCCCGCTCTTCGACTCCGGTGAGGTGCGCGTAGCGCATCCCGACCCCGAGCCTCGCAGCCTGCCCCGAGCGGAGCGAGGGGAGGGGGAGGGATCTCTTGGCTTTGGGGGCGGACCCTCGTTCCTCTACTACGTGATGCCGTATGTCGAAGGCGAGTCGCTCCGCGCTCGCATCGATCGCGAGAAGCAGCTTCCGCTCGACACGGCGATCGACCTGGCCCGACAGGTGGCGGGCGCCCTCGACTACGCGCACCGGCGAGGCGTCGTCCATCGGGACATCAAGCCGGAGAACATTCTGATCCAGGAGGGTCAGGCGCTGGTGGCCGACTTCGGGATCGCGCTGGCGGTGAGCCAGGCGGGCGGCGGTCGGCTCACCGAGACGGGAATCTCCATAGGGAGCCCGCAGTACATGAGCCCCGAGCAGGCCACCGGAGAGCGAGAAATCGATGCCCGCACCGATGTGTACTCGCTTGCCTGCGTTCTGTACGAGATGCTTGCCGGTGACCCGCCCTTCAGTGGAAGCACTGTGCAGGCGTTGGTGGCTCGAAAGCTGACGGGCACTGTCCCGAGCCTGCGGCCGGTACGCGATACGGTCAGCCAGAGTCTCGACCGCGTGATCGCGACGGCGCTCGCAAAGGTGCCCGCGGACCGCTACGCCACCATGGCGCTCTTCGCCGATGCGCTCGCGCGGGGCGGCGATGTTCCGAAGGCGCCGACGATGAAGCGGCGGAAGGCGATGTGGATCGCGATCGCCGGGACCGCTGGGGTAGCGGCGGTAGCGACGCTGTCGCTGACGGGACTCGGCCCGGTGACGTCCTGGCTGGCGGCTCCGCCTCGATTCGCGCGCGTCGCGATCCTGCCGATCGAGAATCGCACCGGCGATTCCACCCAGAATTACGTCGTAGACGGTATCACTGAAGCGGTGATCGCCGATCTCGCGCGCCTCGAGCGGGTGGACGTGATCTCGATGGCCTCGGTAGTCGGCTATCGCGCCGCACCCAAGCCGGTGGATTCGATAGCCCGCGAGCTCGGAGTAGACGCGGTGGTCGCGGGTTCGATGCATCGCCGCGACGGACGGTTGCTGGTGGAGGTGCGGCTCATCGCGCCCGGCCAGGCGTCGACGCCGAGCGACACGCTGGAGCGCCCGGCGGACCAGGTCGCCGCGCTGGAACGCGATCTGGTGCAGACACTGGTGCGAGAGATTGGTGGAAAGCTCGCTGGTCCGCGCCGCGCCGCCGGCTCCGAGGGAACGCCTAACGCGGCGGTTCACGATCTGTACCTGCGAGGCCGATACCATCTCGCTACTCGAACCCCGGAGGGGCTGCAGAACGCGCTGGACTACTTCCGCCAGGCTCTTGCCCAGGACCCCGCGTATGCTCCGGCATACGCCGGGCTTGCGCAGTATTACAGCCTCCTCCCGTTCTACACGAGCACACCGTCGTCGGAGGCGTTTGCCAAGGCGAAGATGGCGGCCACGAAGGCACTCGAGCTCGATCAATATCTGCCCGAGGCGCATGCGTCGCTCGCCTATGTGCTCGCGTACGACGCGTGGGACTGGAGTGGTGCGGAGCGCGCGTATCGTCGCGCCCTGGCGCTGCAGCCCAGCGGCGCCGACGCCCACCATGCGCTGAGCCGCCTTCTCGCCGCGCGAGGCCGGATACCAGAGGCCATCGCGGAAGCGGAGCGCGCGCACGTCCTCGATCCGCTCTCGCTCGTTGCCCATGCGAACATCGGAATCATCGCCTACTTCGGTCGCGACTACGCCGAAGCTCGCCGGCGAATGACCGCGACGCTGGAGCTCGACGCCACCTTCACGGTCGCACACTGGGGGCTGGGCCTGGTGCACGAGCAGCTGGGCCAGACCGACGAGGCCATCGCCGCATTCCAGAAAGTGATCGCGCTCCAGGGGCGCGGACGGAACGTGGTGGCCTCGTTAGGCCACGTCCTGGCCGCTTCCGGCCGCAAAGCCGAGGCGGAAGAGATACTGACGGAGCTGATGAAGCAAGGCCGCACCGGCCCGATCCAGCCGTACATGGTCGCGCTGGTCCTGGTCGGGCTGGGCCGCAACGATGAGGCGATCACACTACTGGAACAGGCGTATGACCAGCGATCGACCTTGCTGAGCTACCTGGACCGCGACCCGCGCTTCGATCCGCTGCGCACGTCACCGCGCTTCATGGACCTGCTGCGTCGCATGAACTTCGCGACGCAGCCCGGCCTACCAGCTGGGGTCACGCCTGCTTCGCCCACCGCACAAGCTCGCTGAGCGTCGGCCGCTTGCCGTACATGAGCAGCCCTACTCTATAGATGCGTGCGGCCAGCAGAATCACCACGACGAACGCGATCACCAGGCCCACGATCGCGACCGCCATCTCCCACGGAGGGATCGGCACCAGCGACATGCGAAGCGGCATGATGATCGGCGCCGAGAACGGAAACATCGACGCCACGCGCGCGAGCGTGCTCGTGGGATTCATCATCGCCGGCTGGATGAACAGCGCGCTGGCCACGATCAGCACGAGGATCGGGGCGAGCGCCTGCTGCGCCTCCTGTTCGCTGTTCACCGTCGACCCGACTGCGGCGTACAGCGACGAGTACACCCCGTAGCCGAGGATGAAGAAGACGAGGATCAGTACCAGGCTCCCAATGTGAATGTCCGGCATCGACATCGTCGGCATGGCCGTGGCTGGCGTTGCCGAGTCGACTGCGGGACCAGCCATCCTGGTGAGCAGCGGCGCCAGAAACGACCCGAGGTACAAGGTCCCGGCGACCCAGATGATCTGCTGGGTGAGCCCGACCGCTCCCACGCCGATCACCTTGCCCGCGAGCAGCGTCTCGGGCGACACGCTCGACACGACAACCTCGGCCACGCGCGTGGATTTCTCCTCGAGCACGCCGCGAAGCACGGTCTGTCCGTAGAGGATCATCGACATGTAGAGCAGGAACGCGACCGCGACGGCGAACATGGTGTTCGCTCGTCGCGAGGCGTCACTGCCGCGGCCCTGCTCCGTGAGCCGCTCGCTCTCCAGCTCGAGACGGGAGCGCGTGAGCGAATCCACCAGCGTCGGGCTCAGATTGGCGCTCTCGAGTCGTTCCGCGAGCGTGCTCGTACGCAACGCCGTCTCCAGTCGGCGCATGTCCCCGACGGCGGTAGCCTTGCGACCGGCATAACGAGCGCGCTCGCCGCGAAGCGTGCTCGCATCGAGCACGACGTACCCGTCGACCTCTTTCGAGATGACGGCTTTGGTCGCCAGACTCTCGGCAGCGGCGATGCCGTCAGGCGGCGTGACGCGGACGTCGATGCGGCCGGTCGCGTTAGGTGCGGCCGTCGTCGGTGTGAGCGCCGTGCGCAGTCGCTCACCGAGCCCTGCGCCAGTCGCGTCGATGACGATGAGGCTCGACGTCGCGTCCGCGCGAAGGTTCCGCATCGTCAACCATGCCGGAACGAACAGGATGCCGGCGATGAGTACGGGTCCGAGCAGGGAGCCGATGATGAACGCTCTCGTCTGGACCCGCTCGAGATACTCGCGGCGGATCACCGCCCAAAGCTTAGCCTTGACCACTCATCCCCGCTTCGACGCCTTGCGCGCCGACGGTCTGGAGGAAGATCTGGTGCAGCGAAGGCTGCACAAGCTCGAACCGGGTGATAGGTGCGCCTGCCGTCACGAGTCGCTCGAGCAATCGCTGCGGCGAAGCGCCGGGTGCCAGCTCCAGCTCGAAGAATTGGTTCTGGTCGTCGACGCGTGTCACCAATGTCTTGTCGGAGAGCACCGAGGCGACGCTGCTTGGTGAATCACCGTTCAAGCCGAGCGCGATGTGCCGTGCCCCGTGCGCCGTTTTCACTCCGGCCACGGTGCCGTCCAGCACCTTCTCGCCGCCCGCGATGATGCAGACCGCGTCGCACAGGCGTTCCGCGTTGTCCATCAGGTGCGTCGAGAAGATCACGGTCTTCCCGCGCTTCCTGAGCTCGACGACGGTGTCCTTGAGCGCCTGGGCGTTGATCGGATCGAGGCCGCTGAACGGCTCGTCGAGAATCACCAGGTCCGGGTCATGGAGCAACGTCCCGATGAACTGCACCTTCTGCTGCATGCCTCGCGAGAGCTCATCCACCTTCGCCGCGCCCCAATCCTTCTCCGGCGTGCGGAGCGACAGCCGATCCAGCCAGTAGTCGATCCGCTGGTCGGCGTCGCGCCGCCGCATCCCTCGCAGCTCCCCGAGGAACTGGAGCACGGAGCGCACCTTCATCTTCTTGTAGAGCCCCCGTTCCTCGGGGAGGTAGCCGATGCGGTCGGTGATCCGCGGGTCCGAGCTCGCAGCGCCGAGCACGCGGATCGTGCCCTGATCGGGAGCAATGATGTTGAGAATCATCCGGATCGTGGTCGTCTTGCCGGCGCCGTTAGGCCCAAGCAAGCCGTAGACCGTCCCCTGCGGTACCGCCAGCGTCAGGTCCTTCACCGCCAGGTGCTCGGCGTACCGCTTGACGACGTGCTGGACGTCGATGGCCAGCTCGCTCATCGAACAGGGCTCCATTGCATGGGTGCCGAACGATAGCGTCGTTCGGAGCATCAGCCAGTAGCCGTACGGTCGCGCGACGAGAAAGGCTTCAACAATCGGCGTGGACCGTCACGGCGGGCGCTCTGCGGCGTCCTAACCGGGAAACGGGTGGAGTCTATCGACGACTCGTTGGAGCATTCATCGAGAGCTCCCAGTGCCTGTTGTGTCCTGCGGTGTTGGGCGGGCGTAGATGTGGAACCGGACGCTGCTGCATGCGTTCGTGCGGAGACGATATCGCGGGGCGCTGCCGATCAATTCTGCGGTTCCACGAGAGCCGCGAACGGCGGATATCCGCGCAGCGAGTCGAGTGCCACGTCAGAATGCGACTCCCCCAGGCATTGCCCTTCGGCAATCGACTCTTTGAGGAGCCGCACCGCGAGTGGCCGGTCGTCGAGCGCGCCCAGGATGGCGGCGCGCCAGAAAGTGTTGGTGCCGAAGAGCCATGGACGTCGCAACGCACCTAACGAGTCAGCGATGGCCCGCGCTCCCGCGCGACGCCCAAGCGCGACGTACGCGAGCGCAAGATATCCAGCGGCGTCGATGCGGCTCGTGTCGCGCGCCACCGCCGCGAAGTGAGCGGCGGCACTATCCGCCATGCCACTCATCAGCGCGGCGACGCCCTCGGAGAACTGGCGCGCGGGCCTCGACGCTCGACCAGGATTCTGCCGATACCAGGCTCTCGCCATCGCGACGAGTCGAGCAGCCGTTACGGAGTCGCCATGGGTGCGAAACTCCTGCGCTCCCAGGGTCACTTGAGTCGCGGCGGCGCCAGTGGAATCGGTCGCCTCTCGCAACACCGAATCAGCCGCGGCAATCGCCGCCGCTGCGTCTCTGAGGCCGGCGTACGCCCGCAGTCGTTGCCCGCGCCATGTCAGCTGGTTGAAAGCGAACGTACGCTCTGCCGCGAGGAGCGTCTGCAACTCGCTCTCGTACTTGCCCGCATAGTGGTACCCCAGGGCCAGGCCGCCCTTCACACTCCCCGCGCCCACTCCGCCGACGAGGCTCCATGCCCCATCGGCCGACTCGAACGCGCGAACGGTGAGCTCCGGTTTGATGAGACACCCAGCGGTTATGCCAAGCAGGAGCAACGCGACCGGGCTCGAGTCGCGAGCTGCGAGCTGCTGCGCCGATTGCAATCTGCCTGCCAGGTTTCCATCCAGCTCCGCCCGTGCGTAGTCCCGGAGTAGCCGCTCGGTCTCCGTGAGGCCGACGGGAAGCCGGTCGACGCGCTTCAGCATCGAGTCGGCGCGCGCGAACTCGCCGGCGTTGATGAACACACGCACGAGCAGCTGATACGCCTGCGTATAGGTACTGTCGATCTCGATCGCGCGCTCGAAGAACGGGCGCGATCCGATCAGATCTCCACGCACGGAGAATCGCTCGAACCCTTCGGCGAACGCTCGCAGGGCGAGGTACATCGGCGCGCGGTAGCCCTGCGGCAGGACCGTGATCTCGCGTCGAAGGCCAAGCCCCCCGAGCAATCGATCGCCTAACGCGTCGATACCGGCGATGGGGTCGGTGGCCGAAGCGGTTACCGGCTCGAGCGGCACGACCGACTTGCCGGTCTGCACGTCGATCACCTGAGCCTGAAGCAAGAGCGAGTCGCCACGAAGCAGGACGCTGCCCGAGACCACGAGTCCTGCGCGCGTCGCATCGGCCAGCCGCTGCAGTCGGTCGGCCTTTCCTCCCGTCGTGTCCGCCAACGCCCCGAACACGATGTTCGCGGGCACCACGTCGATCGCGCCGTTCTGGTCGACAACGAACGCGAGACGGATGGCCGCGATCCGTCCGATGTGGTCGAAGCGCGCGTCGCCGGTCCCGTTGTCGAACGGGACGACGAACAGTCGTGACGCACCTACGCTGCTTGCGCTCGTCGACCCGCTCGCACGTCGGCGGGCGATCTCGAACCACATGCCGCCCGCCACGACTGCCGTCAGCACGACGACCCCCAGCAGGCGCGCGCGAACGGCGCGCCGCTTCGCGTTAGGTATCAACGCGGCCGAGGGCACGGCCGTGGGCAACGGGGTCGTCAACGCGTCGAGCGCTCGTACGATCTCCGCCGCGTTCTGGGGTCGGTCCGCCTGCCGCTTCTCCAAACACCGCATGACGAGCGTGGCGAGGCCAACCGGCAGGGCTGGGCGACGCGCCGCGAGGGACTCGGGCGTCTCAACGACGTGCGCCGCAAGCAGGGCCTGAGTCGTGCGCCCGGCGAAAGGCGGCTGTCCGCTGAGCAGCTCGTACGCGACCACGCCGAACGAGTAAAGGTCGGCCCGATGGTCGATGCCGGGGTCTGCGCTCACCTGCTCGGGCGACATGTACGCCGGCGTTCCGACCGCCACACCCGGGGTGGTGAGCGCACCGGTTCCCACGGTTGTCGCATCGATCAGCGCCTTGGCCACGCCGAAGTCCGTGACCAGCGCGATGCCGCCCGTCAGCAGCACGTTCTCGGGCTTGACGTCGCGATGCACAACGCCCTTCTCGTGCGCGTAAGCCAGGGCGGTCGCGATCTCGCGCAGCAACCTCACGGCTTCCCCAACCGGTAGCTCGCCACCGCGCGTGAGCCGATCGCGCAACGTTTCGCCATCCACGAACGGCATCGTGTAGTAGGGCAGCCCGCCGGCATCGCCAGTGCCGAGCAGCGGCACGATGTGCGGGTGCTGTAACCGCGCGGCCAGCGAGATCTCCCGCTGAAACCGCGCTACCGAGACGTCGGCCGCCAATTCCGGTGGCAGCACTTTGACGACGATTGAGCGCCGTAGCGTGGCGTCGCTCGCCACGAACACGCGGGACATGCCTCCGCCGCCGAGCTCGCGCTCGAGTGTGTAGGCGTCGCCGAGCGCGGCCTGCAGCTGTGTGCGGAGATCGCCCATGGTCACTTGCTCACGCGGTCACGCCGACGAAGGAAGGAATTTGCTGATCTGACGCCTAGTATGGCGGCACCTCGCGGCTCGTCAATGGAGAGCAGGAGCTACACGCCGGCCCGAGTCGGGCCCGGATCAACCGGACTTGCGAAGAGACGCCTGGCAGCGTTCATGGTGGACGGCGATCTTCAGCGTCACTAAGGGGGTCAGAGTCGTGGTACGAGAAGCGAATTCGCGCCGTTCAACCGCTCTGACCCTCTTGAAGCTCCTGAAGCTCAGTCGCTCCGCAACGACTGCAGCGGGTCCACGCCCGCCGCTCGTCTCGCGGGCACCACCGCCGCGACGATTGATGCAACGATCAGCAGCGCCGCGGACGTGGCGAAGCTCACGCCATCCAATGGCGCCAAACCGTACAACAGCGTCTGCATCGCCCGCGCGACCGCGACGGCGCCGACGCATCCTGCCGCGACGCCGAACAGGACGGGGCGCAGGCCTTCGCTCAACACGAGCCAGAGCACGTTGCCAGGCCGTGCGCCGAGCGCCATGCGGATGCCGATCTCCTGCGTGCGCCGGGCCACGAGGAATCCCACGATCCCGAACACGCCGACGGCCGCGATCGCCAGCGCGAGCGCCGCGAAGCTGCCGACCAGCAGCATCGTGAACCGCGGACGCGAGAGCGAGCCTCCCACGACGGCGTCCAGCGGGCGCACGCTCGAGACGCTGATCGCCGTGTCGAAGGCGCGCAGGCGGTCGGTCACCACGCCGACGAGCCGCTCCGGCGGGACGTCCGAGCGCAGCACGAGCGACAGGCCGCGCCCGGGATGCTGCGCGAAGGGCAGGAATACGGTCGGGGAAGCGATGGCGCTGACCGCCTCCGCGCGCACGTCGCGGACCACTCCGACGATCGTCCGGGAAGCCGCGAATGACCGATCGTCGAACAGGACGACCGTCCTGCCTAACGGATCATCGCCGGGCCAGAAGCGCTTCGCCATCGCCTCGTTGATGATCGCGACGCCCGGGAGTCGCGGCGCATCGGGGTCGGTCAGCACTTTCTCCGTGAAGCCGTCGGCGGCAGCGAAATCACGGCCTCGCATGATGGGAATGCCCATCGTCTCGAAGTACTGCGGCGTGACGATCTGGATGGCGGCCTTCCACTGATCGGCCGCGGATGTCGGCGGGCGCTGGTCGTGTGCGCCCGGCGCATCGGTGCGCCACATGCTGCCCGACCCGAACTCTCCCGTGAGCGGAATGTTCGTCGTGCCCGCGACCGAGCGTACGCCGGGGAGCCGGTCCAATTCCGCCATCAGGCGATCGTAGTACTCGACCCGCTGGAACCACGGGCGCGGGTTCGAGAACCGTCCGGTGGGGATGCGGATCTCGGCCGACAGCACGTCGTGCCGCCGGAACCCCAGGTCGGTTGCGCGCAGTCGCTCGAAGCTGCGAAGCAGGAGTGCCGCCGAGACGGTGAGCACGAACGTGAGCGCCATCTGCGCGCTCACGAGCCAATGACGCGTGCGCGCACCCGACGAGCCACCGCTGGCGGTGCGAGTGCGCATGGCGTCGAGCAGCTTCGTGTCGCGCGACCGGAGTGCCGGCGCGAGGCCCACGGCGACACCGGTCACGCACATCGCGAGCAGGGTGAAGATGAATACCGGTCCGCCGAACGCGACCTCGTCGAGTCGCGGGATGTCCACAGGCGCGATGCCGAGCAGCAGCCGGCTGCTCCAGTACCCGACGATTGCACCGCCAACACCGCCGAGCGCCGCGAGGAGCAGACCTTCGGCCATCCATTGACGCAGCAGTCGGCGCCGGCCCGCACCTAACGCCAGCCGCACGGCCGTCTCGTGCTGGCGGGCTGACGCCCGCGCGACGGCGAGTGTTGCCACGTTGCCGCACGCGACGAGCAGGACACACCCCGCCAGTCCGAACACCATCAGCAGCGCGGGCCTCGTGTCGCCGACGATACTCTCTCTGAGCGGCACCATGCGGACCGTCCAGCCGGCGTTCGATGCAGGAAACTCCGACGCCAGCTGTGTCGTGATCGCGGCCGTCTCGCGCGTCGCCTGCTCGAGCGTGGAGCCTCGCCGGACCTTGGCCAGAGCGCTGTAGTACCGGAACTGCCGCTCCACCGGAGCGACGGTGCGCGAATAGACCAGCGGCGTCCAGATCTCCGTTCCCGCTGGAAACGCGAAGCCCGGCGGCGCCACGCCGACCACGGTGTAGGACCATCGGCCGTCCACACGAATCGTTCGCCCAACGACGTCCGGCGCACCGCCGAAGTGGCGCTGCCACAGGCCGTGGCCAATCACCACTTCCTTGAACGTCCCGGCGTACGGCGCCTCGCCGTCGTCGGGTGGAAACGCCCGGCCGACGACGGGCCTAACGCCGAGCATCTCGAAGAGCGACGGTGACACCGCCGCGGCGCGCGACTCCCAGGTCTCATCGCCGCTCGAGACCAGGAAGTCGCGGTCGCCGTAGAGCGCGACGCGCTCCAGCGTGCGACTGCGTGCACGCAGATCGATGAAGGTGCCCGGAGAGACGCTCCCTCGCTCGACGTGCTGCGCCGCGCTCTCTTCCCAGAGACGCACGAGCCGCTCCGACTCGGCGTACGGCAACGGCGCGATCACGACCGCATACACGACCGAGAATACGGCGGTGTTCGCGCCGATCCCGAGGCTGAGCGCGGCGACGGCCGCGGCGGTGAAGCCGGGCGATCTCCGGAAGCCGCGCGTCGCGTGCCGGAGATCCTGCACGAAATCCTCGAGCCAGCCAATGTTTCGAACGTCGCGCACGTCCTCGGAGAAGCGATCGACCCCGCCGAAGGCGAGCACCGCCGAGCGCCGCGCAGCGGCAGGGTCCATCCCCGCGCGGATGTTCTGCTCGGTCTCCATGTCGAGATGGAAGGCCAGCTCGGCGGACCACGCGTGCTCCGCGCGCCGCGACTGCAGCAGGGCGCGCAGCCGTCGGCGCCAGCCGCGGAGACGATCGTTGACGTCAGGTCTCATGGGCGACACTCACGTACCTTCGAGAATGAGGTCCACCGCGCGGACGTAGTCGCGCCAGCTGCGGGTCTCGGCGGTGAGCGCGCGCCGGCCCGAAGCGGTGAGCGTGTAGTACCTGGCGGGCCGGTTCTGCTCGGTGCTCTGCCACTCGCTCTCGATCCAGCCCTGCTGCTCGAGTCGCTGCAGTGCGGGGTAGAGCGACCCCTGACCGACGCGGAGCAGGTTCTCGGATTGCTGCTGAATGCGCTGACTGAGCGCCCAGCCGTGCATGGGCGCTGCGGCGAGCGTCCTCAGGATGAGGAGATCGAGCGTCCCGCGGAGGAGGTCGGTTTGCGTTCGCGCCATTCGACCCTCAGGCGTGGTATTGTCGGGTTTCGACAACAGGATGGCCCGAGTATTGTCGAAAGTCAACAACACGCCGCCGGCACGCGGGTGGCTCCCGCTCGCCAGTCGGCGCTACACCCATGACTCGCCCTCCGAACCGGTTAGGGCGGTTGAGCCGAGCCAGTCTGGAAAAACGCCCGTACGACGTGTCGATTCCGGACGAGCGTACGTGGTTTTCCTCGACCCGACGGGTGCATCGTGGAAACGTGGTGGCATGACCTCCGTCACGGACTTCGCGTCCTTGTGTCGCAACCGGCGTTCGCGATCGTGGCGGTCGCGTCCCTCGCGTTAGGAATCGGGGCGAACACGGCCATCTTCAGCGTGACCAACGCGCTGCTCCTCCGCCCGCTGCCATACGAGGACGCCGACCGCATCGCCATCCTCTGGCAGCGATCTCCCGGACTCGGCGTTCAACAGGACTGGTTCTCCACGGGGCAGTACCTCGACATCCGAACGGACAACCAGGTCTTTGCGGACGTCGCCGCCACCATCGGCGCGAGCTTCAACCTCACCGGACGCGGCGTGCCGGAGCGAATTGACGGCGCCCGGGTGTCGTCCTCGCTTTTTTCCATCTTTGGCGCCAGGGCGGCGGCGGGCCGCGTGTTCACGGCCGACGAAGACACCCCGGGCAAACCTCCGGTGGTCATCCTCAGCAACGGCTTCTGGAAGCGACGGTTCGGCTCGGATCCATCGGTCGTCGGCAAGAGCCTGACACTCAACGGGAGCACGTTCACGATCGTCGGCGTGATGGCGTCCGACTTCGTGTTCAACAAGGAGATCATGCCGGCGGTGAACGGCATCCAGAATGTCGATCTTCTGCTGCCGCTCCCGCTCAACG
>Ga0157380_10002233_pt1 | contig 13026 bp, 15 predicted proteins | sample S35metaG_FD_119757 | JGI IMG/M metagenome (GOLD analysis project Ga0157380, IMG submission 119757) | Switchgrass rhizosphere microbial communities from Kellogg Biological Station, Michigan, USA - S3-5 metaG | ecosystem: Host-associated > Plants > Roots > Rhizosphere > Soil | place: USA...
CTTCCACGGCCGCGGTGGCCGCCGGCTCCTTCTCCGCCGCACCACCGGACGACGCGAAGAAACCTGCGATCACGACGGTGACTATCGATCGAAGAAACTTCGTAATCACTTAACCGATCTCCTCACGCATCACTCAATTCGCGGTAACCTGGCCATCGCGCCCAGCGCCGGGCTTGGTAGTTTCGGTTTCATGCCGCAGGTACACCGCCGTAGCCGCGATGTCGTAAGCCGCGGATATGGCCCGGCATTGGCCGGTGGCGGGATCCCGGTCGCCGTCGGCGTACCGCTTCAGAGCTTTGTATGTGCCCGGTCCGGTCTGCACGACGACGCTGGCGCCGCCCATGCCGGTGTGGCGGTAGTCCTTCCAGAATGTTTCGACGTTGTGATAACCGACGAGCACCCCTTCCGCGCGGTCTCCGGCGAGCTTGATTTCGAAATGCCCGTTGATGCGGAAGTCGCTGGGAGTGGTCACTCGAATCATCGGCGTGCGGATCGCGCCGTCTTGCGTACGGAGCACGCCGTTGTTGATAGAGCCACGGTGCCGCGTGATGAACTCGGGGTGGCGGTCATCCACTGTCTGGGTTTGCCAGGGCACCGCACGACCGCTGAGGTCTTCTTTCACCAGATCGTCACGGCCTCTATACACCGACACCAGCACATCGGGATCGTTCACTGGATCGTCGATTCCGGATACCTCCAGCAGGATGCGGAAGAACTTGCTGTCCGAGATGATGAAGTCGTCTTGAAACGCGATCAGCGGACCACCTTTCTTCCAACCCGCATGACAACCGAGCACTCGATACAGCTGGTTGTCGATCCCAGGCACGCCGGCGGGGTCGGTGAACTGTTCGTGCGGACACGTCGTCGCCGAGCCCTTCCCCGCAGCATCGCCATCGAGATCTCGTCCGAGGCCGATCTTGCTGCTCAGCTCCTTGTACGGCGCCGGTTCCGTCACGCGCTCCGGGTACAGCCAGGCGTTCTCGCGGTTCGGGCCGGTGAAATAATAGAAGCCGTTCTTCTTGAAGAATTCTTCTTGCGCTTCCTTGGTCGGATAGCCTTTCTTGAACATATCCAGCTCGTTGAGCTGCAGGCCGTCCGGACACTCGCTGCCATCCGGTGCCTGGTAGAACGACGGCGTCATCCGCTCGAGCACGAACCCACGCGTGCCAGAGGGTTTCTCGGTCTGCGCCGCGGCTGGCGCGACGAACCAGGGAGCACCTAACGCAAGCACACAGGTCTGCCAAAGTCTGCGATGCGGGGTCATTGAATCCTCATAACGCTGCTCCGCAGATACGATATACATGACGGCCAGCATACTGTATACAGAGAACTCACAAAGCGTACCAGCTCTTGAACGCCCGGTCTACGGGCGGCCACTTCGGAGTCGAGGGGCCTGGCCTCAGTGTACTGTGTACCTGGATGCGCGTTTGCAAGGTACGTGACGAATCAGGTTTTACTGGAGGATGCAGATGGCGGTAAATAAGCTTCACGATGAATTTCACAGCGTTGCCGGTGAAGACGGATGGCGGATCCCGGAAGGCTACAAGCCCGGCGGCGGCGTCGATGAAAAGATTCTGTCCGGTGATCTCGACACCGTCGCGCGACGTGGCACGCGCACTCGCCTGCTGCGCTTCCAGCCTGGCGCCTTCACGACGCAGCCCTTCGTCCACGACCACTGGGAGGAAGTGTTCCTCGTGTCCGGCGATCTCACGGTTGGCAACGATGCCAATGGACGGGGCGGCACCCCCTTCTCCGGCTATACCTATGCCGTGCGTCCGCCTGGTGCATTTCACGGTCCGTTCAAGTCCAATGGCGGTTGCGTGCTTCTTGAAATCCACTACTACGATCCGGTCTGAGAATCCCGATGGACACGGCTACGCTCGAGACGATCGCGGACCAGTTGGCTTCAGGCCGCACCACCACTCGCGCATTGGTTGAGCAATGCCTGGCGCGCATCGGCGATTCCAAAGGTCAGGGAGCCACAGTTTTCCTCCAGGTCGACGGGACAAGTGCACTTGCCGCCGCCGATGCGATGGACGCATTACGATCTGCCGGAGCCGCTCCGTCGAGATACGCCGGTATTCCCATATCGGTGAAGGATCTATTCGACATCGAAGGGCAGATCACTCGCGCCGGCTCTCGTGTGTTGGCGGATTCGCCGCCGGCGCACTCGACGGCGACAGCTGTTGCTCGCTTACGAGCGGCCGGTTTCGTCATCATCGGGCGCACCAACATGACGGAGTTTGCTTTCTCCGGTTTAGGGCTGAACCCGCACTACGGAACTCCGCTGAGTCCGTGGCGAACGCACGAGCGTCATATCGCAGGCGGTTCGACTTCCGGTGGAGCTGCCTCCGTTGCCGACGGCATGGCCTACGCCACGCTGGGGACCGACACCGGCGGGTCATGCCGCATTCCAGCTGCGTTCACGGGCTTGGTGGGATTCAAACCGACCGCCAGCCGTGTACCTAAGGACGGCGCAGTGCCTCTGTCCCGCACTCTCGATTGCGTAGGCACGATGGCGCGGTCGGTAACTTGTTGCGCGATCCTCGATGGCATTCTCGCTAATGAGACGATCCCATCGTTAGAGGCTCGGGACTTGAACAGGATTCGGGTGCTCGTGCCCAAGACAATCGCGCTCGACAACCTTGATCCCGTGGTCGCGTCTGCCTTCGAACGCACGCTGCGAATGCTGTCGGAACGCCGTATTCACATCACCACGGCCGACGTTCCAGAGTTCTCGAGAATCCCCGTCATGAACGGCAAAGGCGGATTTGCCGCCGCTGAAAGCTACGCCTGGCACGCGGATTTGTTGAGCCGCGACGGCGATCGCTACGATCCTCGAGTCAGCGTACGCATCCGTCGTGGCGCCGAGCAAAGCGCTGCGGATTTCATTTCATTGATGGACGCTCGCGCCGAATTGATCGAAGCGATCACTGCGCGAATGAAAGACTTCGATGTGTTGGTGCTACCCACCGTACCGATCGCGCCTCCCCGGCTCGGAGAGCTCGAGGATGACGCTGAATATTCCCGCGTCAACCTGCTGGCGTTGCGTAATCCGTCGATCATCAACATGATCGACGGTTGTGCCATTTCGATTCCCATGCACCGAGCCGATGAGCCGCCGATGGGTCTCATGATCGCGGCATGCAGTCATCGAGACCGGACGGTGTTGGAAGTTGCGCGAGCATTTGAGGTCGCTCTGGCCGCGGCCGACTAAAGGCTGCCCGTCAGCGCAACAGCGAGCCCCACTTGTCTTCGATGGCGCGGACCTCTGCGTCACTCAGCGCAGAGGTTTTCGAATACGCATCCTTCCATGCAAAGGGCTTGCAGGCATCGATGATCATTTTCGAGTTCGAGGTCTGACCGAGTTTGCGATTTTCCGCAGTCAGGCGTGGGTCGAGTCCCGAACTCCATGCGTTCCTGATGATATCGACCGATTCCGAGGGTTCGGAACGAGTGGTGACCGCCCACATCACATCTGCCAGGTTCGAAGGGTCGACGTCCTCATCGACCGTAACGATGATCCTACCCATGTAGCTCTGCGCAGCTGCAATCAAACCGGCGCGCTTGGAATGGCCCGCATAGCGCTGCTTGATGGAGATAACCGTCATCAACTGCGCGACGTGTTGCCACATTCCGACGACATCCGTCACGCCACAGGCTTCCAGATTGGTCCACATGCCTGCTGCTCGCAACGGCAGTCCAAAATGAAAGCGCGGCGGTTTCATCGGCGGCGAGCCCAGCAGAATCGGATCGGGACGCCAATGAATGGCGTCCACACGCATCACTGGCGCCGGACGCTTCTCGGCAGCGTAGTAACCGGTGAATTCGCCGAAGGGCCCCTCGGGCAGCATCAGTTCGCTGGGTGGGAGCAACATTCCTTCCAGAACGATTTCACTATGTGACGGGACCGGGATGCCAGTCACCAGCGCCCGAGTAACTTCGAGCGGCCGTCCCAAGATGGCGCCAGCAAAATCGTACTCCGACACGCCTTCCGGCAAGTATTCGAAACCGGCGATGAATAGCGCCGGATCCGGCCCGTTGACGATGGCCACCGGACACGGCTTGCCGGCATCCCAATATTTTCGAGCGATGATCGCGCCGTGACGCCCCTGATGGTCGAACTGGATCGTGACCTGATTGCGGCTATGGACTTGCACCCTGTAAATGGCCGCGTTGAACCACTCCGAGTCCGGATCGCCCATCACCACGATGCTTCCCGAGCCGATGTACGGTCCACCGTCCTGACGGTGCCAGACCGGCGCGGGAAACTTGGTGAGGTCGACGTCTTCGCCCGATTGGGAATGCACGAATTTTCCGGTCTTCACTGATACCGGCTTGTGCATGACCAGGTTGGCGCGACGCTGCTTCCACTCGCGAAGTGCATCGACCGGCCGCAGCTTCGGATCGATGCCCAATGCCAATGCGGCTCGCTGCGCCGACACTGTCGCATTGGTGAAGATACGAAAACCAGCGGGAAAGCCTTTGATATTGTCGAACAGCAGTGCCGGGCAGGACGGCAACCCGGCGGCAACTTCAGTGACCCCGCCCACTTCGTCGACCGGATCGGCGCCGTTGATGTGGCGCAAAGCACCCAGCTGCTCTACGCAGCCGATAAAATCGCGAAGATCCGTGTACGACGTTTTACTCATGTTTCAGACACTCCCCGACGAGCGCGTCACGAGGAACTCTTCCCGGAAAGCCCAACGTAGAACAACAGAATCGACAACGCGCTTTCCTTCTCTTCGCGCGATAGCTGACTGGTGAAGTAGTCGACGTGAAATTGCACGTCCTCGTCGATCTTCACCAATAATTTCCTGCCATCTTCAGACGCCGACACCAGCGTTACACGCTGATCCGTCGCGTCTCGGTGCCGCTCGGCGTAGCCCGACTTCACCAGCGCCTTGACCAAGTTGGAGGCGAATGCGGGAGAAATATCCAGCCGGTCGGCGATCTGATTGACCGGGAGCTGCTTCGCAGGGCTACCGTAAATCTGCACCAGCACCTGGTGAGCGAGCGGATCGATGCCGGCCGCCTTGGCCCGCTCTTCGACGATGCGGAACGCACGCCGAACCACGTATCTGGCTTCGGCCACGCCGACAAAGTACGCATGCTTGTTCGACTTGGTGCGTGCCTGCTCGATCGCATCTCGCTTGACGAGGATGCGGCGGAGATCGACGACTGAAGGCATTTTGTTACTTCCGTGCCCTGCGAGCGACGTGGGCCTCGCCCGACATCGACTGAATGGGGACTGGCGCGCGGAATCCGAGCCAGCCGAAATCAATGAATTCTCGCCTAGTCTAATAGGTTATTAAAGTAATTGAAATGGCGCTCACATCAGTCGCTATATGCAGGCGCCATGATCTGCTTCATCGTCAGAAGGAAAACGGTGCATGGCTCGACGCCGTACGCGCGCAAGGCATGACCCTTGCCGTGCAAATCCTGTAGCAGAAGCATATCGCCTCGGGCAAAACTGCGAGTTTCACCAACGCTGGCCGTGACTGCGAGCTTACCCGCCATGATTGCCAAGCATTGCGGCGCGTGGTTCGGCTTGAAGTCTTGAAAATGACCCGCCTGCATTTCCCATATTTGCCAGCACTCGGCATCTATGTAACGAATGCCGGGCCCACCGGGACCGACAAAGGTACTGCCCGGCGCCGCTGATTCAACTTCCGTGAAATAGGAATCCCCTTTGGCGTCGGTGTTCAAGCTGGGTATTTTCAAAGCAGTACTCTCTTGCGCTGGAACAAGTGATCCACCCACACAGTGGCGCGGCTACCCGATGACTTTGAGCGGCGAAGGATCGGTAGGACTGCCAGGTACGCTTACGAGCAAGTGCCGGTTCACTACGGGACTACGTAAGTGCGAGTGGTGAAGTGCCATCGCGCGCTGGTAGTGAAGATCTCCTGGCGCGTAACGAGCGGTGCTGCCATCTTGGAGCGTGCTATCGAGATACCCCGTCAGCTGCATGTTGAAATGCGGCACATCGCCGTTGTGTGCTTCGAACGTCCCGCCGGAAAACGGGTAGTTCGGGTCGGTACGCTGCAGCTCAGTGTCCGGAGTGAGTTCCATCGCATACCAATGGACGGCCGGCTGCTTCTTGCTGATGGCTTCGGTTTCGCTGACTTTATGCAGCGGTACTTCGATGACGCCGAGCGTGCTCCGCCAGTTGGCATCGAGCTCGATCGAAAGAATTTTCATGATCGTACCCTTCTCCATCAGAAGTTCTGGTCAGGCGGCAGCATGGCCGGATCGAGACGCGCGTCGATGGCCACCAGTGTAGTGTCCTCCTGAGCTTCCCAGGACGCGGCGCCCCCCGCTTTCTCACGAACACAATCCCCAGCCACGATTTGAACGATTTGATCGCCTTGTTTTCGGTGCACCGTTCCCTTGGCGACGTAAACAAGGACATCTGACTTCTTGGCCGTTACCTGTGCGCTGTGTGAACCGCTCAGCATAATGACGCGCAACGCATTCCCGTCGAACGGGTAGGTTTTGGCTCGCAGAACCTTGCTTCCCGCTTGCCAGTCGAGAGCATCGACAGTATCGGCCTGCCTGGATGTCACGACCGACTTCTTGGCATTGCGAATCGTGCGCTCCACGAAACCCTGAAGGATGACGAGGTTTTCCGACGGCCTCGGATTGCTCAACACCCCAGACGGTAGAAAAAGCGCGTCCCCGGCACGTATCGCAACCGGCTTGCCGGGATGATTGTCGAGCGGCGTCAGGACTGCGGTTCCCGACAACACATAGATGATGGTCTCGAATGTGATCAGATGATAGGCGGGCGAATTCTTCTTGAAATTGAGCGTGCGCAGTGTGCCACTCGGAAAGACGTACAGCTTCGCTTCATAGCGTGATGCGGCCTCCGGTGCTTGGTCGAACGCAGGCTTGGTAGCTGCGATCCTGTGTCCATTGCCTGGTATCTGAGTAGAGTCGTACCACTCAGCGATCCAGCTGCTCGGTGCCGAGGCGCCAGGAATGTGTGAGATATCACCCTGCCCCGCCGCCGTACCGGGAAAATCCACGGCGCTGGCCGTTGGGATCGGCGACGCGCCAATGGCATCTAGTGCGCTCCACAGCATCGGCGCCGCGCCGAGGCTGATCATGCTGCGCAAAACGGTCCGGCGATCAGGCATGTCGGGACGAGAATCGGCCATGTGTTTCCTTCGATCGTTTCGAGTGAGCGCCGCCGTTTCTAGACAGAAGGGATCGCTACATCAGGGCTTTATCAGCTCCAATACCGCTGCATTTCCTCAGCCACAATCGATGCGTATGGAACATCGCGGTCCAATATTCCCAGGCCTCGTGTGAATCGATTCATCCCCTGAACGAACTCCGGTGTTATCTGCGGATCAAGATACGGCAGATCGCGGCGGATAAGCTCGGCGATCAGCTCCGCCTCAGCGGGAGGAAACTGGACGCGGCCCACTTTTGTCGCAAGCGTAGGGTCCGCACGCAGGGCCTTCTGCGTGTTGACGATTGCGCGAACGACGGCTGCGGCGCGCTCCGGCTCATTCGCTACCATAGAGTCACGAGCCGCTATCGAGGCCATCGTGTAGTTGAAACACTGCTTCGGACCATCACCGCGACGCACGTCAAGTACGATGGTGCCGGAGCCATTGCGTACGGCGACCTCCGTCCCCATGCCGTTGGCCCAAAATCCGTCGATCTTTCCGTCCGCTAGCGCCTTCGCCGCGGTAACTCCAAAGTTTACGCCGGCACCAGCGGCCCCCGGCACCGGGGCGATGTTGACGTTGTCTCTTTCGATGTCAATGCCGGATTCGATCAGAAGACGACGCAAACCCATTTCCACCCAAGGCGCGGCACCTATCCTTTTTCCTCTAATAGCGGCGACGTCGCCCCGCTGAACATTCAAGTCCGCCCGCATTACCAGAAACCAATACATGCCCTGTCCCTGGGCGCAAAGCAACTTGACGCCGTCCCAGTTCGGGAACGCTGCCAGTGCCGAGTGAGCCGATCCTCCGACCAGATCGATCGTGCCGTCGCGCAAAGCTTCATATGCTTTGCTCACGGGAAAGATCATCTCGAGTTCCACGTCCAGGCTTTCCTTGCGAAAGAAGCCGAGCTCAACCGCAGCCACCGCGGGAAAGTATGAATTCGAGATGAGATCCGGGACTGCGATCTTCATGGCATCTAGCCTGCGACCGGCAGAGTCACGATGTCATAGCCATGACGCAACGATTGCGCTCGAACCGGGTCCGTCAATTCTATTTCGAAGCGTCCCGCAGGCCTTATGCCGCCCTTCGCTGCAAGCGTTCCGCAGAACATCATGGTGCCGTCTTCGAGCCCGCCGGATCCAAACCGCGACATGAGATCCTGTGGGGATCTCATCGCTGTGACGTTGCCTTCTTGATAAAGCACTCGCTTACCATCTTCCCAGACCCAAGAGCGCAGGACCAACTGATCCCAATGGGGCTCGACACTCGAGAACTCCCACAGCGCCGGCGCCACCGGCTTCTCACACATTTGTTTGGAAAGCGATACGCCAATCGTCTCCGCCTTACGGTCCGTATGATCGGAGCCGACACCGACATAAAGCACGCCGGCGTGACGAAGCAGAAAGAATTCGACTTCGCCGCTGGAATCATCACCTGAGACTTCGATGACGGGATGCGTGGTCACGCGGCTCGCGGCCACCCTATAGTAGATCGGCGTCGATGCGGGTCGTGCTATCCCCAGCTCTTCGAGTTCCCGAATGTGCTTCTCCACCGCAGCCTGGTCTCTGCCGGTCCAGCCCGCGATGACCAGCCGCTGCAAATCAACAGACAGCCGCCCCTTGCCTTTCTCATCGAGGTTGAAACTCAGCGATACGCCAGTCATGAAACTCCCCTTCCAAGCCACGTGTTTGTCTCCGCCACGATGATCGCCGCACTCGCTAATCAAACAACGACTGAGCCAACATGCCGACATTGAGCAGGGTAATGGCAATGGCGAGCAACCATGCCAGCGCCAGCGTTCTCCTCTTCAATGCAAGCACACCCATGTTGGTGCGGTGAGAAACCAGGAACAGCATCGGGAACAGGACGAACGGCAGGGCAAGACTCAGCCCGACCTGACTCAGGATCATCATGTCATCGACGGCCTGATCCCCCATGATCAGAAAAGTCACAATAGCCGGAACCAGCGCTATCGAACGCGTGATGAATCGCCGCAGCCAAAGGGCCATTCTGATACGAAGGAAACCTTCCGTTACGATCTGGCCCGCCATGGCCCCTGTGATGGTGGAGCTTTGACCCGCCGCTAACAGCGCCACAGCAAACAGAATCGCAATGAGCGGTGTGCCGGTCGACGCTGCCGGATTCAGCAGCCAGTACGCTCCCTCGATACTGTCTGTTTCAGACCCACGAAAAAGTGTCGCGGCCAGGATCAGGATTGCGGAATTGACCAGGAACGCGAGAGACAGGGCTATTGTCGAATCGATCGCCAATGCGCGATTCGCAGTGCGTGACCCAACAGCCAGGAACGCGGCGAATCGACTCTGCGCCAACCCCGAATGCAGATAAATATTATGCGGCATGATGGTGGCGCCGATGATTCCCAACGCCAGATAGAGCTGCGTCGGGTCGGTGATCAGTTGAGCCTTGGGAACATATCCCATCAGGACCGCGGCCATGTCCGGCTGAGCGATCGCGAGTTTGACCGCGAAACACGCGGCAACAATGATCGCCATTGCGCCTAGCACGACTTCGTGAGTTCGCCCCTGCCGCGAGGGCAGCAGCAGGATGAGAAGTCCGATGACGCCTGTAAGAATCGCCCCCGGAATCAGCGGCAAACCAAACAACAGGTGGAACGCCAACGCTCCGCCGACGAGTTCACAGAGGTCGGTCAAGATGATGGCGATTTCAGCGGCGAACCAGAGAAACAAAGCGACGGGCCGCGGGAAAGTATCGCGTATGAGCGTAGCTAGATCTCTGCCACTGGCGAGAGCCAACCTTACCGTCAAGGTCTGCAGAAATGCTCCGACCGCGCTGGCGAACAACACGACGGCAAGCAAGTTGAAACCATGATGGGCACCGGCCGCGAGGTCGGTCGCCCAGTTGCCGGGGTCCATGTACCCGATCGCCACGACGACGCCCGGCCCGGTAAAGCGAGTGAGGCTCCACCATGACGATCCATGGCGAGCGGGCGCATCGCTTACTCTTTCACAGTCGATCGCGGCCGGCCTACTGTTCATGGCAGTGCCTCACTACACGTCTCACTACTGATTTTACGAGAACCCGCTCGGACTAACGAAGCGTTCCCGCAGCTCTCTGCTGACGACGCGCCAGCTTCTCCGCGGAGAAGGTCGGCTCAAGGTTGAACAGGCGGCACGAGTTCTCACCCAGAATTGCCTTCCTTGCCTTGAGGTCCAGGAACGGCAGATCGTAGATCGTGCTCGGCAGGTCCATATCCCAGTGCGGATAGTCCGATGAGTACAGCAGCTGCGTCTCCGCGTTGATCATTTTGAAGGTGAGTTCCAACATCTCCATGTTGTCGACCAGTTCCATCGGCTGCGTCGTGTAGTACATCTCACGCATATAGTCGCTCGGCTTCCGTTTGAGGAGCGGCGCATCCGAAGTGCGCATCATGTATTCGTTGTCCAATCGCTGCATCAAGAAAGGCACCCAGGCCAAGCCACTCTCGATCCAGACGGTCTTCAACTTCGGAAAGCGTTCCGGCAGGCCGTTCACGAGCCAGTTGGTCATATGGAGCATGTTGCACCAAGTGAAGCCGAGCGCGTGGACTGCCATGAAGCGATTGGTGAGCGACAACGTGTGGTCGCTCCACGTATAGGCGGCATGGAACGCGAGGGGAAGATTTCGCTCCTGCATCGCTGCGTACAACTTCATGTAGGCATTGTCATGGACCGCGCGATGGTGTGTCGCCACGACCATGAAGCCGATGACACCTTCCTTGTCGCCGAACTCTTCGACCATCTTCAGACAGGCCGCGGGATCGTTGAACGGCAGATACAGCATCGACTTGATGCGCTTGTCTTCCGAAAGAACCTGTTCGCAGAGCCAACGGTTGTAAGCGCGCGCCAGCTGCACTTCGACCTCGATGCGCGGACAGTTGACGATGTTGAGCATCGGCGTTGGAAACATGCAGGCGATGTCCACGCCCATTGCGTCCATCCAACGATGCATCAAAGTGATGTCGCGGTGAGGCTTGGGGGGAACGGTCTCGTTCCTTCGCTGCGGATAGCGAGTGACTCGTCCCGTCATTTCCTGATAGGAGCCGTCCGTCGACGTGATACCGCCGCGGGTGTGCCCCTGGTACTTGGCTTCCATCCGCATGACCGGGTCGTCGATGTAATCGGCGATCTCTCCAAACGCTTCGGTCTCGTAGTGGTGAGAGTCGATATCAACAATCAGAATGTCGTCGTAGTTGCGCTCGGCAGCCTGTTGTGCGGCGTTCTTCAGATGAACCGAAGAATGGAACTCTTCGGTGGCTGGATTGCGAATCGAAATGGGTTTGCTCATGGCTACTTGTCTATTTGTGTATCACGCGGGGGCGAACGTTCGTCATGGTCTGCCAGGCACCAAGCTCGAACAGCTGCAGCCCGACCGCGTCCATAATCGCTGTGCAACCGATGGCGGCGTCGGTCGCCGACACGCCATTGTCCCTACCGAACGGAACGATGGACTCGCCGCTCTGAGCTTTGGCTGCATAGACTCTGAAGATCGTTGCCAGCATCTGGCCAATCTGTTCATTCGAAATGTCCTGCAGCCGATCATTCTCGATCGCTTTCAGACAGCGGGCCGACAACTCCTTTGCCAGCTCGTCGAAGGGTATCGGCGCGTCAGATAGCGACATAAATATCCCCTTCACGTTCGTTCACTTCGAACTTCTTCAGTTTCAGCCTCGAGTCGGCGACGTGAACACCCGTGGCGATGTGATATTCGTAACCGTGCCAGGGACAGACGATATGCATGTCGTTTTCGTCGAACTTCTGCTGGATGAAGCTGCCATCCTTGTCTATGACGTCGATCACTCTCGGCACGCGCATGCCCTCGCATGCCGGCCCACCCTGGTGCGCACAGACGTTCTTATATGCGTAGCACTGCCCCTTATGCCGAATCAGGCCGATTTCGACATTCTCGACGGTGACAATCTGAGCCGTTCCGTCTTTGAGCTCGGCGCTCTTGCAGATCTTGACTTCTGGCATCTGGACACTCTTGACGACATTGATAAGGTACCTTATCGTATTAGAACGTTTGTTGGTTTGTCAAGGCTCAGGATGTCACATGGTTAAGGATACATCGCCGACGCGTCGTGCCAGTCCGCCGGAAATCGGTGTCGGGAAGTTATTACGCCGCGCGCACATGGCGTTTACCCGCGACTTTCGCGAGCGTTTGACTGAGCACGGCTTTACCTTTGGTGAGTTCATACATCTCGAGCGCCTTTGGGAGGAAGACGGCCTGAATCAGAAAGAGCTATCTCGCCGCGTTGGCATAGCCAGCGCTTCATCCACTCAGATCATCGAGGCTCTGGAAAAGAACAAACTCATCAAGCGCGAACGAAACTCGAATGATCGGCGCAGCATCAACGTCTTCCTGACCGCAAAGGGCAGAGCGAAGAAAAGCGAACTCCTGTCGTGCGCAAAAGAGGCGAATCGCCTCGCACGGAAGGGTTTGTCGCCCGAGGCCGTCGCGGCCTTGTTCGATACGGTGCAGACCATCATCGACAACCTGGAGGCAACTTCACCGCCCGGCGGTCGAAAAGACACAGAAGAAGAATGAGCGAGCCGCGCGGCCATCAGGCGCGGCACGCTCGAAGCTATTATCAGCCCCGCTCGGATTCCTCAGGTAGGTAGAGCCAGGGCGCGATCGACCATTGCAGTGGCCGCGTCGAAGTCGTAGTTGCGAGCCATGTTCTGCCGCACCAGGAATGACGCGCCACCGTAGAACTTCTCGTACTGTTCGTGACGACCGGCGAATTCGCTGCCAATCAGATCCCAGGCCATCTTGAGGACAGCAACGCGATCCTTCGCACTGAAGCCGGGCGAGGTCGCCGAGATCA
>Ga0157380_10002234_pt1 | contig 13026 bp, 12 predicted proteins | sample S35metaG_FD_119757 | JGI IMG/M metagenome (GOLD analysis project Ga0157380, IMG submission 119757) | Switchgrass rhizosphere microbial communities from Kellogg Biological Station, Michigan, USA - S3-5 metaG | ecosystem: Host-associated > Plants > Roots > Rhizosphere > Soil | place: USA...
TGATTGTGGCCTGCAAAGGAACGGTCTCAACCCCGGGCTTGTAAAGATTGGAAAATATAATATCAGAAGCTTCTGTAACACTCACCATGTATTTTATTTTAATTTACGCTTCCCATCCCGCTCAGCGGGATACAAACGCGCGGGTCTTAAAAGTATGAGTAAAAAACAATTTACACACATTTCCAAGGATGGAAATCCTCAAATGGTAAATGTTTCTGAAAAGCAAATCACCCTTCGAAAGGCCCGTGCTCAAGCGATAATAGACGTTGGCGATGAAATTCTTGGGAAGATTCAAAATAATGAGCTGATCACAAAGAAAGGTCCCGTGTTTCAAACCGCTATCATTGCCGGCGTTATGGGTGCAAAGAAGACATCCGACCTAATTCCATTTTGTCATCCTCTAGGACTTGAAGATTGTCAGGTAAAAATCAGCGTAGCTCAAGGTAAGATAGTGATCGATACTGAAGCTGTTGTCACTGCAAAAACCGGAGTAGAGATGGAGGCGCTTACCGCAGCATCAGTCGCGGCCCTCACGGTTTACGACATGTGCAAGGCGCTGTCCCATAATATTGTTATACGGGAGATAAAGCTGATGGAAAAATCAGGAGGAAAAAAGGATTTTAAACGTAACTGATATGACATTCCGCAGGAGACTGTACCTCATCTTAAGTCCAGATGAAAGAGGAGGTATTATCGAAAGAATTTTTGAGGCGATACTCATCTTAACCATTATTATAAATATTGTCGCTATTGTATTGGATTCTATTCCTCATCTTCATGAACAGTACGAAGAATTCTTTGACAACTTTGAAATCTATTCATTGATATTTTTCACAGTAGAATACATCGCCAGAATTTATTCCATAGTGGAGGATCCTAGGTTTGCAAACCCCGTAAATGGCAGGATTAAATATGCGCTTAGTCCAATTGCCCTTATCGACCTGCTGGCATTTCTTCCATTCTATTTGACGTTCCTTTCCATTGATCTTCGGTTTCTCCGAATATTCAGGCTCATGGCATTGTTTCGAATGTTCAAGATTGCGCGGTATCTACATGCGCTGAGTATATTTCGTCGTGTTCTCAAAGACAGAAAAGAGCAACTGGTTCTAAGTTTCATTTTTGTTTTATTTGTCCTGGTAGTAATTTCGTTTGTGATGTTTTATGTGGAAAATGAAGCCCAGCCAGATAAATTCAGCAGCATTCCGGCAACGATGTGGTGGGGAATTGCCACGCTTACAACGGTAGGCTATGGAGACATCGTCCCCATCACAGCATGGGGAAAATTTTTAGGTGGTATTTTTGCTATTGCAGGTGTGGGGCTGTTAGCGTTGCCTGCCGGTATATTATCTTCCGGCTTTTTTGAAATGCTTCACCATAAAAATGCAGGGCAAAAATCAGTAAAAATATGCCCACATTGCGGAAAGGAAATTCATGAATGATATGAAACATGCCACGACTCGGATATTGAACGGCTTAATTTTGGCCGGGGGCAAAAGCACACGGATGGGGCGGGATAAAAGTCTTATCGAATATCACAATGTATCGCAGCGCGAGTATTTATTCGCGATGCTCAAGAATTTTTGTGCTTCAGTTTTTACTTCTTGCAAAAGCACTCAGTCAATCCCGAGTCATCTGAATCCACTTCCGGATCAGTTTGATTTTGAAAGTCCCTTGAATGGAATTCTTACGGCGTTTGCACATGATTCAATCGCTGCGTGGCTTACGGTTCCGGTAGACATGCCGCTGATCGACGTGGAAGTAATTGCGTATTTGTTAAGAAAACGGGACATCAATAAAGTCGCGACCTGTTTCTTCGACTCAGATGGAAAAAATCCAGAACCTTTAATAGCGATATGGGAGCCGCGGGCCTATCCGCTCCTGCTCAGTTTTCAGAAGTCTGGAAAAATTAGTCCCCGTGATTTTTTAAAGCAAGAAGACACGCATATTATTGAAATTCCAGATCGTAACGCGTTAGCAAACATCAATAGTCCCGAAGAACTAGAAAAATTTAGAAGCTTTTTTCCGGGGGGTGCGAATTAGTGCCAACTTCCCGAAAGTTTAAAAATTTCGGGAAGTTACAATTACCTCTGCCCTTGATTTTCCACAAAATATTGATCGCTCAGTTTGCTTTGTTAGAACTTCTTGGAAGTTAAAATGGTTAGCTCAACGCGCCGGTTAAGCGCTCTTTCCTCGTCGGTGCTGTTATCATTTAGAGGTTCCGTCATCCCCTTTCCCTCCGTTGAAATTCGTGATGCATCCACTCCCTTATTAACCAAATAATCTTTCATTGTTTGAGCGCGGTATTGCGATAATTTCAAATTGAACTTTTCACTTCCAATATTATCAGTATGCCCCACCAATTTGATTTGCAGCTCCGGATTATCGTTCAATGCCATGGCTAAGTCGTCCAGGTAACGGGCGGTCTTTTGGTTGACATCCGAACTATTAAATTCAAAATTAAAATCAAGCGTTGCCTTTTCGAGCACCAGCGGCTCATGCTGGATATTTCCTACTTCCGCGCTCGCCCTCACCGAATCTTGTTTCTGTTTTAACCTGACGCTCATCTCATTCTTGATAACGGGCCTGGCCGTTGTTGTATCTGCCTTAACGTCGACAGGCAAAGCACTTTTACTTGCAGGCGTTTTTGCGATTACAACCTTTTTTTCAACAGGTTTACGTTGGCTTTGCGTCGCAGATTTCTGTGGCTTGCGTTTCTTCATTCGATCTCTTGCAATGACTAACTTTCTTAATTCCACACCCAGTTCAACGGTACCAGTATTGGCAACATTTCTTACTACTACAGGAAAATCATAGCTTAGACCAACTGAAAAATTTTCTTTGTGGAGTTGCAAACCGAGTATGCCCGACCTGCCAATCACGTATTTTGTAATGATGTTGAGGTAACTAAACTCTTTTGATGAACTGGACTTAACGTCATAGCGGGTGATACATCCGAGGTTGAGCACATTGTTCGCAGCGCTGCGGGTGTACAACAATTCCGGAAATACGCTCACGTTTCCCCGATAAAAAGCTCGTAATCCCAGCGACGCAACAAAAGTCGAATTCAGGTGGCTCTCCGACCCTATAAAGGAATTTTCCGGTTTATTAAAATCAAAAAATGAAAAACCCCAGTAAGCGAGAGTTGTACCGTTTTTATCGGCCTGCTGCCAATATAATCCAGTGCTAAACGTCACGAAATTGGTATTGAATTGTCCAGCATTCTCACCGCTGGCAAGCGCCTCACTAAACCCCCGGTCGGGTATGTACTGAGCTCCGGTGTATAGACCTCCAAGGTCAATCTTACGACTTTGATAGATTGCTTTTACGCCCAGCGAAAGAGTCTGATATTTTGCCAGGGAAACATTTAAGGCATAAGATAAGCCGGCCTCCTGCGTGTTAAAAAGTCCCGCCTGCCCTGAACGGTCATCCATAAAAGTGAGACCAATACCGGACCATCTCGTTCCCGCTCGCGAAATCAATGGATAGGATACATTCAGAATGTTGCTGGTGAGGTGAAAACCACCATCTGTTGCCTGATTGCGATAATCAAAACTAAGCTTAGCGTAGTCAGAACTGGCCACCTGCGCCGGGTTGATACGTTGCGGCGTGAAATTATATTGAGAAAATTGAAAATATTGCGCGACACCTGTTTTCATCCCGCAGACAAATAAGATGCTAACAATAACTATTCTCATGCTCAGCAGGAATTATCGAATCAGAACTATTGAGCCCGAATCTTTGCCATTTAATAATAATTGGCCGGAAGCGATTTCTCCTTTTACTTTCCAAAAATATACACCCGGAGGCTGCTTCGTCCCATTCTTCGTTCCGTCCCATCCCTGCTGCACGGCTTCCGACACATCGGACGTCTTATATACCAGGGAACCCTCGCGATCATAAATGCTAAACGTAAAATGTTGTGCCGAGCCTACTCCATAAATTTTGAGCTGATCATTCTGCCCATCGTCATTAGGGGAAAAAAGGTTGGGCACAAATCCCGTTTGCTCAACGGTAATTACCACAACTGCCTGAGTTGTGCAGTCGAGTGAGTCATATCCTGTAGCGGTGTATTGAATAGACGTCGACGGGGTAGCAACGGGATTAGGTATATTAGGGTCACTCAGTCCAGTGACTGGCGACCAGGCATAACGTTGAGCGCCCGAAGCTTGCAGCGGAACTTCTCCACCTTTCATGATCTTGTAATGGTCTGCCGTCAATGTCAGCACCGGCTTGCTAATCTTCACGGCTGTCTCGCGAATGATTTTGCAGCCCTCCACATTTGATAATGTAACCGAGACCAAGTCGGGTTGCGTAACCAGATAGTCGATAGTTCGAATGGTGTCCAATGTCCCCTTGATTTGGCTCACCCACATTATGTTTTCCCATCCCGGTTCAACTTGAAACTCCAGGGATGCTCCTGAACATGCATACCTTTCACCCTTCTCAACTTTTAGCGTATCGTCATTTATTTTGATTGCCCAGGCTTTGAGACTAGAACATCCTTCCTTCAGCGGGCTATAATAAAATAAGGTGTCGCCGACATCCGATGAAAATTCGAAATCGCTACGCAAACCTAAGAAGCCGTCGGCAAATGAAAACCATAGCGCCCCGGGTGGTGATTCCAATACTACACGTTCCTGGGAACAGGCCGAAATTTCTTCCTCAACAACTTTAACACAGGCTTGACTTCCATTGCCAATACCACTTCCATCGCCAATACAAGGCCGACCAGAATGAAACGAATTATCAATAGCCTGTATTGCGAATTGCAGGTTCGTCTGTGAAATGTGTTTTAGTAGTTTGAAGTTTTCGGTTCCATTGTTACCGTTAGTTACCGAAAGCCGCCTTTCATTCAACAGATCAAATTCTCCTGATTGATAACTCGAAGCACCGCTTAAGTGCAAATCAAATGTCAGGGAACTCTTTGCAGTATGATCATCGGCTGGTTTCTCCCAATACATAAAGACACGGTTGAAAACTGGCAATGCAACGGCATTGGTAGGGGTTTCAGGCCCAACATTCTTACGCTTTTGCAAAGCTTCCAGGTGGACCGTGATGAATTTACCGGTATGTAATGTGAGCAGTTCCAAATTACCGTTGTGGTCGACGTCGCCGAAACGCTGGGTTGTCAATTGGTGTCGCGGCAGCAACTCGGTCTGTCCATTACTATATTGAATAATGTTAGCAGTATCGCCGGATATTGTGGTACCGTGGTAACCAATATCTGCGATTCCGTCATAGTTGAAATCAGCAACAAAGGGACTTCCATTTTTTAATGCCGGAGATACATCTTGAATGGTATAACTGGCAACGCCACTTTGATATTTTTTAGTATGCCATTGCCCCGCTAAATCTTCAGCCATTAAAATAATATCAAAAAATCCATCACCATTAAAATCACCGGTGGATGTATTCCCGGCCAATTCAATTGCGTGCTCCGGCGTAAAATAAAAATTTCCTTTGTTGATCAAAAAGCCGCTGACTAATGAATCGGAGTCAATGTCACCGCTGATAAATATGTCCATGTCTCCGTCGCCGTCCGAATCTAATATTTCAATGGAAGTTGCTTTTATTTTTAATGAGTCGTGAACCACTTTCCATGAAAATTCAGCCGTCTGCTTCAGAATTTTACAATAGGGACCTGCGCTATTTTCTCCACTAACAATCCACTCAGGTGTAGCGTCGTTGTCGAAGTCGGCGAAACGAGCTTTCATAAAGGGAAGAAGCGTTGTTGTTTTTTCCTCGAACACAAATTTTCCTTTATTAAGATAGATGGCTGTGATGAGTAAATTATCTTTTTTTCCAGAAACAATAATGTCCATTGCATTGTCGTGATCATAGTCTGCTATAAGATATGCCTGCAACGAAATAATGGGAAACGTTGTCTCCAATTGCGAAAGCGGCCCACCGGTTTCCCCTTGGATAAGGGTATCTCCTTGAATAATGCCAACATAACTTTTATTTGATTTGCTCTTCATCACCAGGAAAATATCCAGCAAACCATCATTGTCGAGATCTACCAATTCCGGATCTGCCTGAATTATAGAGTCAGGAAGTTGAAGAGACGGGCTTAATGGTTGAGCTATACCTTTCATCGATAGCGCCAATAATACTGTGACAAGGAGGAACGTTCTCATAACAGTTAATTTTTAACCTTTTGAATCTGAAATGTGATAGGGATCGAAATTTTGCTCTCAACAGGTTTCCCATTCAATGTTGCCGGCTTCCACGCCGGCATATTTTCAATCAAACGCCTGGACTCCTTGTCAAAAGGTGCTCCAAGGGAATTCACAACCTGTACCTGTTCCGGCTTTCCTTCCGTATTGATAACGAACGAAATAGTCTGGACTCCCTGTATGGAATCACTCAACGCTTCGGAAGGGTACTGCAAATTTGTATTCAAAAAATTATAGAGGTCAGAATATCCTTTCGCAGGTTCAGCCTGCACATATTCGGATTCGTTTGTGAGTGGCTTAGATCCTTCTTTTATTATAGGTGCTTCTGACTTTCGCTTTGCGATTTTTGCGTCCTGGGCCTGTTTAATTCCGTCCTCGCTGGGCGTCGATGGCGGCCGACGTTCATCTTTTGATGAATCGCTAGTGTTGGCAGGCACTTCCTGACCCTGGTGCGAAGTAACAACTTGTTTTTTTGCAGGCGTGTTGTTATTCACTAAAAGGTACCATCCCGTCAAGATGGCGGCGGTGAAGATCGGTATGCTCCACTTCAGGACCGATATGGGTCGCGTTGTACTCAAGGCAACTTTTCTGCTGTCAAGCAGACTGTCAAAATTCATATGACTTTGAATTTCTTCATCCGAAAGTTGCTGTTTATGTTTCATTATTTTGATCTTTTGCTTCATGACTCCTTCAGGAAATGTTTTTTCATTTTTTGTAGAATCCGGTAGACCTTAACTTTCGCATAAGTCTCGGTAATGCCAACGATATCCGCTACCTCTTTAAAAGGTCGCTGCTCGAAAAATCGCAGCTCGATAAGTTGAAGCTCTTCTCCCGTTAACTTTTGAAGAATCGCAGGCAATTGTTGCCGGAGATCTTCCTCCCGCGAATTATTGGTGAGTTCCTCGTACAAATAGGTTACGGCCTTATCTTCAATCGTCACCATTCTATAGCGACTCGTTTTACGGAAGTAATCGTTGCATTCATTTAGCGCAATTCTGAACAGCCAAGATGAAAAAGGCAGTCCGCGAAATTTGAAGCGCTTAATGTGTAGCAGTGCTTTTAAAAATACCTGCGACGTGACGTCAGCAGCCTGCGACCTGTCCTCCACCCGGTGAAGCACAAAAAGAAAGATCCGTTTAAAGTACTTTTCATAAAGTGGTCTAAATGCTTCAGGATCGGTCTGAGACCTAAGGATTATATGCTCCTCATCCTGCGATTGCTCTTGCGGTTGGTTTTTTTCTTGAATCACCAATTTTTTTTCAGGGATAATTTTCAAAACCTAAATGCAGGAATATCAAAAAGATACATTTTCTGAAGGCTGATTTTTGAAAACCTTACGGGCTGACATGTAAGTTTTAACTCGATTTATAACTTTTTCTTTGTATCTTTGTTAAGCTTATTATTCAAAAACCACTAACATCCATGAAAACAGTTAAGACTTATGTAAATCCGATTCATCGTGATTTGCTTATCGCGTTAAGCATAGGATTTTCAATGGCAGTAATCATTGTTTCGACAGTGGTCTATCTACTGGCATAAAATAAAAAAGGCTCCTTAGGGAGCCTTTTTTATTAGTATTAAATCCTACGGCTTTCATTAAGCTTTCATCATTTCCGGCCGGGCAGAAACCCACTCTTCGCCATCTTCAAACACCTCTTTTTTCCAAATCGGAGCCGCTGCTTTCACTGAATCAATAATATACTGACAGGCCTCAAAAGAATCTTTTCTGTGCGGTGTAGATACAGCCACCACCACGGATACTTCACCAGGTTTTAACGTCCCAATGCGATGACTCACAGCCCACCCCAACAAGGGCCATCGATGAGATGCTTCATCCATGATCTTTCTGATTTGCGCCACCGCCATAGTTTCGTAGGCTTCGTATTCAAGCCACAAGACATTTTTTCCATTAGCATTATTGCGAACAGTTCCGATGAATACATTCAAAGCACCAGCACTCAGGCTCGATACTGTATCGATGATTTTTTGAACGTCAATAGACTTTTCTGTGATTTTAATCATGATTTGAAAAGATTGGTTGAACAATAAAATGCAGCGTGGAATGAAGGTAAGGAAATACGCTAAAAACACAAAGAAAAACATTTAGCCTCCGCTGACAGGGGGTATGAGGGCGATCTCATCCGACGCACCCAGGAGAACATCTTCATCCGCGTAATCATTATTGACTGCGATTAACAATGAGCGCAAGTTCAACAGCTGTGGATACCGTTCGTTTAAAGCTGTGCGCAGCGCGCCGACCGTTTGCCCTTTAATCTCGATAATGGTTTCCCTCCCGCCCAGCAGTTCCTTCGTAATTCCAAAGGCTATAATTCTATATTTATTCATGAAGACAAAGTTAATCGTTATCCGCTATTCGTTATCGGTTAATGCTTATCGGTGAATCTATCTAAGTTTCCGAGACATTGGTTTTGGCGTACTGGTCCAATCTTAACGTTTTTGAACAACTGATTAGTTCTTAGGGGATAAAGCGCGAAATCATGCAATCGTTCTTTAATAAGTATTTCCTGTTTTGGATGTTAAAAATCGCTTTTTTTGGCTCTCAACGACCATTAACGGATAACCGATAACCGATAACATTTACCAGATAACGCTGAACATTTACCAGATAAGGGTAACTTTGTAAATAATTCATATCGCATTGGCAACGCTTTACGACAATCATGGAAGGCCCATTACTTATGTCCGTCTGGCAGTTACAGACCGCTGTAACCTCCGTTGCTTTTATTGCATGCCGGAGGATGGGATACGTTACCTGCCAAAAAAACAACTGCTGACCTTTGAAGAAATTGAGCGTCTCATTGCAATATTGGCGTCATTAGGAATTTCGAAAGTGCGATTGACAGGTGGCGAGCCCTTTGTCCGGAACGATTTGATGAAATTGATTAACCGGATCATTGAAATTCCCGGCATTCAGGATTTGCACCTTACCACCAACGGAGTCCTTACAGCGCCACATATCCCTGAGCTAAAAAAATTAGGGATCGGGTCGGTAAACCTCAGTCTCGATACCTTGGATAAATCGAGGTTCCATGTAATTACCAGGCGGGACGAATTTGAACCGGTAATGAACACGCTGAACTTATTGTTAGAACATCAGATTCCTGTAAAGATCAATGCGGTTGTCATGGAAGGAAAGAATATTGAAGATATTCTTCCTTTGATTGAACTTTCGAAACACAATGCCGTCGATATCCGCTTTATTGAAGAAATGCCATTTAATGGCGAGGGTAACCACTATGCTACCCTAAACTGGACCCACAAGAAAATTTTGGAATACATTAGGTTGCATTATCCAACTTTGGAAAAAATACCCGATGCACCTTTCTCAACATCGTATAATTATAAAGTTTCAGGTTATAAAGGAAGTATTGGAGTTATCGCTGCTTTCAGCAGGACGTTCTGCGGAACTTGCAACAGAATTCGTATTACGGCGCAAGGAACGCTAAAGACCTGTTTGTACGATGATGGAGTGTTGGATATTCGTCAATTATTACGGACCGATGCCAACGACGAAGACATAAAGCAACACCTGCTCAAGGCATTTGGAGCAAGGCCAAAAGACGGATTTGAAGCAGAAGGAAAAAGAAAAAACCACCTGCCAGTTTCAGAATCAATGTCTACTATTGGTGGTTAGATGATTCCTGAGATGGTAAATCACTTACCCCTAACCGCTTCCTACTTACACATTTAGAAAACCCCAATGAGTTTTATTCCGCAATCTTCCTATTTTGCGGCTCGTTTATTTCAGCGCTATGAAAAAAATAAATTTTTCAAAGGATGTCCTTCCGCATACCATTGCCATTGGTGTCTTTCTTCTCGTGACGTTGTTCTTTTTTAATCCTGTATTCTTCGACAACAAGGTTTTAGATCAATCCGATATTACACAATGGGAAGGATCTTCCAAGTCCATGCGCGATTTCCGGAAGCAAACTGGGGAAGAACCGTTGTGGACGCCCTCCATGTTCAGCGGGATGCCCGGCTATCTCGTAAATGTGCAGTGGGGGAATAATGCCGTAAGTCTTCTCAAAAGTATTTTAGCGCTGAAAATACCGCATCCGGTTAGCAACATATACCTGGCTTTTGTCTGCTATTATATCATGTTGCTGGCTTTTGGTATAAGGCCTTACCTGGCCATTGCGGGAGCGTTGGCATTTGGTCTATCGTCTTATATGATTGTGGGGCTGAGCGTCGGCCATAATTCGCGGATCGGTGCTATTGCATTTATGCCACTGGTAGTGGCGGGAGTTCACCTTGTTTTTTCCAATCGAAAAATTTTGGGTTTGGGCGTAACAACGGCCGGGCTGGCACTACACTTCCGCGAGAATCACGTGCAAATGACATATTACCTGCTGCTAATATTGATCGCGTATGGCATCATGCAGCTCGTCGTTTTTATAAGGGCTAACAAGACGCAAGATTTTTTTAAATCTGTTGCGTTCCTTATTCCCGCTGGAATTATCGCTGTCGGCACATTCGCTGGACCCATGTGGGCCGTTCAGGAATACAGCACGTATTCCCGTGGAAAATCAGAATTGGCTCCTTCCAGGCCTTCTGACGCATCCGGCGGTTTGGAACGCGAATATGCGTTTAGGTATAACTATGCCATCGATGAACCGATGACGCTCCTTGTCCCCAATTACTATGGAGGAACGAGCCGAAACCTATTTGTTCAAGATCGCGACAGCGAGGTCTATAAAGCCCTGGCGCGTAACGGCGATGAGAAAACTTTTAACCAGCTAGCATACTATTCCGGCGCATATTGGGGACCCAGCACGCCGTCTCCTTATTATGCCGGCGCTATAATTGTGTTTTTATTCGTGGCCGGAATATTATTTGCTGAAAAAAAGTACTTATGGTGGCTTATTCCAATCTGTGTTCTTGCCATGATGATGAGTTGGGGAAGCAATTTTTCAAGCTTTAATTATTTTATCTTCGATTACCTTCCGGCGTACAACAAATTCAGGTCGGTAACCTTTACGGTGATCATGATAATTTTTTCGATGCCATTGTTGGGATTTATGGCCGTTGAGAAAATAGTTGAAGAAGGGTTGACAAAACCAACGAAGAAAAAATTGCTCCTTGCTTTCGGAATTGTAGGAGGAATTTGTCTGGCACTTCTACTTTTTGCTGGCGTTTTTAGTTTCGTTAAAGACGGTGAGCAACAGATGCCACCATGGTTTGTAAATGCATTGGCGCAGGATCGCGAGGGATTAATGCGAGGCGATGCGTTTCGGTCGCTCGTTTTCATTTCACTGGCATTTCTGGTGCTGTATTTTGAAATGTGGAAAAAGTTGGCCCCCATTGCTTTTTATACATTCCTGATTTTCATAGTACTGCTGGATAGCGCAATTGTCGATGCTCGATTTCTTACAAAGGATGACTATCGTCGAAAACGGGAAAATACTTTTTTTACATCAACAGAAGCGGATCAGGAAATATTGAAAGACAAATCTTACTATCGTGTATTCAACCTTGATCCACAAAATCCCGCCAGCATTTTTCTGGAAGCGCGCACATCGTATTTCCATAATTCGATTGGTGGCTACCATGCTGTAAAACTAAGACGGTATCAGGATCTTTACGACTCATGTGTTTTCGAGGAAACGACTCAGATCCTTCAGGATGCTTCCGGCGGAAAGTTGGACTTCTCAAAATATGGTGTCATCAACATGCTCAATGCCAAGTATCTTGTATATGGGCCAGGAAGAGACAATATAATCCCCAACGAGGGGGCATTGGGAAATGCGTGGTTCGTTTCGAACATTGTTACAGTGAACTCTCCTACAGAAGAACTGAACAAAGTGTGCGAGATCGATACACGAACTACGGCCGTGGTTGATGCGTCGATGTTCAAAGTTTCTGATGTCAGTTTTGATAGCGCCGCGAATATCAAGCTCGTAGAACACAATCCAAATTATCTGAAGTATGAAAGTCAGTCCGGAAAAAATGGACTGGCGGTTTTTTCTGAAATCTATTATCCAAAAGGGTGGATCGGCATTGTCGATGGCAAAGAGACTGAGATTATCCGTGCTAATTACGTACTGCGCGCGCTCCCTATTCCAGCAGGAAAGCATACCGTCGAACTTAAGTTTCAACCAGACGCCTATTTTGTTGGAAATAAGATAACATCTGCCTCTTCCTGGCTGATGCTGGTTATTGTTTTCGGATGCATTGGATGGACCTTGAAGAAAGAGTGACGGTTGCCGACCTTATGTGCATCTGAACATTTAAGTGCAGCGGAAATGCAGGCGGTTTTGCTGAGGAGCACAGAGAATCTTGACCGCTCCGCGGTTCATGCATTTAATCTCAGTATTCCTCTGGTAAAAAACACGCGGCGGGAGGTGTGAAGATACTTTCAATAAGCACCCTTCACTTTCATCTTCAATGTAAAGACTGATTTGCTGGCAGTTATAAAGAGCGTCTTTCGATCTTTTCCACCGAAGCAGACATTCGCAGTCCATGGCGCATCAACGGGAATGGTTTCAATTTTTTCTCCCTTCGAATTAAAAACAGTCACACCCTTTCCGGTGAGATAAACGTTTCCTTTGCTGTCGATCGTCATTCCATCTGAACCCATATCCGCAAATAATTTCTTATCCGTTAACGTCCCATCTTTTTGAATAATAAAGGAATACGTTTTACGTCCCTTTATGTCTGCAACATATAATTTTTTTCCGTCTGGCGTACCGATAATTCCATTGGGCTGCATTAATCCGGAAGCCGCGATGGTTAATTTCGTTCGATCCGGTGACAGGTAATAGACGTTCTCTTCTTCTATCTCTTTTTCTGTACGCGTCCAATAATCTCTCTTGTAAAACGGATCCGTAAA
>Ga0157380_10002236_pt1 | contig 13018 bp, 12 predicted proteins | sample S35metaG_FD_119757 | JGI IMG/M metagenome (GOLD analysis project Ga0157380, IMG submission 119757) | Switchgrass rhizosphere microbial communities from Kellogg Biological Station, Michigan, USA - S3-5 metaG | ecosystem: Host-associated > Plants > Roots > Rhizosphere > Soil | place: USA...
AAGGGGTGACATTATTATAGCCAATAACAATTGAAATCATCTAAACCCCGAAGGGGTGACATTATACCAAATTTAATGTAAGAACAACTTGCCATACATCGATTTCAAACTAGGGAAAAAAGTAAAAATCTGGGAAGGTATAACGGCCACGTTGTATCATTCCGAACAGGCCACCTTTGCACATGTCACCTTGGAAAAAGGCAGCGTGGTACAGCTTCATCACCACATACATGAACAATGGACCCATGTGATTGAAGGCGAATTGCTTTTTAATCTTAACGGAGAAGAAAAGCTGCTTACACCGGGAATGACTGCTTTTATGCCTTCCGATGTACCTCATTCAGCAAGGGCAATCACAACCTGCAAGGTAATCGACTGTTTTTTACCTGTAAGAGAAGATTTTGTGGCGCTTGAAAATAATATCCCCTGAACCCACGCTGCCGGTTCTGTTTTGCCGGTTAGAAAAATACTTCTGAATCCGGCTTTTTTCTTATTTTTGAAAAAACCCTTCATACCCCGCCCCGTTTTTTATGACACTTCGTATAGCTTCGGTTATCCTGCTGATATCTCTTATGCCGATGTCTGCATCAGCCCAGAAACGTCAGCAGGCGCTGATCGATTCACTGCATGCTGTTTTGCCGTTGGCAGCCGAAGACACCAATAAGGCTGCACTGCTCAATATGCTGTCGTATAACTATCCCTACATCAATCCTGATGAAGGACTGAAATACGGAATGCAGGGTCTGGAGCTTGCTGAAAAGCTTTCATGGACCAGGGGCATTGCCGCTGCATGCTATGCCATTGGTGGCAACTATGCCAACAAAGCCGATTATGCCCTCGCGCTGGAATATGAATACAGGGCCCTGAAAATATATGAGGAGCTCAACGACCGGCCCAAGCAGGCTTTGCTGCTGCAGAACATCGGCATAGTCCATCATACATCAAAAAATCAGCAGAAAGCGCTGGAATATGATGAGCGGTCGTTGCGAATATACGAAGAGCTCAATAACAAGCTCGAAATAGCAGCTTTGTATGGCAATATGGCAAATGTTTATTATTCGTTGCGGCAAAAAGACAAGGTGCTTGAGTACAATCTTAAATCACTTAATCTGTATCGGGAGCTGAACGACCAGGCAGGCACGGCACGGCTGCTGGGCAACATCGCTAACTTTTATGCCATCGAAGGAGAATTTTCAAAGGCCATGGTTTTTTATTTTGATGCCTTAAGAAAGGAAACGGCGCTGGGCAATAAAAACGGGGTTACCAGGAACATGGGCAATATCGGAGAAACGTATCTGGATATTGCAAAAGATCCGGAAATCGTTAAAGCCGACAGCCTTATACCTCCCGGTAAAACGGCTAACCTGCAAAAGGCGTTATACTACCTCAAATCCGCGGTCGACAATGCCAGCGAACTTGGTCAAACCGAATACATACTGGCCTTTGCCGAAGTCCTCTCCGACGCTTACAGGCTTTCAGGCAATTCAAATGAAGCCCTGCATACCTACAAAGATTACATCAGTGTGAGGGACAGCGTATATGACGTGGAGAAATACACGGCTGCTGCCAGGAGAGAGATGGACTACGAATACGGTAAGCGCGAGGACTCCATCGCATACCAGAAAAAGCTTACTGAAGTCAAGCTGGCTGATGAAAAGAAGTCGCGAAATAAAGATAAGGTCTTTTACACCTGTGGCCTGGCCCTGGTGATTGTATTCTCCGCATTTATGTTTAACCGGTGGCGCATCACTCAAAAGCAAAAACGAATTATTGAAAAAGAAAAGCAGCGAAGCGATGACCTGTTGTTAAACATCCTGCCTTTAGAAGTGGCTGAAGAGCTCAAGGAAAAAGGCGCTGCCGAAGCAAAGCATTTTGATGACGTAACGGTCATGTTCACCGATTTTAAGGACTTTACCCTGCTCTCCGAAAAGCTCACCCCTTCGGCGCTTGTTGCTGAAATTGATGCATGCTTTAAAGCCTTTGATCAGATCATCAGCAGGCATAACATCGAAAAAATAAAGACCATTGGCGACAGCTACATGTGTGCAGGCGGCCTGCCCGTTCCCAATAAAACCAATGCGGAAGACATTGTGAAAGCGGCGCTGGAAATACAGGAGTACATGAATGGATCCGGCGCAAACGGTAGTTTTTACCAGGGCAAATTCAAAGGCACTGCCAGGATTGGAATCCATACCGGTCCGGTGGTGGCCGGCATTGTGGGCATTAAAAAATTTGCATACGATATCTGGGGCGATACCGTTAATATTGCCTCGAGGATGGAATCAGGCGGGGAAGCAGGAAAAGTGAATATCAGCGGTACCACTTACCAGCTCATAAAAAACAAGTTTCGCTGCACCCACCGCGGTAAAATCCTGGCGAAGAACAAAGGTGAAATTGATATGTATTTTGTGGAAGGATGACAAACATATAAAATAACTATTCCAAAACCGAAAATCATGAAGAAGTTGCTGATCCTGCTCTTTAGCATTCTCTGCCTTACATCTTACGGGCAAACAAATATCCTTGACATTGGCGCCGAAGGTGGCTGCAGCCTGGCCTCCATTAGAGGCATTGACAAGAAAATAGTGCATCACAAAAGCAGGGTCGGTTATTGTGGAGGGTTGTTTGTCCAGTATAACTTCAGAAAAATATTATCCATCCGTACGGGGGCTTATTATGAACGAAAAGGATCTTCTTTTGAGGTGGAAGCTACGGATGAAATCGGAACAACAATCGGCATCATTCATGGCAACGAAAATTTTGACTATATAAATGTGCCGCTTTTGATCAGGGCAACGTTTGGTAAAAAGTTAAAATTCTTTGTGAATGCCGGGCCATATGTTGGATTCCTGTTAAAACAATCGGAACATGTAAAAGCATTGAACGACTTTCCAGGATATAACAACGATAACACCCACTCATTTAAGAAAACAGAAACAGGCATATCGGCTGGTGTTGGCATTTCATATTCCTGTGGCAATAGAATTTCGATATCGCTTGAAATCAGAGACAACCTCGGATTATCCAATACCAGCGCTGTTGAAGTTTATAATAACGGAACCATTAAAACAAATGCTTTGACCTTTCTCCCCGGCATCAATTACAAGCTGGGGCAACGAAAAACTGCCGAATAAAGCCATTCCTCATACCCCGCCATGCCCTGGTTGACTCCTGCAAAGAAAGTGTTGGAATCACTTGTTGAAATATCCACCAATACTTGTAGGTTCAACTTTGAACCAGTAGTGTCCGATTAAAATTTGATTCCCGAATTATACCTCTTTCCCATGCTTGTTTTGTTACTTTTTGTTTGATCAAAAAGTAACCATCCCGATTTAGTGTAAGTAAGGTTTTTTCTTCTATTTTTTACAGCTAAAAAACCTAACTTACACTTTATCGGGACAAGGCTGCACTGAAAAAGCTAAAATTTTTCCAGTGAGGCCTGTCCTTTTTTTTCATAAAAATATCTGGGTTTTCGGTTTTCAATCCGCTAACCCTGCTTTATTCTATTGTTGTGTTATCCCTTTAAACATCCAGTCTATAGAGATTTTGTTTAAATTTAACCGGACACCACTGACTTTGAACTTTGAACTTTTCTTACATTTGCGCCCGTAGGAAACCCAATAGCATTGTGCCTGTATGGCCCTTTTGCGAGTTGGTCTGAATCGCTGCCCCCGGTTCAAAGGCTTGATGCTGTTAACAATTTTAATTTCCCTTTAATGAAAAAAGTAATCGTACTCTCTGTTGCCTGTATTTTATTTGGCGTACTGGTTCTATCTGGCCAGGATGTGAAAATAACCGACAGCCTGAAGAAGGCCCTGCAGCAGGTGGAGTTGCAAAGAGGCAATGTTGTTCCCGATTTATCCGACAGCACCAGGGCCAACATTATTTACCAGCTCAGCTTCGAATACAGGAGCAGCAACCTCGACACTTCCCTGTCGTATGCACAGCAGGCGTTAAGCCTTTCTCAAACCATCAATTATCTCAAAGGCATTGGCAACGGTTACAACGGCATTGGCGTGGTTTACTGGTACAGGGGCCAGTACGAACGGGCGCTGGAATATTTTCAACTGTCGTTGCAGATCAGGCAGCAGACGGGTGACAAAAAAACCATTGCAGGTTCCTACAATAACATCGGGCTCATTTACCACGATCAGGGAAATCATCCGGAAGCCCTGAAAAATTATTTCAGCTCCCTCAAACTGTATGAGGAAATGAACGACAAAGAAGGCATTGCACAGGAGTACAGCAACATCGGCACCATCTATTCCGACCAGCATAATCCGCAGGAAGCGCTGAAGTTCGCCAACAAAGCCAAAGACATCAGGATCGCGCTGAACGACAAATGGGGACTTACCGAATCGTACAGCAACATCGGCCTTATCAATTTTGAGCTGGGCAACTACATCGGCGCCATGACCAACTACAACGAAGCCCTGAAGCTGCGCATTGAAATCGGCGACAAGGAAGGCATTGCCATTTCATACAACAATTTCGGCGATGTTTATAAGAAAGAAGGCAACTATAAAAAAGCGCTGGAGTCGTACCTGAAGGCGCTGGACATTGACCGGGAAATGGGACTTCGCAAAAGCATGGCCGACGTATACCTAAGCATCGGGGTTTTGTTTGAAGAGCAGAACAACCTGCAGGAGGCCGTCAGGTATGAAACCATGGCGCTTGCCGTAGCACAGGATGTAGGCGCACTCGATTACATGAAAAAAGCTTATGGCAAGCTTGCACTGGCGCATGCAAAAATGAAGGATTACAAAGAAGCATACCGTTACAAGGTGCTGCACGAAGCCGCTTCTGATTCGCTTTTCAATACCGAAAAAAACAAGACCCTGCTCAAGCTGCAGCTTCAGTATGACTATGATAAAAAGCAGCTTTCCGACAGCCTGCGTTTTGCACAGGAAAAAGAGCTCGCCGAAGTCAGGCTGCAGCGGCAACGGGCGTATACGATAGGGGGTATCGCTGGCATCGGGCTAACGGCCCTGCTGCTGTTTGTTGTTTACCGGAATTATTCCAGGCAGCGCGAAGCCAACCGCATCCTGAAAGAAACACAACAACAGCTCATCAAAAGCGAAAAAATGGCGGCCTTCGGGGTTATGGCATCGCGTGTGGCGCATGAAATCCAGAACCCGCTCAATTTCGTCAATAACTTTTCAGAGCTTTCACAGGAACAGGTACGCGAAATCATCACTAAAAGCACCGAATCGCAATGCCAGGATACAGCTAAAGCATTACTCGAAAGTCTGCAGAAAATCAATCACCACGGCAAACGCGCAGGAAATATAGTCAGGCAGTTACAGGAACTTTCAAGAACTGGTAAAGCACAAAAGTTTTTTGAGGAAGGTAGTTAATTGTGAATATTGAATCTAATAAAGAATTGGATGATAGATTATTTTAAAATAATCAAAATAATAATATCAAGAATTCCACCTTTTAAATTATATTTGCTATTCATCAATCTAGATGTAGATGAATTCTATTCTTAATAGATGTTTTTCACAATTAACAAATACGTTGCGTGCCGCTGAATAAAGATAATTTACAAAAAATCATTGACGAACTCGAAGAAACAAATTCGAAAGAGGATGCCTATTTTGGAATTTTCAAGTATGGCAATAGTCCTGACAAAAGCTATATAAAAGGAAACAAACAGGGACTTGAACTATATGCAGCTAAACTCCTCAAAGCCTCACGGGATGTCAATGAGGCAGTTGCTGATAAAGAAAAGGCCTTAATTCCTGTTGATTTTCATGAAACCTGGCTTGATGGCGAAACCAAGATTCAGTATATCGAACCTTCTATCAGGTCACGCGAACAGGTTAAAGCAGTGCCAGATAGCCCTGTCCATTTCTACAATCTAGACATCCTGAGATTTATTGCTGCATTAATGATTGTATTTGCTCATGGCTATGAAGGTTATACAGGATGGTTTCAAATACCAAAAGCAATACAGGGACATTCGTCTACATCACTTAATTTTGCCGGCGAAATCATTAAAACTTTTCATGGACACCTTGGATTGGGAGTTGACTTCTTTTTTATCATTTCAGGATTTTTAATTACCTATCTTCTTCTTAAAGAAAGAGATATATCAGGACAAATTCATATTGGTAAATTCTATTTGCGTAGAATACTGCGTATTTGGCCGGTATATTTTTTTATTGTAATAATAGCTAAATGGTGGTGTGTTTATCTTTACGAACCGCTCCCTGATTATTGGTGGACTGTTACTTTCTTAAATAACTACCAACCCATTTTTAGTAAATCACAATTCCCATTCCAGCATTTTTGGTCGGTATGTATTGAAGAACACTTTTACATTTTTTGGCCATTATTGCTTAGTCTCATTCCGGTAAAAAATCTTCCAAAATTATTTATTACAATAATTGCCTTTAGTATTCTTTTTAGAATATACACATATTATACTGCTGAAAACTGGGAATTACAGGCTGCCTATAACACATTAAGTAAAATGGATACACTGGCCATAGGTTCATGGATAGGATGGATCTATTTCAAAAAACCCTTTGAGATAAGAATCTCTTTATACATTCGGGTGGTGGTGTATTCAATTTTATTATTGTACGTTTGCTTTATTACAACTTTTTGGGAGAATAAATTTCTACAGGCCTCATTTGAAAAATATATTTTACAGTCTTTTTTGGTGTTTTGGTTTATTAATTATATGTTCAACAAAAAAGCGTTGCTGGTATTTAAAACAAAAAACATTTTTCACTATTTTGGTAAAATTTCTTATGGTTTATATATGTATCATAATATTTTAATTATCTTTATTGTTAAGATGATCTTCTGGAAATTAGGACTATATAGCTTCGGACTGTATTGGGTAATTTTTATTGGCTTAACCTTTATAATTTCTATTCTTTCGTATGAAATAGCGGAAAAACCCATTCTAAAAATGAAAGATAAATTCTCATATATTAAGACGAGCCGCTGAAGGCCTCGGGTTTTACAGCAGGAATTTTTAAATGAATTTTCATTTAAAATAGTGAATAGTGAATAATTTATTGTTGGTTGTTTTTTTGGAAACAGGCAATGCTGCCCTCTGCCCCACTCCTGTCCTGCTCCCGCTTGAGGCGGGATCAGGTTTAGCTTACAAACGCCTGTACCCCTGTTTTAACTGTCAATTTTTACCAAAAAACAGTTAACTTGCCTCCCGAAGATCGTTGCATACACGCAATAACAGCTCAATAATATATTACGGGTATCACCAGGGAATTCGGTGCATACACGAAATACAACCATAAAAACTTGCAGGTATAAACTAGTTGGCAGCAATTATGAGGACACTATTAATAACCCTAACTTTTTTATTAATATCTTGTCGTACTTACAAGATGACAACTCCTGCGGTTTTTGTGTCTGACATTCAACCGAAAGAAATATTATTATTCACAGACAAAGACACAATATCCTGCGCATTAAAAAAAGTTGGAGATTTCGTAGTCAAAGAAGATATTAACGGAAGCTGGCCTGTAGCAAAACCAAAAATATTGGATATCGCAAGAAAATACAACGCGAATTGTATGGTTATTAAGACATTCGGCTACAGCAAACGAAATCATCTTTTATTTATTGAAGGTTCAATATTTTATGGTAACCCAGATAGTTTAAGGCTGTCGTACGAACAAATACTCCTAAATGACAAATGTAAGCTACACATAATTCGAGACGAAGGCGACAATCCAATAAGAAGAGCATTCACAATAAATGTTTCAGTAGATGGAAAAGATTTAGGCACGATTAAATCAAAGCAAGAAATTGTAACCGACCTAAATAATTGTGACAATGCATTATTAAAAACAAATTCATACCAGGAGATGCTTGATTTAAGTGTTGGTAAATCAAGGTACTATTACGTAACTCAAGTAACAACAGGAGGTTCAGCAGCACACAGCGTTTATATGGGTATTGTTGGTGCACGTTTTCAACCAATTGATGACATAGACCAGGCAAGACTTTGGGCTCTTAACTTAAAAAAATAACTGCTGCCAACAGCGGGCTCACGCAAGCGGGCGGCTGTGGGTAATTGAAAGCTCGTTCCTTTTATTAAATTTGTTGTGGCAGACAGGCAAATGCAAGAAATCCCGCCTGTGTAAGCCCGCTAAACGTTAGTGGTAAATGGCGGGACACCTAAAATAATACAGACATCATGACAAAAAACAATCTTTCATATCGCATCGGGACAATTAACGACATTGACCAGTTACAAGAGCTTGCCATAATTGCAAACGGACAATTTCAAAGTGTTTTCACGCCAGACAATTGGGAAATATTCAATGGCAATTTGCAGGACAGACAAAAGTTTATTGACATACTTAAAATTGCCAAATGCTTTGTTTGCCTCGACAATGACAAAATAGTTGGCGTTGCTTATATTATCCCAGGCGGTAACCCGACAAATATTTTCAAGTCTGAATGGTCTTACATTAGGATGGTTGGTGTTAATCCAAAACATAGAGGACAAGGCATCGCAAAAACACTTACAGAAATGTGTATTGACTTCGCCAAACAAAGCAACGAAAAGACTATTGCGCTGCACACTTCAGAATTCATGGACGCTGCAAGACATATTTATGAAAACATAGGCTTTACAGTTCTTGAAGAAATTCCTCTTTTGTACGGCAAAAAATATTGGTTGTACACGTTAGACCTAAACTGACAAAGCTACGTACCACCATCAACCACTAACACGGGTTTTGCGTTAGTGGGAGGACGGTGCGAATAGAAACATTTGAGCAATTAAGAAACATTAGTAAGGGCAGACAATTTGGTGTTCCAAAAGCCCACCAACGCAAAGCCCGAAACCGTTACCTGCAATTCTTATGACAAGACCTTTTAGTAAAATAGTCTGTACTGAAGACACTTTAATGGGCTCTCCACGTGTAGCCGGTACAAGACTTTCTGTAGGTGACGTTGTTTCATTCCTAAGCCGTTCAGATTTAAAAGAAGTTATCGACGATTACGGGCTGACAAAACAAGAAATTAAAGATGCATTGCATTATTGTTGCTCGCTTCAATGTAAAATTGACAAGCCAACAGTTTTCTGTCATAATTGTTCACTCAGACGAGAACAAGACGGCCCTTTAGACATTTCTTATTATCAAGAGGAAAAAATAGATGGCGACTATTTTGTCAAGGGTAACGGTATAACATTTCTAGGTTCAATGGACGAATTTCTAAAAGATCACGCTGGACAAGACTTCTGGAAGATTTCGACAGATTTACTTATCAACATTGGTCCTAACATTGAATAAAGCTGCAGGTAACAGCGGCTTAGCGCCAGTGGGCGGCCTGTGGCAATAGAAACTTTTGTATCTTTAACCATCTTTGTGATGGAAGTCAAGCCGGTGGTTTCAAAGCCCGCCGGCGCTAAGCCGCAAAACGTTATGCGAAACCCGTACGCTTCGAACAAACAGCAGTGCTAATTTGAACAGTAGTGAAAGAAAAAGCCATAGCAATTATTTTCAGTTTTGTTGTTAGCAATTGTTTCGCCCAAGTCGGAGAATGGACATGGATGAATGGCGATAATTTTATTCAATCTTGCGGGCACTTTGGAGTACAAGGAGTAGCTGATTCGCTTAACACTCCTCCTGCATTTTACGAGCCATGTGAATGGCAAGACCAACAAGGTAATTTCTGGCTATACGGTGGTGTCAGTTGGTGTTTAGGCAACGGAAGCGATTTATGGAAATACGATTCAAATACGAATAGATGGACTTGGGTGAAAGGTGACAGCTCAATTAATAGTTTAGGACATTATGGTACTCAGGGAATTCCATCACCACTGAATTATCCAAGTTGTAAAGGTTGGGGAACGCCAACTTGGGTAGATAATAACAACAACTTATGGCTTTATGGTGGCAATATTGGATATGATGATTTATGGAAGTACAATATTTCGAATAATGAATGGACATGGATGAAAGGAGATACTACTGCTTCTCCGTTCTTTCAACTTATACCTCCTGTCTATGGAACATTTCAAGTTCCATCCCCTTTAAATACACCAGGAACAAGAAATGAAGTTACCACCTCTTGGACTGATAACAATGGTGATTTATGGTTATTTGGAGGAAATGGCGCTGATTCAAATTTGCACTATACAAATTATAATGATTTATGGAAGTTTGACATTACAATCAATCAATGGGTTTGGATGGCTGGTTCGAACATTCCCAATGACACCGGATATTATGGAATTAAAGGAGTTGCATCAGCTTTAAATAGACCTCCGGCAAGAACAGCCTATGCTAAATGGAAAGATAATGCGGGTAATTTCTATTTATTTGGAGGATTGCGATATGACGTTAATTCTTCTTGTGCATTAAAAGGGTATAATGATGTCTGGAAATATGAAATAGCCAATAATAATTGGGTTTGGATTGGAGGAGATTCTGCTTTCAATACATCAGGTAATTATTCTCCTGAATGTGTCACCACCTCATTAAATATTCCGCGAAATAGTCATGAAAATCGAGCGACTTCTTATGATTCAAATGGGAATGTTTACATTTTTGGCAGTATTGGAGCAACTTGCAACACCTATACTTCAGTGCGAAATGAAATTTGGCATTACAGTATGATTCACAATGAATGGACATTAATTCAACCTAATTCACCTATAAATTGGGGTGTGAAAGGTATTTCATCGCCTACAAATGCACCTCCTAAAAAATTTGGTTCAATTTCTTGGTTGAAAAATAATGAGTTTTGGGTTTTCGGAGGAAGTGAATATGGTAATGGAGATAGTTACAATGATATGTGGAAATTTAGAATTGATACAAGCTGTATTCCCTCGGGTATTCACGAAAACAATCAAACAGTAGAACATCTTATTTTTCCCAATCCTACCAACTTTTCATTCACCATTTCATTTGAATTATCTACGAAAGAAAATATTGAACTGAGAATTTTTAATATTTTAGGTGAAGTAATTTATTTTTCAAAAGAAGAAAATACTACTGGAAAATTTAAAAAGGAAATCAATGTGCAAAAACTAAGTAAGGGAATTTATTTTTTGCAGGCGAAAATGAATGATAGAATAATTAACGAGAAAGTTGTCAAGCAATGAATAAAATTGTGCTGACATTAAGCTGGATAGTTTCATAGAAGCAGTCGGGTATTCGCATAACATTTAAATTAAAAGAAATTTTAAAAAAGGGGCTTTAACCGTGATACAAAGAGTTGAGCAATTAAACAGCAGAGTGGGTAAAGGAACAGTTAAGCGTCAAAACCCCCTTTTTAAAAACTTCTTTAATTCCTTCTTCGTTATCAGCAATTATTTGGCGACACAGCGACTTCAACCTGCTTGTAAGAAATTAACTTTGACAAACGAAACTTAGTAAGACAATACAGCCGATGCAATTATGAACAAGAAATTTAATATCGGACTTCTATGCGCACTTATTGGTGCGATACTTTTAATTACCAAATCAATGTTTTGGTTTTGTGGTTTGCTTTTCACTTTAGTCGCAATAATTTTAATACTTCTTTCTAAAAATGGTTGGGTGAATAAACTCATTTGGGCAATTGTTGTAATTATAGTTACGTTTATTTGCTTTATGCTTGGCTTCTATTTGCGAGGTGCAAATGCTTTTGAAGAATTTTATTTTTCTTCTAAGTTTAATGGCAAAGTCAGGATTCTATATTCTAAAGATTGCGGAATTGTTCCAGAGAAGAAAGGCGATTGGACAATTATTAATGTGGACACAAACCACGTTTTAATTATTAAGCGAGAGAACAGACGTGTTTATACTCAAAGTAAATTCTTTTTGGTTGACGAGAATGGAAATAAAACTGAAATCAAGCGAATAACTAAACAGAGTGATTTCAAAAACGAAATTTCAATATTGCATGATTACACAGGGAGCTATAAAGATTATGATGTAAATATTCAGGACTTTATTTTAATGAGGTCTGTTAGGGACATTCCAAGTAATGAAGAAATTAGTCGTATTGATTCATTGAGTTTGGCAAAACTGATTGACTGCAAGAAAGAAGCGAAGAAATAATATTTTACTTTCGTTCTTCGGGGCGAGAGTATAACTGCTGATAACAGTAAGATTAAAAGAAATAAAAAAATGAAGGGCTTTGAGAGGTAAACAAAGAGTTGTGCTTCTAATAAATAGTGTAGGTAAACGATCAGTAGTGCTTCCAAGCCCTTCTTTTTTTTACTTCTTTAATCCCTTCTTCGTTATGCGTCATGCTTGGCGATATTGCTAACTTGAAACATACTGCAAGAAATTAACTTTGGTAAACTAAGACCCCAACTGTAATGCGAAGAATTTTTACAACTATAGTTTTTCTTTTCTACATTACAGAAATAAATGCGCAAGCAGGGCTGTGGACATGGGTAAATGGTGACACAGCATGCTTTCAAAATCCAGTTTTCGGAATTCAAGGCATTGCAGATTCACTTAATCATCCAACAGGTGCCTATGAAGGATGTGAATGGACAGACAATCAGGGTAACTTTTGGTTTTATGAAGGCATTTCACAAATTGGTTGGGGAAGTAATCTCTGGAAATATCAACCCACAATAAATATGTGGACATGGATAAAAGGAACAACCGCAGTTAATGATACAGGGAATTACGGAGTTCAAGGTGTTTCATCACCTTCTAATTTGCCACCCGGTAGAGGATTTGGAATTGCAACGTGGGTTGATACAAGCGGATATTTATGGATGTATGGAGGTGCCAACACAATTGGAGGAAGTAATACTTTTTCGGATTTATGGAAATACAATATAAGTTCAAATGAGTGGACATGGATAGGCGGTTCAACACAAATAAACCAATCTCCTGTTTTTGGAATCAAAGGCGTTGCATCCCCTTTGAACACCCCCGGAGCATTATCAGAAGCAGTTTGTACTTGGACTGATAATACAAATAATCTTTGGCTTTTTGGAGGAGCTGATGCAGGAGGACAACCATATAATGCTTTGTGGAAATATTCAATTTCATCTAATGAATGGACATGGATGAAA
>Ga0157380_10002237_pt1 | contig 13018 bp, 9 predicted proteins | sample S35metaG_FD_119757 | JGI IMG/M metagenome (GOLD analysis project Ga0157380, IMG submission 119757) | Switchgrass rhizosphere microbial communities from Kellogg Biological Station, Michigan, USA - S3-5 metaG | ecosystem: Host-associated > Plants > Roots > Rhizosphere > Soil | place: USA: Michigan...
AGGATGTGGACCAGGCCCGACCGCGGCCGGCGTCGCAGTCGCGCGGGGGTCTCCAGCAGGTAGCCGGGCAGCCAGTGACGCAGGCCGCGGTCGCGCATGGAGAGGCGCTCTAGTGCGAGGAGCTCTCGAGCGCAGCAGTCCAGTTCAAGACGACGACCGCCGGCGCCGTCACTTCCCCGGTGGGGGGAGTGTTCACGAGGAAGCGCTGGCCATCGGGCATCGGCCGGAACAGGCTGCGGGCAGGGATCGGGGAGAATCGCGCCTGGAACAGGGGCTGCGGGGTGCCCGCCGAGAAGGCAGGTCCCTTCTCGATCGCGACGGCCATCACGTGCGCGTCGGGAGCGCGGAAGTAGAGCTCGCGGCCGTCAGCTCGCCAGAACGGCTCGCGCCCGCCGCTCTGGGAGATCTGCCACTTGCTGCGGGCCTCCGGGAACTCCTGCACGTAGACCTCGTGTCGGCCCGACTCGTTCGACTGGTAGGCGAGGAAGCGGCCGTCGGGTGACAGCGTGCCGGCCAGCTCGGAGAACTTCGTCTTGCGCAGCGGGAAGGGCTTGCGGTCGCCCGCGAGCCGCATCCCCCAGAGGTCCCAGTTCGATTCGCCGCGGCTGGCGATGACGAGCGTCGTGCCGTCGCGTGACCAGTCGCTCACGTACTTCTGCTCGTCGTTCTCGAGCAGCACCTCGGCTTCACCCGTCCCGGCGGCGTCCTTCCAGTACAGGTCCCACCCCTTGCGCTGCACGGAGTAGGCGATTCTCCTTCCGTCGGGCGACCAGGCCGGGCCGAACTCCTGCTCCGGCTCGAACGTGAACCGAGTCGTCGTGCCGCGCGTGAAGTCGCGGATCCAGATGTCTCCCTTGTTGTCCGCCTCGGCGAGGTCGAACGCGAGGCGGGTGCCGTCAGGCGACGGCCAGAAGTCGGTGTACTGGCCGCCGCGGTCGAGGGCGGGCGTCTCCTGGCCCTTGCGATCGATCCAGACGAGCCGCCCCTCGGCGGCCAGCCCGGGGCGGTAGGCGAGCGCTCCGGTGGTCGAGGCGGAGATCGACACGAGCCCGAGGTCGGAAACGCCGAGGCCCTCGCTGAGCGGGATCGGGTCGCCGCGCAGCTCCAGCGCGCGCGAGTCGAATCGCTGCGCGACCAGCGTGCGATCGCGCACGAACAGCAGGTAGCCGGGTGGCGCGTACACGACCTGGGACGGGGTCTTCATGATCGTCTTCGTCTCCCCGGTGTCGAGATCGCGAACCCTGAGCTCGTTGTCTTCGGGCTTCACCATCATCACGTGGTGAAGGAAGTGGCGGCCGTCCGGCAGGAACGCCGGCCATCCCGCTCCGCGCTCGCCTTTGGCCGGGTCGGGCTTCACCAGCTCCTTGCGGACGCCTCCGGCCGCGTCGATGACCCACACCGGGTCGATGCCGCGGCCGTCGAGCAGGATCACGCCCGTCGGCCCCCACGCGCCGTCGGCTCCGTACTGCGCGTCCCCGATCGTCTGCGCAGGCCCCCCGGCCACGGCCACTCGCCGCAGCTTTCCACCAGCCATGAACGCGATCGAGCGGCCGTCGGGAGACCAGATGGGCCGCAGGGCGCCCTCGGTCCCCGGGAGCAGCCGCGACTCGAGCGCGTCGAGCGGGCGCAGCCAGAGGACGCGCGTGCCGTCGGGCTGGGCGGCGTCGAACGCGAGCATGCGGCCGTCGGGCGACAGGACCGGCGGGCCCACGGCCAGCACGCCCTTGGGGTTCGGCACCTGGAAGCGGACGACCTGGGCGGGTTTCGGAGCGCGGCGGGCCCACGCGATGGCGAAGCCGATCGCGGCCACGGCCGCGAGGCCCGCGATCGTCCAGGCGAGTCCCTCGCGCACGCGCCGCCGCGTCGAGACGATCCCGGGCAGCCCGGCGCGCGAGCCGCCCTCGGCGATCCACTGGAGCTCCGCCGCCACGTCGCGCGCGCTCTGCCAGCGGTCCTCGGGGTCCTTCTCGAGGCACTTCCGCACGACGTGGTCGAGCGCCGGCGGCGACATGCCCTGCACGCTCGAGATCGGCGGTGGCTCCGACGAGACGATCGCGGCGATCAGGCTCGTGCGCGTCTTGCCCTCGAACGCGCGGCGCCCCGTGGCCATCTCGTAGAGCACGGCCCCGAGCGCGAAGATGTCGGTGCGCCCGTCCGCCGCCTGGCCTTCCAGCTGCTCGGGCGCCATGTACTGGAACGTCCCGACGATCGTGCCCTGCTCGGTGAGCGGCTTCGCCTCGGTGTGGAGCGACGACTCGACCGGGACGACGGCTCCTTCGCCCGGGCGCGCGGCGAGACCGAAGTCGAGCAGCTTGGCGCCAGCCCGCGTGAGCATCACGTTGCCGGGCTTGAGGTCGCGGTGCACGATGCCGGCGCGGTGCGCGGCGTCGAGCGCCTGCGCGATCTGCGCTCCCAGGCGCAGGACCTCGGCGAGCGGCAGCGGGCCCTTCGCGAGCCTCTGGGCGAGCGATTCGCCGTCCACCAGCTCGAGCACCATGTAGTGCAGCTCGTCGCCGGCGACGCTGGCGGTGCCGACGTCGTGGATCGCGCAGATGTGCGGGTGGTTGAGGGCCGAGACGCTCTTGGCCTCGCGCTCGAAGCGCGCGCGGAACTGCGGGTTGGCGGCGAGCAGCGGCGGCAGCAGCTTGAGCGCGACGTCCCGCTCCAGGCGCGTGTCGCGGGCCCTGTAGACCTCGCCCATCCCGCCGGCGCCGAGCGGGGCGGTCACCTCGTACGGGCCGAGACGGGTGGACGGCGCGAGGGTGGACGACGGGCCGGACGTGCTCGGGGGCGACCTCCCGATGTTGAACCGGCTTGGCGACTCAAGCTTACAGTGCCGGCACCGTCACCCAGCGCCTCGAGGCGGCCGACCTCTCTATCGCCTCGAGCACCAGCTGGTTGCGCACGCCGTCTTCGAAATCCGGCCGCACGCGCTTGCCGCTCGCCATCGCGTTCAGAAAGTCGTGGACCGTGTGGGTGAAGGTGTGCTCGTAGCCGATGATGTGGCCCGGCGGCCACCAGCTGCCGGTGAAGGCGTGGCTCGGCTCCGTCACCATGATCTGGCGGAAGCCCTGCTGCTTGCCATCGTCGTCGCGCGAGAAGTACTCGAGCTCGTTCATGCGCTCGAGGTTGAAGGCGACGCTGCCCTTCGAGCCGTTGACCTCGAAGCGGTTGTAGTTCTTGCGGCCGGCGGCGAAGCGCGTGCCCTCGATCGAGCCAAGCGCGCCGTTCGCGAAGCGCACGAGCGTGAGCGCCGCGTCGTCGACAGTGACGCGGCCCTTCTTCTTCGGGTTCTCCGGCAGCGGACGCGTCTTGATGAAGGTCTCGAGCGCGCCCGAGACCTCGGTGACCTCCGAGCCGGTCACGTAGCGGCCGAGGTCGAGCGAGTGCGACAGGATGTCGCCGAGCGAGCCCGAGCCGGCCTTCTCCTTGCGGAAGCGCCAGTAGAGGGGCAGCGCCGGGTCGATGCACCAGTCCTGGAGGTACGTGCCGCGGTAGTGGAATATCTTGCCGAGCTTGCCCGAGGCCACGAGCTCGCGCGCCAGCATCACGGCCGGGATGCGGCGGTAGTTGTGGCAGAGCATGTGGGTGACGCCGGCCTTCTGCACCGCCTTCCACATCTGCTTCGCCTCGCGCACGTCGTTGGCGAGCGGCTTCTCGCACAGGATCGCCTTGCCCGCCTGCGCCGCGGCGATCGCGATCTCGGCGTGGCTGTCGCCCGGCGTCGAGACGTCGACGACGTCGATGTCGGAGCGCGCGATCACCTCGCGCCAGTCGGTCGCGGCCTCCTCCCAGCCGAGCTGCGCCGCCGCCCGACGGACGTTCGCCTTGTCGCGGCCGCAGATCACCTTGAGCCGCGGCTGCAGCTTGGGCGAGAGGAAACGGCCGACCTGCCGCCAGGCGTTGCTGTGGGCGCGCCCCATGAAGGCGTACCCGATGAGGGCGACGTTGACCTCGCGCATGACCCCTCCGGAGGGCCGGAGGGTAGCCTCCGCTCTCGCGCGCCGTCAAGCGCGTATCATGGAAGTGGAGGGAGAGATGAACCGAAACAGGGGGATTCTGCTGGCCTGCCTCTCGGCGCTGCTCCTGCCCGCCTGCGACGAGGAGCAAAACCCGGTGGCTCCGACGCTTTCATCCACGTGCGAAGCGCGCCCGGCCTCGGGCCCGGCGCCGCTCGCGGTGTCGTTCCTGCTGAACGTGTCGGGCGCTCAGGGTGCGACGACGGTCACCATCAACTACGGCGACGGCCAGACCGGGACGAACCCGGATACGCCTCACAGCTACGCCGCCGCCGGCAGCTATACCGCATCGTTCGAGATCCGCACGTCCACCCAGAGCGCTCGCTGTACCGCCCCCGTTACGATCAGCGGCGGCACGAACCCGACCGGTAACCAGCCGCCGAACGCCGTCTTCAAGTCCACGCCGGCCGCGACGGGCGCGACCATCACGGGCTCGAACCCGCTCGACGTCACCTTCAACATGTGCGCGAGCAGCGACCCGGAGGGCGACCAGCTCTATTTCCTCGCGGACTACGACGGCGACGGGAAGTTCGACTTCGGTGGCCTCACGGGGGGCAACTGCCGCTCGAACCACGTCTACACGACCGGCAACCACACCGCGGAGATGTGCCTCTACGACCGCGACAAGAACGGCAAGGCGCTGCACGACGACATCTGCAAGACGTACCTGATCGCCGTGCCCTGAGCGGGGCCCGGTCAGCTCCGGTCGAGCGGTGCGATCAGGACCTGGCGGCCGGCCGGCCGCTGCCCGAGGCCGTTCGCGCGCAGCACGATCTCGAGCGCCTGGTCCCAGGGCACCTGGATCAGCCGGAACGTCACGTGTCCCGCCACGCTCGGGTCGAATTGCAGCTCGACGCCGCCGTTGTGCGCGAGCTGCACCAGCGCGTCGCGCAGGTCTTCGTTGCTGAAGTCCACGTCCACCGGCTTGCCCTTCCAGGTGCGCGGCTCGAAGCGCGCGACGTAGTCGGCCTGCGCGATCCAGAGCACCTTGCCCTCGAGGCTGTAGCGGTAGCCGTTCGGCGCCAGCACCTTCTGCAGCACGTCCTGCCAGGGCTCGTCCTTCGCGTGGAGCGTGATCTGGCCGCGCACGCCGGGCTGCACCACGACGTTGAGACCCGTGAAGTCTGCGAACAGCCGGAAGGTGTCGCCGAGATTGCCGTCCACGAAGTCGAGGCTGATGCGCTCGCCCCCGCGCGGCTCGACGACTCCCACGCCCGGCCAGGCGATCCTCGCCGTCGGTCGGGCGCTGCCCCTACCGTCCACCGCGAGCTTCACTTCGCGCCAGATCGCGTCCCAGCGCTCGCGGCCCGGGAGCGCGCCGCCGAGCGAGAGCGCCAGGAAGCGCACGGCATCCGGGTCGTCCGCGTGCCCGGCCATCACCTGCTCGAACGCCTCGACGCTGCCGCGCGCGTCGCCGAGCGCGCGCCGGGCGACGCCGAGCCGCACGAGCGCCTCCCACTGCTGCGCGGCGGTGGCCTGGGGGTCCCGCGCGGCGGCATCGAACGCCGCGGCCGCGCCCTTCCAGTCGCCGAGATCGGCCTGCAGCTTGCCGTTCGTGATGCGCTCGTCGACGCTCGGGGTCTGTCCGGCCGCGAGGCTCGCGACGAGCGCTAGCGCGAGCGCGATCGGGAAACGGGTCATCTTCTTCATCGGCATCCTCCTGCGGTTGCGCGGCGTCCCCGATGGACGCCGCCCCGGAGGATGCGCGAGCGCGTCCCGCCGTCGGTCGGGCGCGTGTCAGGCATTGTCGGCGCGAGCCAGCCGATATCCGCTGCCGCGCACGGTGTGGATGAAGCGCGGGTGGCGCGGGTCGTCCCCGATCGCGCGGCGCAGCGCCACGACGTGGTTGTCGACCTTGCGCAGCGTCGCCTCGGAGTCGAGGCCGGAGACCTCCTCCACGATGTCGATGCGCGGCACGATCTCGCCGCGGCGCTCGGCCAGCACCTTCAGCACCAGGATGTCGTGCGCGGTGAGCTCGACCGGGCCGCGCCGGCTCTCGGCTGTCAGGGCCAGGAAGTCGAAGCGCACGCCGCCGAGCTCGAGCGCCGCGACCGACACGGGGGCCGTTGCGGCCGTGCTGCGTCGCAGCAGCGCACGCACGCGCGCGACGAGCTCGCGGAGCGCGAACGGCTTCGCCAGGTAGTCGTCGGCCCCGAGCTCGAGGCCGACGACGCGGTCGACCACTTCGCCGCGCGCGGTCAGCATCAGAACCGGCACGCGGTCGCCCTGCCGCCGCAGGTCGGACAGCACGTCGAGGCCCGAGCGGCCGGGCAGCAGGACGTCGAGCACGAGCACGTCCGGCCGGTACTCCCTCACGGCGGCGGCGGCCTGGTCGCCGCGCGCGACGTGGCACACGTCGTAGCCCTCGGCGCGGAAGTTGTCGAGCAGCCCCCGCGCGAGCCCCGCCTCGTCCTCGACCAGCAGCAGGCGCGCGCTCACGAGGCCCCCGAGCTCGAGCGCACGGCCGGGGGGGCGATCGGAAGCACGAGGCTGAAGGTGCTGCCGCGCCCCGCCTCGGTCTCGAGGTCGATCCGCCCGCCGTGCGCGAAGGCGACCTGCTCCGCGAGATAGAGTCCGAGGCCGGTCCCCTCGACGGTGCTGTCGCCGCGCGCGAAGCGGCCGAAGATGCGCCTCTGCTCGCGGCGCGCGATGCCCGGGCCGTCGTCCGCGACCGCCAGCCGCACGAGGCCGGGCCCGCTCGCCGCCGCCGTGACCGTGACGCGGCCGCGCTCGCGGCCGTGCTTGACGGCGTTGTCGATCAGGCTCAGCAGCGCGCGGCGGACGGCCGCCCCGTCCCAGGTCACCTCGGGCAGCGGCTCGGCGAGCTCGGTCTCCAGCGTCACCGCGCGGCGCTCGGCGCGCGGCCGGATCAGGGCCACCGCGGAGCGGACGAGAGCGGCCGGCGCCAGGCTCGAGAAGCGCGGCGCCTCGTCGACGCGTGTCACGGCGAGCACGCCCTCGACGAGGGCCTCGAGCCGCTCGCTCTCCTGCGCGACGAGCGAGCCGTATTCCCGCGCGTCTCCGCGGCCGGCGGCGAGCGTCTCGCCGAACAGCTTGATCGCGCTGAGCGGCGTGCGCAGCTCGTGCGTCACGCCGGCGAGGAAGGCGCGCTCACGGGCGGTCGCCTGGGCCTCGCGGCGCAGGGCGCGGCCCACGACGAAGAGGCCGAAGGCCGAGCCGGCGACGGCGGCCCACAGCAGGAGGCGCAGGCCCTGGCCCGCCAGGCCTCGGGGCACGTCGGCGCGCACGCGCAGCGCGAGCCCCGGAACGTCGGGCACGTCGGCAACGACGCCTTCATCCTTGCCCTCGGCCACGAGTCGCGACGCGACGCCGGCCCTGTCGAACAGGCTGGCGAGGGTCACGACGTAGTGGAAGCGCGTGTCGTTCGTCCGGGCCCAGCCCTCGACGAGGTCGCCCGCCCGCGTCCGAAGGAAGGCCGGGAGGCCGGGAATCCCCGACGGCGGCGCGCGCCGCAGGCGCTCCTCGAGCGAGGCGACGCGCGGATCGCTCTCGGCGCCGAGGCGCTTCGCGAGGAAGCGCAGGTCGGAGGGCCGCACTGGAAGCAGGCCCGAGAGCAGCCGCTCGACCACGTCGGGCGGCGGCTCGGTCCCGAGGCTCACGGCTGTCTCGCCGAGAGCGAGGCGCGCGACCACCGCTTCGGGCAGTCCGTTGGACGTCGCGCGCGTCGAGCCGAGGAGGCGCGCCAGCTCCGCTCGCGACCGGCTGGCATACGGCCGTGCGTCGGCTCGCGCCATGAGTGCCGGCGCCTCCGCCAGGCGATCCATCTCGATGCCGACGGCCGGCGTCCGGTCGACCACGGCCTGCTCGACCTGGGCGAGCGCGGCGCGCACGGAGAGCGCCGTCAGGCGCGCGGTTTCCTGCGACGCGGCCCGCGCCGCTTCGGTCTCACGCCGGGCGCGCTCGGCGAGCGCGCGGTCGGCCACGAGCCCGAAGACGCCGAGCGTCAGTGTGAGGCCGGCGAGCAGCAAACCCGTCACGCGAGCCATCGCGCCCTCATCATGCCCCGGACGACCGGCGGGTGTGTCGGCGGATTGTCAGCCGCATACCCGAGCAGAGCCGTGGCAGCACCAGCGTCAAGAACGAGGGTCACCAGGCGAACGCCCGTGTATAGTGGGCGGCGGCCTCCCGAAGGAAAGAGATGCTCAGCGTCGTCGCGCTCGCCGCGCTACTTGCCGCGGCGCCGCAACCCGAGTCTGTCGAGTCAGCGGCCGACGCCGAGGCGGCGGCGTTGCTCGCCTCAAGCCCGCGGGCCGGTCTCACGATCGGGGTGGCTCGGCTGGGCGTCGTGTTCGAGAAGGGATACGGCCAGGCCGACGCGCGCACGGGCGAGGCCGCGTCGGCCGATACCGTCTATCCGATCTGTTCGATCTCGAAGAACTTCGCCGCCGCTGCGGTGTTGAAGCTGGCAGAGAGCGGAGAGCTTGAGCTCGACGCCCCTGTATCGCGCTATTTCGCCAAGGACCCGCTGCCGGGCCGTAGCGTCACCGTGCGCCAGCTCTTGAACCACACGTCGGGAGCCGCGAGCTACAACGAAGGAGCCGACTGGAGCGCCGTCGCAGCTTCTCCCGTGCCGCACGAGCGGATGCTGGCGCGGATCGCCTCCGAGCCGTCCGGTACCCCTGGAGCAGCGTGGGGCTACAGCAACTCCGCGTTCTACCTGGCCGGTCTATTGGTCGAGCGGCTGAGCGGGAAGAGCTACTGGGAGTACCTGGCGCAGGTGTTCTTCGAGCCGCTCGGCATGCGCCGGGCAAGCGCGTGCACGTCTGTCACCCAGGGCCGTGCCCACGGCCATCGCGTCACGAAGGACGGCTTCGAGGACGCGGAGACCGAGAGCTGGGAGAACCCGTTTGCCGGCGGCGGCCTGTGCGCGACGGCCGGCGATCTGCTCGCCTGGCAGGCGGCGCTCGACCAGGGCAAGGCACTGGCCCCAGAGTCGGTCCGCCTCATGCGTGCTCCCACGACGCTTGCCGGCGGCGCCGCGATCGACTACGGACTCGGCACCCGCCTCGGCCAGCTGGAGGGCCATCGCGTTGTTGGCCACACGGGCGGAGGTCAGGGATTCTCGACCGTGCTCGTCGGTTTCCCGAAGGACGACTTGACCCTGGTCGTCCTCACGACCACGTCAGCCACCGAGGCCCGTATCGTGGCAGCCCGTCTCGCACGTCGCCTGCTCAGGCTTCCGGCGTTCGCTCCGCTGGACCTGCAAGTGCCGGCCGCATTGGCCGGGGCGGTCTCGGGCCGATGGCTCGGCGACAATGGCGCCGCCGTGATCAAGCCAGGCCCGAAGACTCGCATCGTCGCCGAGCTCGGCGACTCGGGGCGAACGCTCCGCTTCGGCTTTCAGGGGGGTACCACGTTCGCCGTCGGCGAGGAGGACCTGGTCCACTTCGTGGTCGAGGGCGACCGGTCCTCTCTGGCACTCGAGTACGTCGGCGGACTCTTCGACTCCGCCACCCGCCGCGTCGCGCCCTGACGGATCTCAGCCGCGGTAGCCGAGCAGCAGGCGCGGCAGCACCAGCGTCAGGGCCGGCCAGGCCGCAATGAGCCCCAGGCCGACGAGCAGCACGGCGAGGTAGGGGAGATAGGAACGGCTCACCTCGTCGACGTCGACGCGCGCGATCCCGCTTGCGATCGAGAGGCCGACGCCGATCGGCGGCAGGAAGAAGGCTATGCCCATCGCGGCCACGATCACGATTCCGTAGTGGACGGGATCGACGCCCACCGCGCGGCTGATCGGGAACAGCATCGGCCCGAAGATCAGGAGCGCGGGCAGGCCTTCGAGCAGCGCGCCGATCACCACGAACACGAAGACCGTCAGCGCCAGGAAGAGCGCGCGCGAGGCGCCGATGCCCGTGATCCACTCGGCAAGCGACTGCGGCACCCACTCGCGCACCAGGATCCAGGCGAAGGCCGAAGCGGCCGCCAGCACCCAGAGGGTCGTGGCCGTGACGGCGCCGCTCCGCTCGAAGAGGTGCAGGAGGTTCGAGCGGCCGATGCCGCCCGCGGCCATGCCGACGACCAGCGCGTAGACGACCGCGATCAGCGCGGCCTCGGTCACGGTGGTGAGGCCGCTGAAGATCCCGCCGAACAGAAGTACGGGCAGGCCGAGCGGAACGATCGCCCGCTTCGCGGCGCGCCCGAGCTCGCCGCGCGCGCCCCGCTCGGCGACCGGCCAGCCCTGCCGCCTCGCGCGGACCGCGATGAGCGCGATCAGTAGCCCGGCCAGCAGGAACGCCGGCAGGAACCCGCCGAGGAAGAGCGTGACGATCGAGAGGTTCACGAGCGAGCCGAGCACGACCATCGTGAGGCACGGCGGCACCAGGATGCCCATCGCCGAGGCCGCGGAGACCACGCTCACGGCCTCGCCTGCCGAGTAGCCGGCGCGGCGCATCGAGGGCACGAGCAGCGAGCTGATCGCCGACACGTCGGCGGCCGTCGAGCCGGAGATGCCGGAGAAAAGCACCTCGGCCACGACCACCACCATCGCGAGCCCGCCGCGCACGCGGCCCACGATCGCCATCGCGAGGTCGACGATCCGCTCGGAGATCGCGCCCGACTCCATCAGCGCGCCCGCCAGGATGAAGAGCGGGATCGCGAGCAGCACGAACGAGTCGACTCCGCCGAGCAGCTTGATCGGCAGGATCGTGAGGCTCACGCCGCCGATGCCGAGGAGGTAGGTGGCCGAGGTCAGCGCGAGCGTGAAGGCCAGCGGGAGGCCGAGCGCCGCCGTGACGAGGAAGCCGATCACCAGGACGGCGAGCGGCGCGGCGTCCAGCAGCAGCGGCACCAGCACCGACGCGAGGACGAGGCCGGCGGCGCCGAGCGTCCAGCCGAGAGACAGGCCCGCCCGGCTCTCCTCGCGCAGCTTCGTGATCAGCACGACCGACATCGCCACGAGCGCCACGGGCAGGACGAGGGACATCCAGGCGCCGGACAGGCCGCTCGCCGGAAGCCGCTCGCCGGCGCTCGATAGCGTGAGGCGCCCGGCCGGGACGACGAGGCACCCGAAGAAGCCGAGCAGCACGAGCTGGAGCCCCCGCTCGACGGCGGCCTGCCGTTCCGGAGCGAGCCGGCGCAGCAGCACGGTGACGCGCGGGTGCTCGGCGTGCTGCAGCGCGCGGATGCCGCCGACGCACATCAGCCAGACGAGCAGCAGCCGCGCGATCTCCTCGGTCCAGGGCAAAGGCGCGTGGAACAGGTGCCGGCCCACGACCTGCAGGCCCACCGCGACCGCGAGCGCCGCCACCAGCAGGGCCGTGGTCCATTCGAGCGCGCGCGTCATCGGGCGAGCGCCGCCTGGAGCCAGGGATCGACGTCGAGTGCCATGGCCTCGCTCCGCCAGAGGGTTTCGGCCGCCCCCAGGAAGCCGTTGCGATCGATCTCCCGGATCGTCATGCCCTGTGCCGCAAGCCGCTCCGTCGAGGTGCGGTCCTCGGGCTCGACACGCGCGCGCTGGCGGCGCGCCGCCTCGAGGGCAGCGGCCTCGAGCTTCGGGCGGAGCTCCGGCGGAATCCGCTGCCAACCCGTCGCCGAGGCCCAGAGCCCAAGCACGCCCGCGATGTGGCGCGTGCGCGTCATGAAGCGAGCCACCTCGAAGAAACGTTGCTGGAGCGTGGTGTTGGCGTCGTGCTCGAAGCCGTCGATGACCCCGGTCTGGAGCGAGGTGTAGACCTCGCCGAACGCCATCGGCGTCGGGCTCGCCCCCATGAGCTCGACGGCCTTGACGTAGATCGACGACTGGATCGTCCGCAGCTTGAGCCCGCGCAGCTGGGCCGGCTCGGTGACGTCGCGCGAGCGCGTCACGACCTGGCGGAAGCCGAACGAGTCGCCCCAGGCGAGCGGCCGCACCCCGACCGCGGCCGCCATGTATTCGGCGGCGGCCTGGCCGACCGGTCCGTCGACGACGCCGTGCACGTGGTCCCAGTCGCGCCACAGGAACGGGAAGTCGAAGAGCTGCAGCTTCGGCGCGACGCTGCCCCAGATCGCGGTGCCCGAGACCATGAAGTCGACGAGCCCTTCCTGGAGCTGCTGGACCACCTCGCGCTCCTGGCCGAGCGTGCCGCTCGGAAACACGCGCACCTCGACGGCACCGCCGGTCTCGGCGCGCGCGAGCTCGCGGAAGAGGTCGCCGAAGGTGTGGAGGGCCGTGGGGCCCGCGGTCATCGAGTGGGAGAGGCGCAGGACGATGCGGCCGTCGCGGCTCCTGGCGCGGCACCCGGCGGCGACGAGCGCCGCGCCGGCGCCGCGGAGGAAACCGCGTCGATCCAGGTGTCGGTCCATGAGCTCGCAGCGGATCGGAGCGACGAGCCTCAGGGCTTCGGAACCAGGACGGCGGGGATCTCCCGTTCGCGCACCAGCCGGTTGAACGCGGGGACGTCCTCGGCCAGCACCCGGTCGAGCGTCTCGAGCTCGGCGTCGATCTTCGCCTTGAGCTCGTCGAAGACGGCGTAGGCCTGCTCGGTCGGCGCGGCGTCGGCGCCGCCTATGGTTCCGGCGAGCGCGGCGAGCTTGTTGTTGAGGCGGATCGGGAAGTTGAGCGGGTCCAGGCTGGAGCGGTTCTTCGTCTGGTAGAGCGCCTCCTCGACCGCGGTCAGCTTCTTGCCGAGCGCGTCCGACGCCTCCTGGACGGGCTTCTCCGCCGGGCTGCCCTTGGCCCGCTCGGCTGCCGTCTTCGCCTGGTCGCGCACCGTGCGCAGCCGGCCGATCGCGTCGTGCGCGGACGTGAGCTCGTCGCGGATCTTCAGCAGCAGCTCCTGCTGCTTGGCGAGGTCCGCGTCGCTCGCGGCGACGCGCGGGTCCTTGCGGACTTCGAACGGCTGGGTGAGCGTCTGCCCGGCGGCCGTGAGGCGCGCCTCGTAGCGGCCCGGCACCACGCGCGGCCCCGCCGTCTGGCCGGCCCACAGGATCAGGCCCTTGATCTTCGCCGCCTCCGGGTAGCGCAGGTCCCAGCTGAAGCTGTTGAGGCCCGCCTTGGCCGG
>Ga0157380_10002239_pt1 | contig 13014 bp, 8 predicted proteins | sample S35metaG_FD_119757 | JGI IMG/M metagenome (GOLD analysis project Ga0157380, IMG submission 119757) | Switchgrass rhizosphere microbial communities from Kellogg Biological Station, Michigan, USA - S3-5 metaG | ecosystem: Host-associated > Plants > Roots > Rhizosphere > Soil | place: USA: Michigan...
TATTCTTCCCGATCGCCTTTGTGCCCCGCGAGCGCTCGTTGCCCGCCTTTCTCGCGTAGATCCTCGAGCTCGCGCTTGAGCGGCTCGATGGTCAGCAACAAGCTCTGGCCGTCGTGCGCGACCTCGACGCGTACATGGCCGCCTTCGGCCAGCTTACCGAACAGCAGCTCTTCGGCGAGCGGCCGCTTGATGTGCTCTTGGATCACACGAGCCATCGGCCGAGCGCCCATCTTCTTGTCGTAACCGCGAACGGCGACCCAGTCGCGCGCCGCCGGCTCGAGCTCAATCGTCACCTCGTTCTTGTCGAGCTGCGCTTCGAGCTCGACGATGAGCTTGTCGACCACGCGCGCGACGGACTGCTCGTCGAGCGGCTCGAACTGGATGATCGCATCGAGACGATTACGGAACTCCGGCGAGAAGAGCTTCTTCAAGACCTCCATCGCGTCCGACGAATTGTCCTGGACCATGAAGCCGACCGACGTGCGGCTCATCTCCTGAGCGCCGGCATTGGTCGTCATGACGATCGTGACGTTGCGGAAGTCCGCTTTCCTGCCGTTGTTGTCCGTCAAGGTACCGTGGTCCATGACCTGCAGCAGCAGATTGAAGACTTCGGGATGGGCCTTCTCGATCTCGTCGAACAGCAGCACGCAGTGCGGATGCTTCGTGATCGCCTCGGTCAACAACCCGCCTTGGTCGAAACCGACGTAGCCCGGCGGCGCGCCGATCAAGCGCGAGACCGTGTGCCGCTCCATGTACTCCGACATGTCGAAGCGGACGAGCTCCACGCCGAGCGTCAAGGCGAGCTGCCGGGTAACTTCCGTCTTGCCGACACCGGTCGGACCCGAGAACAGGAACGAGCCGACGGGGCGCCGTTCGTCGCCCAAGCCCGAGCGGGCCATCTTGATGGCGGACGCCAGCGCGCCGATCGCGCGATCTTGGCCGAAGATGACGAGCTTCAGATCGCGCTCGATGTTGCGCAGCACGTCGCGATCCGAGGCGGAGACATTCTTCGGCGGAATCCGCGCGATCTTCGCGACGATGGTCTGGATGAGATTCACATCCACGACGCGCGGCCGCGTGCTTTCGGGCTGCAAGCGGCAATTGGCGCCAGCCTCGTCGATGACGTCGATGGCCTTGTCCGGTAGATGGCGATCGTTGATGTGCTTCGCCGACAACTCCGCGGCGGCGGTCAGAGCGTCATCCGAGTACTCGATGCTGTGGTGCTCCTCGAACCGGCTCTTCAGGCCGCGCAGGATTTCCACCGTCTCGGCGACCGAAGGCTCCGTCACGTCGATTTTCTGGAAGCGCCGCGCGAGCGCGTGATCCTTCTCGAAGATGCCGCGGAACTCGCTGTAGGTCGTCGAGCCGATGCAACGCAGCTCGCCGTTGGCGAGCAACGGCTTGATCAAATTGGAGGCGTCCATGACCCCGCCCGACGCCGCGCCCGCGCCGATCACGGTGTGAATCTCGTCGATGAACAGGATCGCACCGGGCCGCTTCTTGAGCCCCGCGACGACTCCCTTCAAGCGCTTCTCGAAGTCGCCGCGGTACTTCGTGCCGGCAATCAACGAGCCCATGTCGAGCGCGTAGATCGTGCACTGGCGCAGAATCTCCGGCACCTTCCCCTCGACGATGAGACGGGCCAGCCCCTCGGCGAGCGCCGTCTTGCCGACTCCGGCCTCGCCGACGAACAACGGATTGTTTTTGCGGCGCCGACACAGAATCTGCACCGTGCGCTCGATTTCGAGCGCACGGCCGATCAGGGGATCGATCTTCCCCGCCTCGGCTTGTGCGTTGAGATTGGTCGTGAACCGCTCCAGCGGATTGGACTCCGCTTGCTTCTCGCTTTCGTTGCCCGACTCGTCGGGCTCGGCCTTGCTCGCTTCCTGCACCTTCGGCACGCCGTGCGATATGAAATTGACGACGTCGAGCCGCGTCACGTCCTGGAGACCCAAGAGATAGACGGCCTGCGATTGCTTCTCGCCGAAAATCGCGACGAGCACGTTGATCGGTGTGACCTCTTTGCGGCCACTCGACTGCACATGGAAGACGGCTCTTTGCAGCACGCGCTGGAAGCCCAACGTCGGCTGAACCTCCGTCCCCTCGTCGTCCTCGCCGCGCAGTCGAGGCGTCGAGCCCTCGATGAATTCCTTCAGCTCGCGGCGCAAGCGAGCCAAATCCGCGCCGCACGCCTTGAGCGTTTCGATGACGGTCGGAGTATCGAGCAACGCGAGCAACAGGTGCTCGACGGTGATGAACTCATGCCGCTCTTCTCGCGCTCGCTGGAACGCGTCGTTCAGACAGTATTCAAGCTCACTGGATAGCATTTAGGTCTCTTCCATGGTGCAAAGCAGCGGATGCTGGTGCTGTTGCGCAAGTCCCGTCACCTGCGCGACCTTGGTCTCCGCTATCTCATATGTATAGACACCGCACACGCCCTTTCCCTTGGTATGCACCTCGAGCATGATGCGGGTCGCCGTCGTCCGGTCCAGAGAAAAGATCTTCTGCAACACTTCGACTACAAACTCCATTGGCGTGTAGTCGTCGTTGAGCAAGATCACACGATACAGTGGCGGCCGCTTCAGACGCGGTTTAGCCTCGGCCGTTGCCAGCCCATGATCGTCGCCGCGGTCCACTTTTTCTGAATCGTGTGACATGTGTTGGGAATTCTATCGACCGACGGCGGTCAATTGAACCCAAGCACCATCGCTCCGAATAGGAAACTCCTTCCTGTGCACCGCTACGTTGCCGAAGTCGACACTATCAACAAATTCAGTGACTTGTTACACACGAAGCACCTGCCCTATCATGCTCGATCGAGCCAGAGCCACGCCGAGCACTCGTAATGGATGTCGCTAAGCGACTCGCCGATTGGAAAGACCAGCCGCCGGAGCAGTGGTTCACCGCCATCAATCGGTACCTGCCCCCCGTCGCTACAGCTTTGATTGTCGTCACAATTGCCTATCAGTTGGCGACGCTGACGTGGACCGTCGTCCCCGGCTCGGCCTCCGCAGTCGCGCCCGCCTCGCGCCCGGCGACGGACGACAATGCGGCACCTACGACGGATTTGTCGGGTCTTAGCGACTCCCACTTGTTCGGTGAAGCCCCAGAGCAAGCAGCGCCTGTCGTACAAGAGGTCATCGACGCCCCGGAGACCACCTTGAGCCTGACGCTCAAGGGCATCCTCGCGATAGAGGCAGACGGTAAAGGTAGCGTCATCATCTCCAGCAATCGGGGCGAAGACAAAACATATCAAGTCGGCCAGACCATCGAGGGAGCGGACGGCGCGACGTTGCATTCGGTCTATGCGGATCGGGTGCTCCTCGACCGCAACGGGCGGCTCGAGACGCTCCGGCTGCCGAAGGAGCTCGCGGCATCCGCACCGACCGCCATGGCATCCCCGCTGCCGCAGGCCGCGGCGCCGCCGAGTGGCTCGCTACGTGAAGCCATCAGCGAGAACGCCACGCGCCTCACGGATATCGTGCGGCTCGCGCCGCACGTTCAGGAAGGCCAAGTCGTCGGCTTTCGCGTGAATCCAGGCCGCGACCGCGCGGCATTCGAGGCCCTGGGCCTCAAAGCCGGCGACGTCGTCACCGATATCAACGGCACCGTGCTCGACGATCCGAGCCAGGGCCTCCAAGTCTTCCAATCCCTCGGCGAAACGACGCAAGCCAACGTCACAGTGCTCCGCGACGGCGTTCCGCAAGTCATCGTCATCGACACGACTCAGCTGCAAAGCCTCCAGGAGAATCGCGAGTGAATTCCCCGAAGGCGCGCCCTAGCGGCCGCCGCGACGCCTGGCGGCTGGCGCGCCCCTCCCGGCGTGGCACCGTGCTCTGCGCCTCGATCCTGGTATGCCTCGGCGGTTCCGTGGGGCAGGCTCAGCAAGGCCCCCAGCTCACCGTCAATTATCGCGAAGCCGATATCCGCATGGTCACCGAACAGGTGCAGGCGGTCATCGGCCGGCCGATCATCATCGACCCGCGAGTACGAGCTCAGGTCACGGTGCTATCGAACGAGCCGATGTCGCCGGACGCCTTCTATCGAACGTTCTTATCGATGCTCGAGGTCCACGGATTCGTGGCGCTCGACTCCGGCAACGCCATCCAGATCGTGCCCGATGCGAACGCGCGCTTCGGCGCCGGCGACGATTACGTGACGCAAGCGATCGTCCTCGACAACATCGGGGCCGCCCAACTCGTTCCGATCTTGCGGCCCTTGCTGCCGCAGTCCGCGCATCTCGCGGCACATCAGCCGTCGAATGCGTTGATCGTGGCCGATCGGCCGCAGAACATGCGCCGCATGCTCGACCTCATCCGGCGTATGGATCAAGCCGGCACACAGGAAGTCGAGGTCATCGGGCTCGAGAACGCAGCGGCCGACGACGTGGTGCGAATGCTCGGCCAGCTCAACCAAGCGGCGCAGGCTGCCGGCGGCGCGCCGCCGATCCAGGTCATCGCCGATGCGCGTACCAACAGCGTGCTGTTGGCGGGCTCGGGCACCATCCGCCTGCAGATGCGGGCGCTGATCGCCCATCTCGACACGCCCTCTGCCCAGGGCGGCGACACGTTGGTGCGTTACCTGAACTACGCCGATGCCGAGGATCTCGCAACCAAGCTGCAATCGCAGTTTGGCGGCGGCGGCGGTGGTGGCGCTGCCGCGCCAGCCGAAGGCGGCGGTGCTCCGGCCATTAGCGGCCCCGTGACTATTTGGGCGGACCCCGGCACCAACGCCCTCATCATCAACGCGCCGGAGCGGATTCGGCAGGACATGCTCGCCGTCGTCAATCAGATCGACATCCCGCGCCTGCAAGTGCAGGTCGACGCGATCATCGTCGAGCTCAGCGAGGAAAAGACGGCGCAGCTCGGCGTCACCTGGCTCTCGGCTAATGAGGACTTGCTCGGGCTCACGAACTTCAGCAATGCCGGCAGCGGTGGAATCCTCGGGTTGGCAGGCTCGGTTGCGGGCGAAACACCGAACCTCGCGGCGATCGCCCAGGGTATCTCGATCGGCGTCGGCAAGATCACCGACAGCGGCAGCTGGGCCGCGCTGCTGAACGCCCTGCGCGGCGACGGCGAGACCAACATCATTGCGACACCGCAGATCGTGACGCTGGACAACGAGGAAGCCGAGATTCGCGTCGGGCAAGAGGTCCCGTTCGTCACCGGTCAGTTCACCAATACGGGCGCGAACCAAGGCTCCGTGAACCCCTTCCAAACGATCCAGCGCGAAGAGGTCGGTACGAGCCTCAAGATTACGCCGCAGATCAACGAGGGCAGCGGCGTGAAGCTCGAGATCGAGCAAGAGACTTCGAGCTTGGGCGCGACCGTCGAGGGAGCGGCCGACCTGGTGACGAACACGCGCACTATCACCACGTCGGTGTTCGTCAACAACGGCGAGATCCTCGTCCTCGGCGGCCTGATCGACGACCAGCTCCGCCAGACCGATCAGCGTGTACCCGGCCTGGGCAAGATTCCTGGCTTGGGCTGGCTGTTCCGGGCGCGGAAGACCGATCTCAAGAAGACCAACCTGATGGTCTTCATCCGCCCGACGATTCTGCGTGCCGACGGGGAGGACGCGCGGTTCCTGACGAACTCCAAGTACCGCTATATCCAGGACTTGCAGCGGCAGATGTCCGACGACCCGATACAACTCATGCGCAACGAGCCTCGGCCGGTGCTGCCCCCGCTGCCGGAGGACGTGCTGCCCGTGGAGACCGCGCCGAACGACGCACCGTCGACCGATGGCAGCGAACCTCAATAGTCTCGAGTTGGCCGCGGCTCCGGAGGTCGCTCCGACTCACCGGACGCTGCCGTTCGCGTTCGCCAAGCGCCACGGCGTGTTGATCCAGGAGCTCCGCGAAGGCGGGGCACAAGCGATCTACAGAACCGGTGCCGCCGCCCAGAGCATCGCCGAGGTGCGACGGTTTGCCGGTGTACCGGTGCGATTCAGCGAGGTCGATCCCGAGACGTTCGACGCAACGCTGCAGGCCGCCTACGAAAGCGGCGCCGCGATGACGATGGTCGAAGGGCTCAACGACGACACCGACCTCTTGCTCGTCGCACAGCAGCTTCCCGAGCCGTCGGACCTCATCGACAGCGATGACGAAGCGCCGATCATCCGGCTCATCAACGCCCTGCTGACGCAGGCGGTCAAGGATAACGCCTCGGACATCCACATCGAGCCCTTCGAGAACCGCATGACGGTGCGGTTCCGCATCGACGGCGTGCTGCGCGAGGTGCTGCAATCGAAACGAGCCGTCGCGCCGCTCGTCGTGTCTCGCGTGAAGGTCATGTCGAAACTGGACATCGCCGAGAAGCGCCTACCGCAAGACGGCCGCATCTCGCTGCGAATCGCCGGCCGCGCCGTCGACGTGCGCGTCTCGACGATCCCCTCGGGGCACGGCGAGCGCGTCGTGCTGCGCCTCCTCGACAAGCAAGCCGGGCGTCTGACGCTGCACCATCTCGGCATGTCCGATGGCGACCAAAAGGCCATGGACGAGCTCGTGCATCGGCCCCACGGCATTCTGCTCGTCACGGGGCCCACCGGTTCGGGTAAAACCACGACGCTGTACGCGGCGCTCGAGCGCATCAACAATCTGACGCGCAACATCCTCACGGTCGAGGACCCGATCGAGTACCACATCGACGGCATCGGCCAAACCCAGGTCAACACGAAGGTCGAGATGACGTTCGCACGCGGCTTGCGCGCGATCCTGCGGCAAGATCCCGACGTCGTGATGGTCGGCGAGATCCGCGACCTCGAGACGGCAGAGATCGCCGTGCAAGCGAGCTTGACGGGCCATCTGGTGATGTCGACCTTGCACACGAACACTGCCGTCGGCGCCGTCACGCGCTTGCGCGACATGGGCGTCGAGCCGTTCCTGCTGTCGTCGAGCTTGATCGGGGTCCTCGCGCAACGGCTCGTGCGCGTGCTCGATCCCGCGCAGCGCGTCCCATACAGCGCCAGCGAGTACGAGTGTCGGCTGCTGGGCGTCGACCCCGCCAATCCGCCGACCCTCTACCGCGCACCCGCCGCCGAGCAAGGCTATTCGGGCCGCACGGGTATCTACGAGCTCGTCAAGGTCGACAATACGATGCGCGAGATGATCCACGACGGCTCCGGCGAGCACGAGCTCGAACGCTACGCTCGCACGTTGACGCCGAGCATTCGCGAAGACGGCGTGCACAAGATCCTGGCCGGCGTCACAACGGTCGAAGAGGTGCTCAGGGTCACGCGGAGCGACTGATGGGCGCGTATCAATACGTCGCCGTCGACCCCGGCGGCAAGGAACATCGCGGGGTCCTCGAGGGCGACACGCCGCGCCATGTCCGCCAGCTGCTGCGCGAACGCCAACTCCTGCCCGTCGAGGTCGCGGAAGTCGAGGGGCGCGAGCGCAAATCGCAACGCCGCTTCTCGCTATTCAAAGGCATATCCGGGCTCGACCTCGCGCTGCTGACGCGCCAGCTCGCCACGCTGGCCAAAGCGGGCTTGCCGCTCGAGGAGGCGTTGCTCGCGGTCAGCGAGCATACGGAGAAGCCGCGGTTGAAGAGCATCATCCTCGGCGTCCGCGCCAAGGTGCTCGAAGGCCACTCGCTGGCGTCGGGTCTCGACGATTTTCCGCATGCATTCCCGCCTGTGTACCGCGCGACGGTGATGGCCGGCGAGCAGGCCGGCCAGCTCGATTCGGTGCTCGAGCGACTTGCCGACTACACGGAGTCGCGCCACGGCCTGCGCCAGAAGGTGGTGCAGGCCATGGTGTATCCGATCCTGCTGACGACGATCGCACTGATCATCATCGTCGTGATGCTGGTCGCCGTGGTCCCGAAGGTCGTCGGTGTGTTCGAGACCACGGGGCAAGAGCTGCCGCTGATGACTCGGGTGCTGATTGCGATCTCGAACTTCGTCCAGAATTGGTGGTTCTTGCTGCTCGGCGCAATCGTCGGTGCCGTCGTCATCATCACGCGGTTGCTGAGACAGGAGCACATCCGCCGGCGCGTGCACGGCTGGCTACTGCGCGCACCGATCTTCGGCCGCGTGACGCGCGGGCTCAACACCGCACGCTTCACGCGCACGCTGAGCATTCTTACTGCAAGCGGCGTGCCGGCTCTCGAGGCACTGCGGATCAGCGCCTCCGTCATCGCCAACCTACCGATGCGCGCCGCCGTCGAAGACGCCGCGGTACGCGTGCGCGAAGGTGGTGCAATCGGCCGCTCGTTGAGCCAGTCGAAGCTGTTCCTCCCATGAGCGTTCATCTGATTTCGAGCGGCGAAGCCAGCGGCGAGCTCGACAGCATGCTCGAGCGCGCCGCAAACCATCAAGAAAGCGAGATGGACAGCCTGCTGGCGATGATGTTGAGCGTGCTCGAGCCGCTCCTGATCGTCGTCATGGGACTCGTCGTGCTCTCGATCGTGATGGCGATCCTCCTACCGATCTTCCAGATCAATCAGCTCGTTCGCTGATCGCGCACGTTTATTTTGAGCCTGCTTGTGCGCTCGGTCACAAAAGCCTTTCCGGGGGTATTGCCATCCATTGGGGGCAGGTTTATAAAAGCGCCGACTGCGACTCACGATTCACCGACTCGATACGGAGGGAGGAATGAAGGTAAGGGAGTCGGAAAAGAAGAAAGAAGAAGAAGAAATCGAAGACGAGGAAGAAGAAGCGGAAGAGGAAGAAGCCGAAGCGGAACCAGCCGCAGCGGAAACCGATAACGTTGGCGACCCTTCTGTAGAGATCAACGTCGAGGAGCTCATTCAAGAGCTCGAGGTCGACGGCGTCACTCGTCCCGGTCGAGAGCAAGCTGCGAAACGGCGGCTCGAAGAGCTCATGGAGCGAAAACGAGCGAAACGCGATCTCGAGGATTTCGACGATTACGATGTCTAGCAGCTCGCACTGTTAATGAAAATCGCGCGAGCGCGCGACGAGCTTACCCAAGAGATCACTGTGATCGAAAAGCTGCTCGGCGATCACGTGTAATACGCCGCTCTCCTTCTGCACGACTCCATATACGCCGAGCAACGTTGCACCGAGCAATGCCCGCCTGGCTCGCTGCGCCAGCCGCTCCCAAACCACGAGATTCAAGTAACCCGTCTCGTCCTCGAGGGTGACGAAGGTAACACCCGACGCACTCGAGGGCCGTTGCCGAGTGATGACGAGCCCCGCGGAACGCACATGCTCGCCCGGCACCAACTCTGCGACGGCACGAGCCGTCCTGATTCCGGCCGCCTCGAGCTTCGGCCGCAACAACGTCAGCGGGTGCCTGCCTAGGCTCACGCCGACGTAGCGGTAGTCGGCCGCGATGTCCTCGCCTTCGGTCGGCCGGCGCAGAATCGGCAAAGCCTCGGTGAAACGTACTCGCTCGAGCAGGGTCGTGGGCTGCTCAACACCGGCCACGTCCCAGCGCGCACGGTGACGATGGCTCGCGAGGGTGCCGAGCGATCCTGCCGAGGCCAGCGCGCCCAGATCCTTGGCGTTGAGCCGCGCTCGCTCGGCCAAATCTTGGACCGTGGCGAATCGAGCCGTCGTGCGCGCCGCGACTACACGTGCAGCCGCGTCGCTTGCCAATCCCTTCACGAGCCTCATACCGAGGCGTACGACCGCATCGCCCGCAGTGCCGCGCTCCAACGTGCAATCCCAATCGCTGTGATTGATGTCGACGGATCGCACCTCGACACCGTGATCGCGCGCAGAACGCACGAGCTGTTGCGGCGCATAGAAACCCATCGGCTGGCTATTGAGCAACGCACAGCAGAATGCCGCGGGCTCATAGCGCTTGAGCCAAGCGGAAACATAGACCAACAGCGCGAAGCTCGCGGCATGCGATTCGGGGAAGCCATACTCGCCGAATCCCTTGATTTGGCTGAAGAGGCGCTGCGCGAACTCCTCGCGGTAGCCGCGCTCGATCATGCCGCCAATCAGCCGTTGCTCGAACTTCTCGAGCTCGCCGTTGCGCCGCCATGCTGCCATGGCCCGACGTAGCTGATCGGCCTCGCCCGCCGTAAAGCCGGCCGCGACGATGGCGAGCTGCATCACCTGCTCCTGAAAAATCGGCACGCCGAGCGTGCGCTCGAGCACTTGCTCGACGGCTTTGCTGGGATACGTGACCGGCTCTTCGCCCGCACGGCGGCGAAGATAGGGATGCACCATGTCGCCCTGAATCGGCCCCGGGCGGATGATGGCGACCTCGATGACGAGATCGTAGTAACACTTTGGCTTCAGCCGCGGCAGCATGGCCATCTGCGCTCGCGACTCGATCTGGAATACGCCCATCGTGTCGGCACGACCGATCATCTCGTATACGCCCTCGTCCTCCGCCGGAACGGTGGCGAGCGTGAGCTGTCGTCCCGAAAATCGCTCGATGAGCTCGAAGCTACGGCGCACCGCGCTCAGCATGCCGAGCCCCAATACGTCGACTTTCATGAGTCCGAGCTCCTCGAGGTCATCCTTGTCCCATTGGATGACGGTGCGCTCCGGCATCGCGGCATTCTCGATCGGCACGAGCTCGTGGACCGGCCGTTCGGCGATGACGAAACCGCCTACATGCTGCGAGAGATGGCGTGGGAAGCCGAGCAGCGATTCGGCAAGCTCGATCCAACGCCGCACCTTCCAGCTCCTGGGGTCGAGCCCTGCCTCGCGAATCCGCTGCTCGTCGATGACGCCGCTCTCCCACCATTGCAGCGACCGTGCTAACGCGCTGACTTGCAATTCCTCGATACCGAGCGCCTTGCCGACATCGCGGATGGCGCTGCGCCCACGATAGGTAATCACCGTAGCGGCCAACGCCGCTCGTTCCCGCGAGTACTTGCGATAGATGTATTGAATGACCTCCTCGCGCCGCTCGTGCTCGAAATCCACGTCGATATCCGGTGGCTCGTTGCGCTCCTTCGAGATGAAGCGCTCGACGAGCGTCTGCATCCGGTCGGGATCCACCTCGGTTATTCCTAGAGAGAAGCACACGACGGAATTCGCAGCCGAGCCTCTGCCTTGGCACAAGATGCCGATGCTGCGGGCGTAGCTCACGATGTCGTGAACGGTTAGGAAATACGCCTCGTAGTGCAGCTCCGCGATCAGTGCGAGCTCGTGCTCGATGAGCTTGCGCACTTTGATCGATTCCCCTTTTGGCCAGCGCCACCGGCAACCACGCTCGGTCAACGCTCGCAGATAGCTCGCCGGTGTCTCGCCCGCAGGAATCAGCTCGTACGGATATTCGTAGCGCAGCTCCGTGAGCGAAAAATTCACGCGCTCGAGTATCGTGAGCGACTCGCGCAGCAACTCGGCGGGATAACGCCGCACCAGCTCGTCGATGGGCCGCAGGCAGCGCTCGGCGTTCGAGTGCAGCTGGAAGCCGAGCTCATCGAGTGGAACTTTGTGCCGAATGGCAGTCAGCGTGTCTTGCAGCACGCGGCGCTCATGGCGGTGCATGTGCACGTTGCCGGCTGCGACCAGCGGCAACATAAGCTCACGGCCTAGGGCTCTAGCCTCTTGCAGCCGCCGCCGGTCGTTGCCGGCATTCAGCAGCTCGACCGCCAACCAAAGACGGCCCGCGAACCGCTCCTGCAACCAGCACGCGGTGTCCTTGTCGCCGGCCTGTTCGGAGTGGCCCGGCAGCCAGAGCAGCAACCCGTGCGCGCCCAAACATTCGGCAACGTCAGCGCGGCTGACGCGGTACTCGCCTTTGGGAGCCGCCCGCCGCGCTCGACTGATGAGCCCACACAACGCCGCATACGCCTGCCTATCTTCGGCGAGCACGACGACTTTGAGGCCGTCCTCGCAGACGAGCTCGCTGCCGATGATGAGCTTCAGCGGCAGGTCCTTGGCCGCCGAATGCGCGCGCACGACTCCAGCCACGGAGCACTCGTCGGTCAACGCGAGACCGGCATAGCCGAGCTCGGCTGCGGTTTTCACGAGCTCGCCTGGATGCGAAGCCCCGCGCAAGAATGAGAAGTTGCTGAGACAGTGCAGCTCGGCATAAATGCCGTTCGTGCCGTTGGCAGAATTCATGACTGTCCACGCTCGGCAATTGCTCCCTGCATTGCTCTACCGCGGGCATCCATGCCCGCGTCAGCCGAACAACCCATGCAAAAACCAACAACGAGTGCGGTGATCACGAAACACCCACAGCTTTTGGCCGCGGCCGTTCTTGGCCGTGTAGTAATCGCGAGCGACGTCCTGCTCGTCCCACCAACCGCTTTCGATGCGTTCAGGGCCCGAACAGAGCTCGAGGGAATCCCGGCGCGCCTCGAGCGCCACGGGCGTCGGCAGCAGCCACAACGGCCGCGCTTCCCTCTTGGCCAACTGCGCTGCACTGCGAGCTCGGTGGTCGTCGCTCCCTAGCCATTTCGCCCACGCTTTTTCCGGTCGGTGCTCTGCAACCGCGCGCAAGCCGTACACCGCTGCCCTGCCGAAGCGCTCTTGCAGCCGCTCGAGCAACACCTGCGCACGCTCTTCGGTAGGCTTCGTCTCGAACAAACCCGCACTTGCAAGCACGAGCGGCCGAAAAGCGCCGCTACTGATCCGCAATGCGACGGCCGGGACCGGCAAGACGATGCGTTCCAAGCGATCCTCGATGAGATGCAGCAAGCGATCTCGCTCGTGCGTAGGCTCGCGCAAATCGAAGCGTTCGACCGTAGGCGGCCGATGCCAATGCTCGAATGCGATGTCGAGGCTGCCGATTTGCGCTTGTCGGCGCCTAAGCTCCGCAGTGAGCCCGTCGAGCAGCTGCTCGATCACCTCGATGAAGATGGCGCTGTCGACGCTCTCCGCCTCGAGCTCGAGGCGTAAGCTCAAGCACCGGGGCGCTTGTAACTCGACACGCAAATCGGTTGCGCGGCCGAAGGCGCGATCGAGCTCGGAGAGATAAGAGCGCCCCACTCGACGAGCGAAACCGTCTCTAGGCAACCGCACGCAATCGCCGATGGTCCGTAAGCCGAGGTCTCGCAATAACGCTTGCACGACAGCTGGCCAGCGCGTCACCGCCAAAGGCAACGCAGCCACGCGTCCTGCCAGCTCTCGCCA
>Ga0157380_10002240_pt1 | contig 13013 bp, 15 predicted proteins | sample S35metaG_FD_119757 | JGI IMG/M metagenome (GOLD analysis project Ga0157380, IMG submission 119757) | Switchgrass rhizosphere microbial communities from Kellogg Biological Station, Michigan, USA - S3-5 metaG | ecosystem: Host-associated > Plants > Roots > Rhizosphere > Soil | place: USA...
AATATCGCCATCGTTGATAAGAAGAACCCCAGCGCGGAACAGATCAGCGAGTTTCTAAAGCTGGTGAACGATCCGGCCACCGGCAAGTTCTATCTCCACTGCGCCGGCGGACGCCACCGCACCGGAGTGATGGCTGCGATCTACCGTTTCAATCACGACCACTGGAACTTCGACAAGGCCTACGCCGAGATGAAGGAGTACGACTTCTACACCAGCAATGGTCACGGAGGTCAGCTCGATTTCATCCAGGACTACTGGCAACAGTTTCAGTCTCAGTCCGCCAGCCAGCATGCCACCGCCGCCGGCAATCACTGAAGCAAAGATCGAGATATATCTAAGCAAAGGCCGCTCAATCGAGCGGCCTTTTTTCTGGACGATGTTTCTCTTACGAGAGTGGTCCGCGTGAATAGAGTACAATGATGCATAGCCATTTTCCTCTGTCGCTATATGGAAGATACTTTAGAAATACTTAACCAAATGGTTTCCGATGGCGTCATCAAACAATACGCCATTGGCGGAGCGATCGGCGCGATCTATTATCTAGAGCCCTTCGAAACTTCTGATGTAGATGTATTCGTTGATCTCGAGGTCGATGCTAGGGACTTGGCAATATTGGAACCAATCTACGATTATCTGCGAAGAGCTGGTTATGAAGCTGACCGTGAATTCATCAACATCGAAGGTGTCTTAGTTCAGTTCCTGCCGTCATTCAGTCCCCTGACAGATGAAGCAATCGATCAAGCCAATACGATCGAGTTCAGCCACGTACAGACTCGGATAATGCGGCCCGAACATTTAGTGGCAATTATGGTGGCGACTGGTAGGACTAAGGATTACCTGCGCATTAACATGTTCCTTGGACAACAAGCGGTCGACATAGGAAATCTAAGGCACGTGCTGGAAAGACATCATCTGGCAGAAAAGTGGGAGACCAACGCTTACAGGTTTGAATCATGAAGAAGTATCCGGACATCGCACCATTAATAAAGATAAAGGAGGAGCGCCGTCGCCGTCTGGCGTCTCTACCTTTTGAAGAAAAAGTAAAGATGGCCTTCTCACTCAGCAAACGCCACGCCTTCATAAAGTCCGGCAAGCTTATCCCTACCGTGAAGGCAAGAGATAGCGACACTCGTCCGCGTTAACATCCCAACCGCAGATCAGAAAACAAGCCTGATCGATAAATAAACTATTGTGAGAGCTGAATTGCTGATAGCTGATTACTGACTGCTGATAGCCGCACTGCGTACGACAAAAGTCGCGTCGCTGGATTCATCAATTAAGAAATCATTTTCAATCAGTTTGATGTGCCGCCAGAATTCCCTGTAAGTAACCTCACTCAAAGCAGAACTGACTCCGAATTCATTGATACGAGAATCCGAATCGTCCATCCATAAATCCGAAATCGTAGCGATCGTCGTAATTCTTTTCCAGAACAGTGAAGTGAACTTCGATAAGCGAATACTCAGCTCATCGAAAATTTTTTGAAAGGAAAAGTTTCATGCAAAAAGATTTCTCCCGAAAGCTTTCGATCGCAGTCGCGAGCTGTGCTGTCGCGGCGTGCCTGGCCGTGGGCCTGGTGCTGGGTCTCGTGCCCGAGCGATCTTTGGCGGCGAGCCATCGCGAGGCGCCTTTGCTCGCCATGGATCCAACCGTTGATAGTACGGACTTCTTCGCTTTCCGCAGTTACGAGCCGGGACGCGAAAAATTCGTGACTTTAATCGCTGACTACATTCCCGGCGAGCTACCACCTGCTGGTCCAAATTATTATCAGCTTGATGATAACGCGCTCTACGAAATCAAAGTTGATAACACCGGCGACGGAGTTGAAGACATCGTCTATCAATTTCGCTTCAGCAACAAAATTGTGAACCCCGATATCGTGCTTGACATGGCCGCTCCAAACAAAGTTCTGACCGGCAAAGGCGGTATCGGCATCAAGTCGCTTAAAGATCCTGATTACAACATTGTGCAGAGCTACAGTGTTACTCGGGTTGCCAACGGCAAATCAAAACTCCTTGCCGAAGGCTTGATCGCTCCGCCAGCTAACATCGGTGAGCGAACCACTCCGGACTACGAAGAGCTGGCTCAGGACGCGGTTTACAAGCTGCCCGGCGGAGGGCGCGTATTCGTCGGTCCCCGTGACGATCCTTTCTTCATCGATCTCGGCTCGATCTTCGACACCTTGAATCTGCGCTCCATCTCTCGCACGGGTGGGTACGATTATTTGGCGGGACTTAACGTTCACAGCATTGCGATCGAGGTCCCGATTTCTGATCTGACTCGCGATGGTAAGACGCCGAGCAATCCAACTGATCCCAAGTCAGTTATTGGCGCCTGGACAACCGCGAGCCGCTCGACTACTTCGGTTATGAGAGCGCACTCTGGAAGTATGGCCGCCGAGATGAAGCAGGTATCCCGTCTTGGTAATCCGCTTGTCAACGAAGTCGTCATTCCTCTCAAGCTGAAGAATGCGTTCAGTGGTTTATCGCCGAAAGATGATGCCGTGGCCGCGCCGTACGTGCTTGATGTCCAGCTTGCCCATCTGATGCAAGCCGTATTCAAGATCGACATACCGCCGGCTCCCCGAAATGATCTGGTAGCAATCTTCGCGACCGGTATTGCGGCCGGCTCGGTTCCCGGCGCACCTCACTACAACACTTTCCTGTCAGACGGAAAGCCACACGAAATGTTGAGGCTGAATGTAGCCTTGCCAGCAACTCCTTTCGACAAGCAAAGCAACCTTGGACTATTGGGTGGCGACATCGCCGGTTTCCCCAATGGCCGTCGAGTTGGAGACGACGTCACCGACATCGCCCTGCGTGCGGTGGCTGGTGGTACTCCGTTTACAGCGAATACCAACAAGGCCCCGAACAATGAACTCGGCGATGGCGTGGACCACAACGACGCGCCCTACCTGCGAGTGTTCCCATACGTCGGGTTGCCACATTCAGGCCGGCAGAAATAAGTCGTCTGCGACACGTGGCAACTAACCGTCGAGCTTTCGAGAGCAGGCGCTCTCATTCACACACGGTTTCAACCGGGTGTGGGCTCGGCCAATTGAACGAAATTCCCCTCCCCATAAATGGGGAGGGGATAGGGGAGGGGTTGAGTACAAGGTTTACCTCTCCCCTAACCCCTCTCCACTCGTGGAGAGGGGAATCGAACGCAAATACTTGATTCACGGGACGCCCGTGCCACTTAGCAACCAGGACAAGCTCATGAGCACAAAAACTCTCGTTATGATTGTTGGGATCGCGTTCGTTCTGATCATTTCGTTCGTAGGTATGCGAGCGTTATCGACAAGCACAAGCGGATCAATCCCCACGCTCGCAATCCAACCTCGAGACGATCGAGACAATCGCGAAACGCCTGGTGACCGCCGCATCAAACTCGCCGAGGCGCGGATCCGAAACTTCCCAACCGCTTCCGAGGGATACAATCAACTCGCCGCGGCGTACATGCAAAAGGCGCGCGAGACTGGCAGCTTCGACTTCAACACCAAAGCTGAATCAGCCCTCAATCAATCGTTACAGCTCGACCCCAACGACAACTCAACCCTGACCTTGCATGCGACGTTGCTGCTCACATTCCATCGTTTCAAAGAAGCTCTGGCGGAAGCTAAACGCGTCCAACAGTCTGCACCCGACAACGCCGAAATCTATGGAGTAATGACTGATGCGCTGGTTGAGCTCGGCGACTATCCGGAAGCGATAAAGACGGCGCAGACAATGATGAACTTGCGACCTGACGCCGCGGCGTACTCGCGAACTTCCTATCTGCGCGCTCTGCACGGAGATCTCGAGGGTGCTATCGAAGCGATGCGGGTTGCAGTTAAGGCTGCTAATCCGAGTAATGCGGAAAACGCCTGCTGGTTCCGCGTCTATCTGGGGCAGGAATTGATTGCAGCCGGAAATAAAGTCGAGGGCGAGCGAGAACTCGATATCGCGCTTGAGATTCTTCCCAACTATCACCTCGCGCTCGCTGCTAAGGGCAAAGCGCGCGCAGCCGCAGGTGACTTTGAGCAAGCCATCGACTTTTACAAGCGAGCTCAGACTCGAGTACCGCTTCCGGAAACTGCAATTGCGCTCGGTGACCTTTACACCAAAGTTGGAAAACAGGACGAGGCACGGCGCCAATATGCGCTGGTCGACTTTATAGAACGCACGAGTGCAGTCGGTTCCACCTATTCACGGCAGCTGGCACTCTTCTGGTCTGATCACGATATGAAGCTCGACGAAGCTTTAGAGATTATGCAGCGCGAGCGTGAGGGGCGGGCGGACATTTACACGTCAGATGCCTTGGCCTGGTGCCTCTATAAGAAAGGGAAGTTTTCCGAGGCAGAAACCGCAATCGAGCAGGCGACTCGATTGGGAACTCGTGACGCGCGCATCTTTTATCACGCAGGATTGATTTATGACGCCGCTGGTGATCAGCGCCGGGCGTCCAGGTATTTGAAGCTTGCTCTCAACGTCGATCCCTCCTTCGATCTTCTACAAAGCGCAGTCGCGAAGCAAAAGCTCGCCCAGCTGAACAGTTCGTCAACCCGAGGAGTTCTTGACTTACAAAGACCAAAGATCAAAGACCCAAGACCTTCTTCTAAGGAGGTGTCATCATGAAGGCAGTGATGCAGGTTGCATTTATTCCCCTCTCCACAGGTGGAGAGGGGTTAGGGGAGAGGTCGCGTCGCGCCAAAACCCCACCCCTAACCCCTCCCCATGCATGGGGAGGGGAACAAGCCGTGCGAACTGTGGCAGTATCAATCATGAAGCGCAACTTGATCCTGTTTTGTAGAACTTTGGCGATGGTTGCGCTGTTGCTTGCGATAGTCGTCGCATGTAGTGCCAAAGGTTTCGCCCATCCGCTCGGGAACTTTACCATCAATCACTTCAGCCGGATTCAAGTGGGCCACGGCAGCGTGCGAATTCACGCTGTCGTGGACATGGCGGAAATTCCGACTTTTCAGGAACTCCAGACGATTGACGCTAATGGCGATGGCCAAACTTCAGAGGCAGAGCTTAATGCCTACGTGCGTCGAGCTGCTGCTTCGTTGGCCAATCAGATGATCTTAACAGTCGACGGCGCGCAGATTCCGCTGACGCTGGTCGGGCAGAATACAAAGTTGCCCGTGGGTGCAGGTGGTCTGGCGACATTGCGTATTGAGCTGGATCTTGAAGGACAGTTTTCCGGCAGTGGTAAGGCACATACATTAAGTTTCGAGGATCGGAACTATTCCGACCGCATCGGTTGGCGTGAAATTGTCGTAGTGCCCGCGTCGGGAATCGCAATCTTCAATAGCTCCGCATACGCCAACGGTCTTAGCGATGAGTTGCGATCATATCCCGCGGGATTGCTGGCAGCTCCGCTTGATGAACGCAGCGCGCAACTTTCATTTTCCAGTGGAACTGCTCCCGCGGGCGTCCGTCCATTGTCGGCCCGCGATGGTCGCGTCGCACAGGCACCCACTCGAGATCGACTCGCTGAATTGATCGCGGTGCCGCAACTAACTCCCGGCCTGGTATTCGCTGGTCTGCTATTCGCGATGATACTCGGCGCGATGCACGCGCTCTCCCCAGGACACGGCAAGACCGTCGTAGGCGCTTACCTGGTCGGATCGCGCGGCACTGCTCGTCATGCCGCCTTCCTTGGGTTAACGGTAACGATCACGCACACTGCCGGTGTCTTTGCACTGGGTCTAATTACTTTGCTGGCTTCGGAATATGTCGTTCCCGATAGACTATTTCCAATACTTAGTTTGATTTCGGGAGGCTTGGTCGCAGCGATCGGCTTGAGCTTGTTTTTCCGCCGGCTGCGTGGCGCGGTGGTTTCGAACTCAGGCACAGCGGAACATCATCACGACCATGGTCATTCGGGTGGCGATCACCACCATCATGGCGCCGATCCGAGCCTGCCTCATTCGCATGGCGGGAAAGTACATTCTCATCTGCCGCCCGGTGCAGATGGCTCTCGAGTGACCTGGAAAAGTTTGTTGGCGTTGGGAATTTCAGGCGGGATTCTCCCTTGTCCGTCAGCGCTCGTGGTACTGCTGACGGCTATCTCGCTTCATCGCGTTGGCTACGGACTGTTGCTGGTCTTCTTTTTCAGCATCGGTCTGGCGGGAGTACTCACGGCGGTTGGCTTAGTCTTTGTTTATGCAAAGCGGCTCTTGAAATCAGCAGGAGCTTTCGGCCGGCTCGCCAAAGTACTTCCGATCGCCAGCGCGTTTGTGATCACTTGCGCCGGGCTTGCGATATGTTACGAAGCACTCTCGCAGGCGGGCATCGATCCCTTCACCGCTGCGGTTGGCTTGTGGTCCAGAGTTAGTTCCGCAGCCGCAGCTCCACAGTTTGCTTCAATAGGCGGCCTCGGCATTCTCGGTCTCGGACTTGTTTATGGTTTGAAACACGCTACCGAGGCTGATCACATCGTCGCAGTCTCGACGATTGTTAGCGAGCACCGGCGTTTGGGACGCGCGGCCGCGGTAGGAGCGCTTTGGGGAGTGGGCCACACCGCTTCGTTGGTCGTCGTGGGCTTTATAGTCCTGGCGCTCAAAGTTGCCGTCCCGGAAAGCGTTGCCCACTGGCTCGAGTTTGCGGTGGCGTTGATGATCATCGGTTTGGGTGCGATAGCTTTGCGCAGAGCACTCCGGCGCCGTTCAAGCTTTCACGTGCACCGTCATGACCACAATGGTCTGCGAGCGCACTCACATATTCACTTTCACGAGACTAGCGAAGCGATTAGGGCAACCGCACACACCCACGACATAATTCGCATCGGTATTAAGCCAACCATAGTAGGCGCCGTGCACGGTCTTGCTGGATCTGCTGCGCTAACTCTGCTGGTGCTGACGCAGATCAACTCTCCCGTGTTGGGTTTGCTCTATCTTGGCGTCTTTGGTGTTGGTTCAATTCTGGGAATGCTGTTGATGTCAGGCCTGGTAGGACTTCCATTTGTGCTCGGTTCGCGAAAGCTGAGTGGAGTTCATTATGGCCTCCAGATGATTGCGGCTGCGATGAGCATCACGTTTGGATTCTGGTACGCGTACGTCACCGGCTTGGCCTGATGAGCATTGGGGATTGCTAGCTGATTGACCGATACCACCGGCTTGCCCGGTGGAGGCTCAGCTCGCAGCCAGGGAAGATGACAGACGACTTTCCGGATGCCACGGGCTTGCCCCGTGGTACTTCACGATGGTAGCTCATGCAGAGCGGCCAACGTAAAAAACCACGGGGCAAGCCCGTGCCATCCACTTACTTCGATCTCACTATTTCGGTAGCAACTCATCGTGATTACCACGGGTCAAGCCCATGGCATCTCAGTCCTACACATTGCACTAGTTAGAACCGCGAAGAGGCGCAGGGAAGCGTGAATGCAGACGGCTGAACGGCTGATAGCTGACTCTGATAGCTGCTTACTGCCTCACAACCTCATACCCCTGAGTCACGATAAGAAGCAACGTCCCAGCTTCCGAGAAACCGGTGTCGTCAATCGTTCCGGGCATAGCGCACCGGTAATCCCCGGCGCGAAACACCTCACCCCCAACGTGAAAGTCACCTTCAATAACGAGACACTCCTCGAGACCCAAATGGCGATGGGTGGTCAGATTTGTTTCCGGAAGCATCTTTATCAACAGCGTTTCCGTCCCTCGACTCTTATCGCTGAAGAGGTGCTTGTGAAATACTCCAGTCTTGATTTCAGTCCACTGGCCTTCATTCGCTCGCAACGTGTAGTTCTTGAGTGCCTGCTTTAATGCGGGACTGGCCTCGCGAGGCGCATCGGCAGCAACAGCGGAGCTTAACTTTTCACGTACCTTTACAGTTGGTGTAACCGCGTCAGCCCCAAAGGCCAACGCGTCCACCACTGAATCAAATTGTCGCAATTCGGACGAGCACACTTCACAGCCTTCAGCCAGGTGGAGTTCTATCGCGCGGGCTTCATGCTGCCCCAAGGCGCCGAGAGCATAGAGCGCCAACTGTTCTTGCAAGTGATCGTCTACAGTTGAATGTTTCATCTTACTAACTCAACAACTTCCGGGTTTAAGGTGGTCCGCAATTTCATCATACCCAATCGTGTTCTTGTTTTGACTGTTCCGAGGGGCTGGTTTAGTTGTAACGCAATTTCGCTGTGACTCAAACCGTTGAAATAAGCCAGTTCAATTACTTCGCGTTGTTCAATGGGAAGGTCACTCAACGCCGCGCGAACTTTTGCCTGCATCTCCGCAATCTCAGCCGCTGCTTCCAGGTCGACATCCGATCTGGCTCTGTCTTCAAGAGAGTCGAATAAATCGCGCTTTGACGATTCCTGACGGCTGGAACGCAACCTGTCGATCGCTCGGCTTCGAGCTATGGTCAACATCCAGGCCAACGGCGAACCCCGCCCCTCGTCATAAGAGTCCGCCTGCCGCCAGACCTGCATGTAAACATCCAGCAAGACTTCTTCAGCGATGGATGGCTCATTGAGAATACGAAGCAGCAAACCAAAGACGATACGGTATGAAGCGTCGTAGAGAGCCGTCATCGCAAGCTGGTCTCGTTCGGCCACTCGCAAGACCAGCGAACCCAGTTTATGCTGGGAGCTTGATGTGGTTGAACCCTGGGAGAGGTTCACAGACATGCCCCTTAGTGACTACGTTAGAATTGAGACTTCAGGATTCATCAGCGCCGAGAATTCTTCAATGACGGGTAAAGCTGATTCGAGTAGCTTAGACTTCAGTTTGAGCCCAACGAGGAAAGAATAGCGTAAGGGCAGAGCGTCCACCTAGCCAACCGTCCAGCCATTAGCATTCAACAATCCATAATAATAGCCACGAGAATTTACAACTTTCCCCCGGAAAACAAAAGGAATGGGCCTGAGGATTGCGGATCTCTGAATGCTGATTGCTGACTGCGGAGTAGCTTTGACTTCAGAGCCACTTGCAGAACTCATCTCATTCACACCCGGTTTCAACCGGGTGGTAAGAGCAACGAGTCGTTTTCTTAACCGTTTCAACGGTTTCCCTTTCTTTGTTTGTGGCGGAAACCGTTGAAACGGTTAAGGTGTTTTTCCCGCACTTTGTACACCCGGTTGAAACCGGGTGTGAATGAGACGAGTTTTGCAAGACCCTCTTCAGTCTGAGTCCAACGAGCAAAGAGCGTAGCCCAGTACAAAAGAGTCGATGCCGGTCTCACGTAAACCGCATATACGTTCCTTCGCCGCTTTGCTCTTTGCCCTTTGCTCCTTGCCGTCCCAATCCGCAATCCGCAATTCCGAGTCCTGCACTTTTTAAGGCTCTAAGGGATCACGGCTTGAATGGAGCTTTTGCAAGACACAAGAGTAGAATGGACGCGAGGTGGAGCAATGGATATTGATGATGCCGTCGAAGTCGACCCAGAAAAGATGAGCGGTGCGCCGGTCTTCACCGGCACGCGAGTCCCGATTAACCATCTCTTTGATTATTTGGGCGTTGGCGATAGCGTTGATGTGTTTCTCAAAGACTTTCCCACCGTAAAGCGCGAACCAGCTCTGGGTGTACTTGAGCTGATGCGTGAGCATCGACTCACCGAATATGAAACTACTGCTTGATGAGTGTACGCCCCGCCGTCTGAAGCGTGACTTCGCCGATCATTTGGTTTTTGCAGTCGACGAGGTCGGATTGAAAGGCGTCAAGAACGGAGAGTTGTTAAGAGCCAAGATCAGGCCTTGGACGTCCTAATTACTGTAGATCGCAAAATTCCTTTTCAGCAGAATCTTGCCGGCATGAAATTGGCGGTGCTCATCCTGGTTACGAAACCTTGCCGCTATCCAGAATTGAAATTGCTGGTACCAAAAGCTCTCGAATCCCTTCAGCAGATTCTACCTGGCGAGGTCATAACGATTGAATAGGGTATTAACCTCTTAAGAGGGTAACAGAAAGGGTAATAACGCTCAGAGACTAGATTCCGTGCACGACATATTCGACAAGAAGAACCTTCGCAAAAGTCAATCAACTTATGGCGCTATGTGATGAACTCGAAGCCAAACTACGACAAGCCGAAACCGGTAGCGCGAAGCTAATGGGCGCCGCCGTTCAGCATGTGATTGCCTCGCTAAACCAGAACGGGAGTGCTATTCACGCCGAGGTCTCGGCGTGAGATAATGCTCGGGCTAAGAGAATAGTGCATGGCCACTACAGACAAACTGGTTTCAGAAATTAAGGCCTTGCCTGACGTAGAGAAACTACGTTTGGTTGACGCCATCCTTACTGACCTCGAAAATCCTGATCCTGAAATCGATCAAATCTGGGCTGAGGAAGCGCGTAAACGTTGGGCAGCCTACAAAGCCGGTCGTCTTTCCACCATATCCTACGAAGAAGTTCTCGCTAGACTTCGCGAGTGAAACAGATTCGCTTCCTGAGTCTCGCTAATCAGGAGGTCGATGATGCAGTCAAGCGGTACGACGAACAGTTAGAGGGACTCGGTCGTGATTTCCTAAACGAATTGAATCGTGTTGTCCGACTAATTAGCCGTTATCCTCAAGTGGCTATGATGATCGAGCCTGAAATCAGGCGGTTCTTATTTACTCGCTTTCCTTACTCGCTCATTTACGGAATTGATGATCAAACGATCGTGGTAATTGCCGTAGCACACCACCGCCGAAGACCGAGATACTGGGCCGACCGAAATACGACGCCATGAAATCGCTGGGAGTGTCAGTTCCACAAGCGTAGCGGGTGGCTGACCATCACCTAATGAAAACGATTAAGGACATGCCTGAGCACACTCGCCCGCGCGAGAAACTACGCGAGCGAGGCGCAGGAGCACTCACTGACGAAGAACTGGTTGCCGCGATCCTGAGTATGGGGACGGCAGGCATTGATGTCCGCACTATATCAAAGCAAGTTGCCAGTTTGATTTCCGAGCATCGGGAAGGTCTCACTCTCGATCATTTGTTATCCGTGCCTGGGATGGGTCTCGCAAAGAGCGGGCAGATTCTCTCTGCGTTCGAACTAGCACGCCGTCACTTGGTCAAAGAGACTATCAAGATCCAAAGCGCCGGCGATGTACCGCCTCTGCTGGCAGATATCGTCGGCAAGACTCAAGAGCATTTCGTTTGCATTACTCTTAACGGTGCCAACGGCTAATCGAAAAGCGGCTCGTTACCATTGGCCTGCTCGACAAAAGCCTGGTTCACCCTCGTGATGTATTTGCCGACGTCATCACCGACCGCACCGCTGCAGTGATCTTTGCTCACAATCATCCTTCCGGCGATCTGCAACCCAGCGATGCCGACCTGAAAGCACAGGATCAACTCGTCCAAGCCGGTAAGATTCTTGGCATCCGAGTGCTCGATCATATTATCGTAAGCAAGAAAGGCTACTTTAGTTTCCAGGAAGCTGGGATAAAGTAAAAAGTTGGACTCAACAGATAACTTTCGACTGTTATGACTAAACCTCGCGAACTGAAAATCAAGCGATTCGAAAACATCGAGATCCAATTCGTGAACCTCGATCGCGCGGATACCGAGACCGCTACAGTACTCCTTCGTGATAACGAGATGGTGATCGACATTCAGAATCCAGATGATCCCAGACCCGACTACGTGATTGTGGGCAAGCTCATCGACTACTACTTCAAAGGACGTAACTCAGCTCGAGGCGAAACACCTAAAGTCGTCGCGATATGGACTAAGCTTGGACAGTCATACATCGGCGAATGGATTGAAGATGGAGTCGAATACTTGTTCTCGTTTGAATTGAGAGCTTAATACTCTTGATATAATCGCTTCCTAGTTTCCTCAAGGAGATCCTCATGGCTAAAGCTGAAGCATCTGTGGAAGAACTCGTAGGAATGATCGAACGCGGTGAGCTTCGCTTACCCGAGATGCAACGACGTTAACCTCGAGGCGCAACAGATTTTTCGATTGCTTTTCAAATAGGTGCCTAGTTAAGTGGGCTCAGACTGAAGGCTAAGCTACCAAGGAAGAATTGGTGAATATTGAATGCTGATTACGGATAGCTACTGGCTGATTGTGATATGCGAAAAGATGGGCTGTTCAAAATACTCGTGGACGAGGGGTTTGCAAGGTCTGCCTAAAGCCAAGCATCTTTTCCCAATCAAGAGAGACAAGTTTTATATGGCTCTCCTGGAGGAGAAGAAGCAATTCCTCAGACGTGGGCGGAAATTGTAGACTATCAATTCGAGTGATGATGGAATCCTATGTTGGGAGAAAGTTTCCCGCAAAGACGCAAAGGAAATGGGCAAGGTGTTTAGAATTTCGATTGCGAATTGGAAACGAAATCTGTGTCTGACAGGATTGACAAGATTTACAGGTTGAAGTGAGGCATGACGCCGGCACCGACTAAAGTCGGCGGATGAGACCAAAAATAAAACTGGTGTTAGGCTGAAATGGAGACTCCACCGGCTGAAGCTGGTGGTATCTTTGCTGATTGCTTGATCCAGGCGCCTTTTTAGAGTAACAAATTCCATCGTGGTATCAGGGAAAACTTTCTCACCAACCTCAATTGCGAACTTTTTGGCGTGTCAGCATCTCGCAGCACTTAATCGAGCGGCAGCTGCTGGTGAAATCAAGAAGCCGTACTTTGCGGACCCGGGGCGGGAGTTATTGAGAAAGCTTGGGGAGGCGCATGAGCAGGCTTACTTAAAACAGTTAACGTCGGATTCGTCGCTTCGGATCGCGTCGATACCAGCGAGTGAGGAAGTGGGTCCAGCAGGTGAGGCGTCGCAGAGCGGTCTCCTTGCCGGCTGGGAGAAGGCAGCGGCTCAGACCATCGAGGCGATGAGCGGGGGCGCGGACGTTGTCTATCAGGCGGCGTTTCTGGCGGATGAATGGTATGGACGTGCGGACTTTCTAAGGCGAGTAGACAAGCCCAGTGCGCTTGGTGATTGGTCGTACGAAGTCGTCGAGACGAAGTTGGCGCGTTCGACGAAGGCTCGCGCCATCATTCAGCTCTGCTTCTATTCGGACCTGCTCTCACAGATTCAAGGCGTCGTGCCGGACTACATGCATGTGGTGCTGGGTGGTAACGTCCAGCCGGAAAA
>Ga0157380_10002241_pt1 | contig 13013 bp, 5 predicted proteins | sample S35metaG_FD_119757 | JGI IMG/M metagenome (GOLD analysis project Ga0157380, IMG submission 119757) | Switchgrass rhizosphere microbial communities from Kellogg Biological Station, Michigan, USA - S3-5 metaG | ecosystem: Host-associated > Plants > Roots > Rhizosphere > Soil | place: USA: Michigan...
AGCGGTTTGATTTGACTTACGAGGTAGCAGTCCCCGGCGACGGAGACAAGCGACAGACAAGTCTGGTTGCCCAACTCGTGCCCGGTGCCAGACCAGCAACACTCCAAGAGTATTGGCCGGGCACGACCAGCGCAGGCGACACTGAAAAGATCCAGGTTTGTCGAATTGTCGAAACTGAAACCGGTCAACCATCAAGGGCAGACGGTTTGATGTACCGGCTGATCGTCCGGCTGCATCGTTATTCGCTCGGGCGCAATGACTATCATCAAAGTTGTCACTGGCAACGAGGTATGGTGATCGATGATAAGTTTAACGGTCGCGCGTTGATTGAGCACATTGGGGATGACTTTCGCGTCACAGTTCGAGCGGCATATCCCGAACGCCTCCTACATCACCTGTGCGAGGAAGTGAAATTGTTGGTGGATCATTTCTGGAAGGGATTGGATTGCCAGATCACCGTTCCATGTCCGTCCACGTGTAAGGGAGTTTTTGATATTGAGGCCCTATTGGAGGCTCGCCATCAGGGCCAGCCGAAATACCCGTGTAACGTCTGTCGAAAGTGGTTTGAGATTGATTTGCTTTTGTCGAAGCCAACAAGATTGCCTGAGATCCATATTGCGTTGGCGGAGTTAAAGAAAGGGCAGGCGGAGATCAAGGAAGGACTGGAAGATGGCATTTCGCTCGTGAGGGCAGACCTGCGAGCACTAATAAGCCAGGCAGACGAACGATTTGCAGGCTTAATGAGGGCGTTAACTGACGAAGCCAAGGACGGGCCGCGGTTGTTCAGCCTGCAGCCGTTAGAGCGTTCGGCATTCAATCCTAACGGGTGGGCGAAGAAGACGTTCCGTGTCACGTTATGGTGTGAGCATACGCGGTTGCCGCTGCCGCTTATCAACAAGAACGATGACGAGGGCGTGTATGAGTTTGAGGTGACGCGAGAGTGGTTCACCCAAGCTGCACCGTTCCTTAAGGTGTTGGCGGGCACGTTGAGCCTGGTGCTTCCGGTTGCCGCGTCTGCCACTAAGTTGGCGCTCGATGAAGCAGCTTACAAAGCATTGGAAAACCAACTCGATTTCGGCAAAAGCTGCGCTGAGGCAATGCTTACCTCGACTGGAAAGACTTCAGAATGGCTGGAAGAAAAGGAAGGGATCGAAGCAGATCGCGCGGATATCAGGCGCGCAGATGGTGGCGCACTGCGAGAGTTCCAGACCTGGCTGAAGAAGGAAGACCCAAGCTTTGGTGATTTGCGTCGGGTGCTGAACAAGCGACAGGAATTCCTATGGGTGCACCGAAATTTCGAGAAGGAGTATTGAGGTTGGTTGTGCTCGAAGGCCTCCTCTTAAGCCATGAAGCAGATTCGTCGTGTCGCAACGGTGCTGCTCTTGGTCTCGCTGGTGTTGCTGCCGGCCCAAGTGAGCCAGGGGCAAGGGGGACTTAGTGATAATGAAATCCGAGAGATCTTACGCAATCGCATCGACGTGGGTAAGAAGAGCGTCGGCATTGTTGTCGGCCTGGTTGATGAGAAAGGCACGCGCATCATCAGCTACGGCAAGCCAATCAAAGATAGCGATCAACTCGTCGACGGCGACTCCGTTTTCGAAATTGGTTCTGTCACCAAAGTGTTTACTGCCACGCTGCTGGCAGACATGGTCAAGCGCGGCAAAGTCCGTCTCGACGATCCAATTTCGAAATACCTTCCCAAATCGGTAAAGACACCCACACGAAACGGCAAAGAAATTACGCTGTTGGAATTATCTACTCAGACTTCGGGGTTGCCACGATTGCCCTCGAATATGTCACCGAAAGATCCGCAGAATCCTTATGCTGATTACTCAGTCGCTCAGATGTATGAGTTTCTGTCGAGCTACACGCTGACCAGAAACCCTGGCGAAAAATACGAGTACTCAAATCTTGGGGTAGGTTTGTTGGGCCATATTCTCGCGCTGCGCGCCGGCAAAGATTACGAAACCCTAATCCGCACGAGCATCTTTCAGCCGCTCAAGATGGAAAGCTCGGGCATTACGCTGACTCCTGCGATGCGAGCCCATCTCGCAACCGGTTACAACCCGGCACTGTTACCAGTACCGAATTGGGATTTGCCTACGCTTGCCGGCGCGGGAGCAATTCGTTCGACAGTTAACGACATGCTTAAGTTTGTCGCTGCTAACTTGGGATTGAAGAAGTCACCATTGTCGGCCGCGATGCAGATGGCCCAGCAATCTCGACGCGAGACAGGAATAGCCGATCTGGAAATCGGTTTGAACTGGCACATCCTGAAAAAATTCGACACGGTTATCGTATGGCATAACGGCGGCACCGGCGGCTATCACTCCTGGGCCGGTTTTGATCAGAAGCAACGCAAAGGCGTCGTCGTACTCTCAAATTCGACGAACGATATTGACGACATTGGCCTCCACTTATTGGAGAGCAAGTATCCGCTGGCCAGGATAGAGGCGCCAAAAGAGCACAAAGAGATCAAGGTTGATTCGAAAGTTCTCGATGCTTATGTAGGCGAATATCAACTCGCGCCCAACTTTGTGGTCACCATTACGCGCGAAGGAGATCGGCTCTTCGCACAGGCTACCGGGCAGGACAAATTAGAGTTGTTTGCAGAAACGGAAACCGACTTTTTCTTCAAAGACGTCGACGCCCAGGTTACTTTCGCCAAAGACACGAACGGACAAGTAACCCACCTTGTGCTGCATCAGAACAAGATCAATCACCCCGCTAAGAAGATTAAGTAGTCTATCGCGTGGCACGGGCGTCTCGCCCGTGTTATCTCCACTAAAGACGTGAGGTAGGTATTGTGGATGAACTCTTTGAGAGATGCATCTTCGTTCGTTGCGTCGCAGAGCGACGGCTGACTGTAGCCCGGCGTTTCAACGCCGGGATCATCACGCAATCGCGATCCCGTCGCGTGAGCGACGACTGATTTCTTTACAGCGCGTTCTTGCTTCAACCGTCGCTCACGCGACGTGAAAATGTTCGTTGACGCTCGCACACAACCGCACCTTCGGCGCTCCAAATTTCTAATCCGTCGGTTATCCACTCCCTCACGGGCGTGGCTATTAACTCTCGGCCCTTTGGGCCTTCAAGCAAAGCTGAACGGGCCTTCAAGACTTTTTTGTGCAAGGTCCCATCAACGACATATAATCCACAAGCAATCTTACGAATCGTTATAGGCTGGACCCTTATCTAACCAGCGGACAAGCACACCCTTACATGACTACCAAACCCGGTCAACTCACCGCGATGATCAGCAGTACAGCGATTGATCTGCCGGAGCACCGGAAGCAAGTCTTCGACGCCTGCTTGCGAGAAGGCGTTTTCCCAATCGGCATGGATCAACTTCCGGCCCGCGACGCCACCGGCATCCAGGTGTCATTGGAGATGGTGGACAAGGCGGACATCTATATCGGCATTTACGCCTGGCGCTACGGCTGGGTGCCAGACTTCGACAATCCCGAAAAGATTTCCATCACCGAGATGGAGTTCAATCATGCTCTCAAGCGCAAGGAGCGTGGAGAACTCAAAGAGATTCTGATTTTCGTGATGGATGACGACCATCCGATTCGCGCGCGCGATAAAGAGGATGGCGCTGAAGCCCAGGCGAAACTAAAGAAGTTCAAAGAGCGCGCGGCGACTGGACGAGTGCGTCTCAGTTTCGAGTCAGCGAAAGATTTGCGGAGCCACGTTATCCAATCGCTGGCTGACGCCAAACGCCGCATCGACTCCGCCGCCGGTGAATCAATTAGCGCGCCCGACTTCCATCCGCCGAACGTTATTCCCCAACCGCCCGAGCCGTACATTGCCCATCCTTACTCGCTGCTCCAGACCACGGATGTGGTTGGACGTCAAGCTGAGCTGAATCTACTTACCGATTGGGTGACGAAGAATGAACGGGTGCCCCTGGGTACGCGAATCTTCAACATTGTGGCTATAGGCGGGATGGGAAAGAGCGCGCTCACCTGGAAATGGTTCAACGACATCGCTCCACACGAACTGCCCAAACTTGCCGGGCGCATGTGGTGGAGCTTCTACGAGAGCGATGCCCACTGGGACAATTTCATCATCCGCGCGCTCGCCTATGTCTCAGGACAATCTGAGAAAGCCGTGCGCCAGATGAAAGCGGCCGACCGCGAAGACCAGCTTTTGCGCATCCTCGACGAACAGCCCTTCCTGCTGGTGCTCGATGGACTGGAACGCATCCTCATTGCTTATGCGCGCATGGACGCCGCACAAATGCTGGACGAAGATCTTGATGAGAGAACTGCGAATTTTGTCGCCGGGGCAATCGGCCTTCCGACTAGCGCTGCAGATTCCTTTATCGGCAAACAGCCGCTTCGTCTTACTGCTGATCACAGAGCCGGCCAATTCCTCAGGCGCCTAGCCCGTGTCCGAAGCTCCCGCCTTCTGATCACCACTCGGCTATATCCAATTGATCTCCAGGTAGAAACGGGCGATCCTCTCCCTGGCTGCGCTGCCAAATTCCTGAACGGGCTGACGGATAGCGATGCCCTCAATCTCTGGCGCGAATTCAAAGTCAGCGGCTCGGCCGAGCAGCTTCAGCCGCTCTTTCGCTCCTTTGGCAATTATCCCCTCCTGATCCGTGCTCTTGCGGGTCAAGTTGCTCGTTACCGCTCCGCCCCGCGCGACTTCGACAAGTGGCGCACCGATAATCCGAAGTTTGATCCAACTCGTCTGCTCTTGAAGGATGCCAAGATTCAGGTCCTTGACTACGCGCTCCGCGACCTGAACGATGACCATCGCAAAGTCCTCCATACCATCGCCGCCTTCCGCATGCCAGCGACGTGGGAAACGCTGAGGGCGTTGTTGGTTGAAAAAGACCCTGGCCTTCAGGCCGTCGCCGCGCCAGTTACTATCAAAGGTAAGGGGAATGGCTCTAAAGCACGCGCGCTTAAACCCGTTCTCTCCGACGAAGCCCTCGATCACATTCTCACTGAACTCGAAGATCGCGGCCTGGTCGGCTGGGACAAGAAAGCCAACCGCTATGACCTCCATCCCATCGTTCGTGGTGTTGTATGGCAGGGACTCGATGGAAAATCCCGTAAAGGCATCTACGCAGATCTGCATACCTACTTCGACGCCGTGCCTAAACCGCCCAATGACATTTCAAAAATCGAAAGTCTCGAAGACCTCACTCCTGCCATTGAGCTTTACCACTCCCTCATCGGCCTAGAACGCTATCAGGATGCCTGTGACCTTTTCTACGCTCACTTGGATCAAGCCACACTCTATCGCCTCAGCGCCAGCCGTCAGCGCGCCGAACTTTTGGAGCCCCTTTTTCCCGATGGGACCCAGAACCTGCCCCGGCTGCAAACCGCCAGCGATCAGAGTTACACCCTCGACTCGCTGGCGACTGCCTACCTCGCTCGCGGTGAGCCCGGCCGCGCCGTTCCTCTTTTCCGCCGATCCGTCGAAATTGACGAGCGCGAAAACAATGCCGAGAATGTCGCAATAACATTGACCAATCTTTCCAATGCCCTGCGAATTTCTGGGGCTTTGCGCGAGGCCGATTCCGCAAGCCAGCGAGCCATTCAGTTGGGCCGAGAGCATCAGCACCACTATTCGGAACGATTGGGAGAGTATCAGCGGGGATCAACTCTGGCCCTCTGCGGCGTTCACGCCGCATCGGAAATCGCCCTCAAACGGTCCCTGAAAATCAGTATGTCTGAGGAAAATCAGCAAGGGGAAGGCGTCGCAAACGCCTACCTAGCCGAACGTCTCCTCTGGTTCGGCTATCCCAGGCGTGCTCTTCCCCTCGCTCAGCGCGCCTGGGAACTGGCGCGAGTTCAACGCGCGGAAGCCGACTTCATCCTCGCCGCTCGCCTTCACGGCACCGCCGCCCTTGGCCTGAACGACTTGGATACCGCCGCCGAACGCCTCCAGCACGCGCTTACCCGCGCCCGCGCAGTCAGTCGCGTCGATGAAGAACTCCCTACTCTCACGGCGCTAGCCGAACTCCACCGACGCCAAAGCGAACTCTCCACCGCACGCGAACTCCTCAACCAGATCTGGGATGCTGCCGAACGCGGCCCGTATCCTCTCTTCCACGCGGACGCCCTCAATGTCCTCGCCCAAATCGAGCGCGACCAAGGCAACCGCGAAGCCGCTATCACAGCCGCCACAAAGGCTTACACGCTGGCTTGGTGCGACGGGATATCAGCAGATGGAAAAGTTTGTTACGCCTATTACTACGGACTCACCAACGCCCGCAAACATCTCCAGGAACTCGGGGCGCCGGAACCGCCCCTCCCGCCGTTTGACGAATCAAAGTTCGAGCCCTTGCCCGACGTGGAGTTGAATCCGAAAGATGAATTCTGGGTGGACCCCGACAAACTGGATGGCTGATTATGAGTGAGGATCAGACGGCAGTTTTTGATGCGCATCCATGCGGCTTGCCCGCAGGGCTGGTCTAGTGACCCTGGGCGGGCAAGCCGCCTGAATGCGGCTCATCAACCATCGATTCGAGCCGTTCTAGTGGACTGTAACAGTTGAATTACTAGTGCCACGTCCGCTCAAAACCTTGCGGTATTCCTCGGCTCGGCCCAGGTCCGAAGGACCGTCATTCAATAGCCCCACCCGTTAGGGTGGGGTCAAGCGATCGTTTTTGCCAAATAGGCCCGCAGGGCCGACATAATTGTGCCGCACCTACGGTGCTCAAAAGATTACGTTACTCGCAGACCACGCCCTCACGGACGTGGCTATTGAGTGCCGGCTCTTCGAGGCCGGAGAGCATCACTGCTTGAATCGCTACTTAAGATCTTTCTGTTACAGTCCACTAGTTCCCAAGTCACGACCCCTTTCACTAAACTATCTGAACCGAGGACAGAAGTCTTATCGCGGAGTGAGCAATACACCTCTTGGTTCGTCGCTGAGAAACATTATGGTCCCTAACATTTTCAGAAAACATTTCTTGCTGTCTTTCTACCCGGCTTTCTTCGCGGCCATGTCACTCCTGCTCGCGATTCCTCGTACCAGTGCATCAAAGGCGGTGGAATCTCAACAAACACAGGCGCCGACTCATGCCAACATCCTGCGAGGGGAGTATGGGCGGTATCGGGCGAATAATGACTTGTTGAGTTATCACCTCGACGTGCGCATTGATCCGGAAAAGAAGACCATCCGTGGGGTGAATGTGATTCGGTTCAAGATGTTGAAGGATGACAATCGCATTCAACTCGATCTCTATGACAATCTGAAAGTCGAGGGGATCGAATTCACTGATCCGGCGCTTGCTGTTAGGAGTCTTCCGCCCGGAGACCCGCGGACGATGCTCGCGATCCCTACTGAACTCAAATACGAACGGGACTCGGGTGCGGTGTTTGTGGATTTTCCGCACACTCTGCTGAAAGGTACCGAATACACGATTTATTTCGCTTACTCGGGGACACCGAAAACGATCGGCCGCTTTGGTGGCTTCACTTTCAGCAAAGATCCCGCTGGTCGTCCGTGGATCTTTACAGCATGCGAGGGCGAAGGCGCCAGCATCTGGTGGCCCAACAAAGATCAGTGGCGGGATGAAGTCGAATCGATGAACATTAGCGTGTCGATTCCAAACGATCTCGTTGACGTGTCGAACGGAAAGTTTCTTCGCAAAGAAGACCTCGGCGATGGCTACACGCGCTGGGATTGGCAAGTCAATTATCCCATCAACAACTACAACGTCTCAGTGAATATCGGAAAGTACGAGCACTTCTCGGATCAGCTCGGAGACTTGCCGCTCGACTTCTATGCGCTGCCTGAGGATCTCGAGAAAGCAAAGAAACAGTTCGCCCAAGCGAAGGAAATGCTGGAGGCTTTTCAACATTACTTCGGTGAATATCCATTCAAGCAGGACGGCTACAAGCTGGTTCAAGTTCCTTACACCGGCATGGAACATCAGTCTGCAGTCACCTACGGCAATCGTTTTGCAAATGGCTACTACGAACGTGACTGGACCGGCGTCGGCATCTCACCGCGATTTGATTTCATCATCATTCATGAAAGTGGACACGAATGGTTTGGCAACAGCGTCACCGCGGCTGATACCTCAGACATGTGGATTCATGAAGGTTGGACGACGTATCTGGAGTGTCTCTACGTTGAGTATCGGTGGGGCAAAGCCGACGGACTTAAGTACACGAACGGATACAAGTCAAAGGTCCAGAACAAGCAGCCGATTATTCCGCCACACGGAATCAATGCTGAGCCTCCTCAGGACCAGTACTTCAAAGGCGCACTATTTCTCAACACCCTGCGCAGCGTCATTGATAACGATCAGCGTTGGTGGGCTTTGATACGTGACGTGTATCAGCACTTCAAGTATCAAAACATCATGACCGAAGACATGGTTGCGTACTTCAATTCAAAAACGGGAATGAATCTCAAGCCCATCTTTGACCAGTATTTGCGACACACCGCGTTGCCTGTGCTCGAGCTCAAGTTTGGAGAAGGTTCAGTCTCGTATCGATGGAAAGCTGATGAAGCCGGCTTCGCTATGCCCGTGAAGGTAGGTGACAAAGATCGATGGCAAGTAATTAAGCCTACGACCGAGTGGCAAACAATGAAAACGCAGCTGGAGAAAGATAAGTTTGAAGTGGCGACAGATCTTTATTACATTGAGGTCAGTAAATCCTAATAGTCATTCGTTTCAGGCCGAAACGATTATTGTGCCCGTGGCATATTATTCTGCAGGACTCTGATTCTATCGTTGTCGAAGTTCGTTCATCTCACGATCTAAAACTCAACCCGTGATCTTTAGTAATGTCTTTAGTAAGGAGAACCCTCATGCCAACTAAGAGCAGCTCGAAGAAATCCAAATCGTCTCAGAAGAAAGCAAAAGCTACAAAGAAACCCGCCAAAGGCAAAGTCACAGCGGCGAAGAAACCCCTGGCCCTGGTACAAGTCGCCCCTGACCCGGCGTTGCCCAATCTCGATAAGATCGAACACATTGTTGTGCTGATGATGGAGAATCGATCTTTCGATCACATTTTGGGCTACCTCTCACTCGAAGGGGGAAAGACGGATGTCGATGGTCTCACCAAGGAGATGCATAACGACTACAAGGGCGTGTCCTATCCTCCGAAGCTGAGGACCAATACCGCCTTTGGAGAAAAGCAAGATCCCTGTCACGCCGGTTCCTGTGTAACTGAGCAACTGCAAAACAGTAACGGCGGTTTTGTGGCCAACTACGCGAGCACCTTTCCAAACGATCCGGAACGTGATCTGCCGATGAATTACTATAACAACAAGACACTTCAAGTTTACGGACAACTGGTCAAGGACTCGTGCATTTGTGATCGTTGGTTCTGTTCCGTGCCGGGAGCCACCTGGCCGAACCGTCTTTACTCGATTGCCGGACAGTCCGGCGGAACCAAGGACAATAAGACGATACCGATTTACGATCTTCCTTCTTTCGTGCGATATCTCAGCTCGGGAAAGATTTCATGGCGGTGGTACTCGCATCGAGCTCCAGCAACTCTGCGCCTGGTCGACAGTGAGTATCGAAATCCGATTCACTTGAAGTCGAACCATTTCTCCTATTTCGACAAGCACAGTCTTTTTGGTGGTAACAGCTTTCTCGAAGATGCGGCTAAAGGAAAGCTCGCTGCGGTCTCATGGATTGATCCCGATTTCGGTGACCCGCTAACTAATTCGCACAAGAACGAGAACGACGATCACCCACCGGTTGACTTGATGGCGGGACAGGAGCTGGTGCTAAAGCTTTACAACGCTGTCGTGAATGGTCCCAAATGGAACAAGACCTTGCTGGTGGTGGTCTATGACGAACATGGCGGATTGTTCGATCACGTTGTGCCTCTGCCGGCCGCAGACGATCGGCCCGCCTTCAGACAGTATGGTGTGCGCGTGCCAGCCTTTGTCGTTTCGCCATGGGCCGAGGCCAACTCGGTATCGCATATCGTGTTCGATCACACGTCGTTGATAAAAACCATCCTGCTTAAGTTCTGTCGAAAGGCAGGCGGCAGCATTCCCGATATGGGAGCTCGTGTGAACAACGCTCAACACCTGGGAGTGCTCTTAACTCGCGCGACACCGCGTTCTGCTCCGTCAATCAAGAAAATTCAGAGCCTGGCTACGAAGGTGGCTTCCGCTCTCGCCAAATCGAAGACCACTGCGCTTGCTATGGGTCTCACCAAACAAGCGGCAGGAGAAGTGGTGCCATTGCCACCGAATGACATTCAGATTGGCATTCAAAAAGCGCGCGAGGAATTGCGCAAGGAAGGACTGCCGGAGGGTCAGCCATAGTCGGAGCATTAGTTGTCCTTGCGTCGATGTACCAGCTCAAAAAGCAGGCGTTGGAGACCACCTGCTTCAGCAGTGTGAAGCTTCAATTTCGACCTAACCAAAATGGTGTCAGCGGGTGCAGAGACCACCGACTTCTAGTCGTGTGGAGTCTCAATTTCAACCTTTCCAAATAGAATAGGTCAAAATTGAAACTCCACGCGATTGAAGTCGGTGGTCTCTCGCTATGCTAAAATCCATTCATGCTGCTTGAGTGGATCGAGGCACATAACTTTCGCAACTTGAGCGGCAAAGTCTTCTGGGGACCAGGCTTCAACATTATTCACGGGAGCAACGGCCAGGGTAAGACAAACTGGCTTGAAGCAATCCACACACTCGCGCGTTCGAAATCCTTCCGCACTCAACATCTTCAGGAATCGATCAGGTTTGGCGAGCAACTCGCAGTAGTGAGCGGCCGCGTTACTCAGGGCACCGACATTCACCGCGAGCTCCAGGTCTCGATTCAGGGAAAAACCAAGACCATTCTTTTGAATGGAAAGCGAGAACCTTTAACCCGGTATCTGACTCAGATACACATCGTAGCGCTTACCACTGACGAGCTCGATGTGGTGCGCGGAATGCCGGACGCGCGGCGCCGCTTTCTCGATCGAGGTGTTTCTTCGCTGCAGCCGACTTACATTCAGACGCTGCTCGATTACGGTCGCGTCATTAAGCAAAAGAACTACATTCTCCGCGACGCTTCAGAGCGCGAGTTGAGTCTGGCTCACACGGAGAATCTAGTGGCCCCCTGGAACACTCAGCTCGTCACCCTGGCCAAGCTGATTCATCTGGGTCGCAGCGATTACGTAGACCGGTTGAATCAGGTGTTGGCTCGTCACATTTTCGGCCGCGAAGAGATTTATTTGAGTTATGTTTCCTCGCTCGCCGGCAAGGGAGACTTGAACGACTACGAAGCTTTGATAGCGGAGCGTTTGCAGCTACGACTGCAGGCTGAGCTGGCCGCCGGCCACTCTCTTATCGGGCCTCACCGGGACGAATTATCGATCCTGTTTGACGGCCGGGAAATGAGAGTTTACGGAAGCGCGGGACAACAGCGTAGCGCCTTGTTACTGTTAGACTTAGCGGCAATTTCCCTGTATAATTCCTGGCATCATGATTATCCACTTTTCCTCATCGACGATGTTGATGCTGAGCTCGATGAAAAGCGGATAGGAAACCTATTGGAATATCTTGAAGGACGCACTCAGACTTTTATTACAACATCGAAAAGCAGTCACGTCGGAAGGTTTTTTTCACAAGCAAGTGTCTATGAAATTGAGGACGGCGGTGTGGTGCGATCGGAGCGCGAACCACGCTCGCTACTAGTCGCCGACACGTGAGACTGCAATACCAACAATGGATAATTCAGAAGACGGCAAAGTCAGCAGAGAGGTAGAGAATTTGGCGACACCAGGTAAGACAATTACGAATAAGAAAAGTGGAGCTTATGACGCTTCTTCGATCAGCATTCTCGAGGGTCGAGAAGCGGTTCGAAAGCGACCGGCGATGTATATCGGATCGACGGGCGACATGGGTCTTCATCATTTGGTTTATGAAGTCGTAGATAACTCAATCGATGAGGCGCTGGCAGGTCACTGCGACACTATTGAAGTAGCGATCCATCTCGATAACTCGATCACAGTCGTCGACAACGGACGCGGAATTCCCGTTGACGAAATCAAGAAAGAAAGAAAGTCGGCAGCGGAAGTAGTTCTAACCAAGCTTCATGCCGGTGGAAAGTTTGACGCCAATGCCTATAAGGTTTCCGGCGGTCTACACGGCGTTGGCGTTTCGGTGGTGAATTTCCTTTCGGAGTTTCTGCATCTTGAGATTTGGCGCGACGGATTAACTTACGAGCAGGAGTATGCGCGAGGCATCGCGAAGGATCGACTGGCGAGGACTGGTAAGACCAGAAGGCGTGGCACCAAGATCACTTTCAAGCCAGACGCGCAGATTTTCGATCAGGTCGAGTTCAGCTTCGATAAGTTATCAGAGCGGTTGCGCGAGAAGGCCTTTTTGAACAAAGGCATTCGCATAACTATCAAGGATGAAAGAGAAGAAACAGAAAAGTCGCACGAGTTCTACTACAAAGGCGGTATTGCCGAATTCGTCAAGCACCTCAATAAGAATCGCACGCCGATCCATGACAAGCCGATCTATTTCGAACGCGAGGCAGAAAGTCTCTCCATAGAAGTCGCGATTCAATACAACGATGGCTATGACGAAAAGGTCTACTCATTTGCGAATAACATTAATACCGTCGACGGCGGCACACACCTGTCAGGATTCAGGTCTGCGTTGACGCGAACGATCAATGCTTATGCTCAATCTTCGGGGCTGGCCAAGAATTTCAAAGGCGCGCTGAGTGGTGACGATGTTCGCGAAGGCCTGGTGGCTGTTGTTTCTGTCAAACTGCCGCAGCCGCAGTTCGAGGGTCAGACTAAAGGCAAGTTGAATTCAGACGTCAAAGGCCCGGTCGAATCATTCCTGAACGATCGCCTGACAGAATATCTCGAACAGAATCCTCCCACGGCGCGACGCATTGTGGGCAAAGCACTCGATGCCGCCAGGGCTCGTGACGCTGCACGTAAGGCTCGCGAGATCGTGCGTAAAGGCGCGATGGGTTCGTCGATGTTGCCCGGCAAGCTCGCTGATTGTCAGGAACGTGATCCTGCTAATTCGGAGATCTACATCGTAGAGGGTGATTC
>Ga0157380_10002242_pt1 | contig 13010 bp, 20 predicted proteins | sample S35metaG_FD_119757 | JGI IMG/M metagenome (GOLD analysis project Ga0157380, IMG submission 119757) | Switchgrass rhizosphere microbial communities from Kellogg Biological Station, Michigan, USA - S3-5 metaG | ecosystem: Host-associated > Plants > Roots > Rhizosphere > Soil | place: USA...
CTGTGTCGGCATGGGGTGGCGGTGAGCGTACGGATGTGCGTATTCAATGGAAGCAGGCTTATGAACAAGGTGGCCGTCATGAATAAAACTGAACTCCTCGCATACTGGATAGATGAGCGTGAAAGTATGCGGCATCGTCGGGAAGATGGTTTTAATCCGCCATGGTCTCAAGATGACATTATGAACTATACTCGGTTTTGCAACGTCTGTAGAGAAGATGACAAGGTGACTAAGTGGGTGAGGAAGCACTACCTCAATCCGGCGCAAATGCGCGGTGGGGACCAGGCTACCATCTTCGCATCTGCAGTGGCGCGGTTCATAAATTGGCCGGACACTCTAGAGTGTATTGATGTTCAAGACTGGCACGCAGGTAACGCACTGCACACTCTGCAGAAGTTGTTTGCCACAGGTCAAAAGGTGTGGGGTGGGGCCTACGTGATTTCCACTAATGGACTGAAGATGAGTAAGGATGAGTATGTCGTTGGGCAGCTTGAGAAATTCTATAAGTATGTGGGATATGGCCATGTCAAGACAAGTTCTCTTGAGGAGTGCTGTAAGACGCTCATGCGATTTAACGGCATTGGCTCATTCATGGCTGGCCAGATCATCGCAGACTGTAAGAATACCGAGGGGCATTCGTTGCGTGATGCTCCGGATTGGTGGACGTGGTGCTGTCCGGGTCCGGGGAGTATTAAAGGACTGAACTACTATTTTGATAGACTTTCTGTTATGGCAATGAGTCCTAAGGAGTTTGACAAACAAATCAAGGTGGCATACGCCGAGGTATATCCGCATATAGACATGGAGTTGCATATGCAGGACTTCCAAAACTGCCTGTGCGAATTCTCTAAATACTGTAGGATTAAGTATGGACACGGACGAGCAAAGAATCGTTATAATCCAAGGGAAGCTGTTCATCCGTAAGCCGCTGCGGCACGGGGGCGTGCAGTGCCTTGTCATCCCCGAGGAGCGACCGGAGGACTGGTACGTCATGCCCTTCCCCTCCATGGAGGTAATGATGGCATACGCCCGAGAGCACGGGTTGATGATCATACGAAAGGACTAACATGATTCGCGCAATAGTGGCACGCAATGTGAATGAAGCTCTTAGTGAAGGATTCTGGTGGCTGAAGACTAGCGGTATACTAGACGAGTCTCGTAATGGTTCGGTGATAGTAGCGCCTGACCCAGTTGTCACTACCTACTTGCGTCCCCAGGAGCGCATACTGTGGGATGAGGAAAGAGATGCCAACCCCTTCTTCCATTTGATGGAAGCCATTTGGATGATGGCGGGCCGCAGTGATGTTGAATGGGTGGCCCAGTTCAATTCACGAATGAGAGAGTACGCTGAGCCGGATGGCCGCATACACGGTGCCTACGGAAATCGGTGGCGTAAGCACTTTGGCTTTGATCAGCTCGTGGACATTGTGCATGAGCTGAAGACGAAGCCGCATACTCGGCAGGCTGTGTTGTCTATGTGGGAGCCCCATACTGACCTCAGGTATAGCTGGAAAGACAAGCCCTGCAATACGACGGTCTACTTCCGCGTCAACTCGGCTAAGTATTTAGATATGACCGTGTGCTGTCGGTCTAATGATATTCTCTGGGGAGCCTATGGAGCGAATGCTGTTCATTTCAGCATACTTCAAGAAGTTGTGGCTTGGTTCGCAGGGTATAATGTGGGGCAGTACCACCAGTTCAGCAACAACTACCATGCGTATCTGTGGGTACCGCAGGCGGCGAGATTTCTACAGAATCCGCCTGCATGGGGATTTGACCCCTACCGAAGTGAAGAAGTCTCGCCAACACCGATCTTTAACAAAAAGGAAGACGGAAATGGCATTCAAGCATGGCTTGACGATTGCGCACGCTTTTGCGAAGATGATCCGTGTGACAATCAATTCCTGGTTCAAGTCGCAACGCCAATGCGGGAGTACTACCTCCGCAGAAAAGACGACCCAAGGGCAAGTGATATACTTGCCGCAATGCCGCAAAGCGACTGGAAACTTGCAGCCCAACGATGGGCTAGGCACCGGGTACAGGGAGACTGATTGGGATGTTCGTTTACTAGGAGCAGATGATGAGAAAAGTAATAGCAGTTGATTTTGACGGTACGCTTGCGTACTGGGATGGGGTCTGGAAGGGTGACCCCACCCTTTTCGGCGACCCTATTCTAACGATGGTGGATAGGGTCCGCCAGTGGCTCAAGGAGGGCCATGAGATCTGGGTCTTTACCGCACGGTTGGACTCAGATCGGGTTGGCCCGGAAGTGCTTGAAGAGGTCCAGGCAGCCATCTGGCGCTGGACTTTGGAGCACATCGGTACGGGCCTGAAGTCCACGGCAATGAAGAAGGTTGAGTTTTGCGAAATCTATGACGACCGCGCGTTCCGCGTGGAGTCTAACACAGGAGAAATCTTGTATGGACAACGAGAAGATGACGAACGTGGCGCTTTCGTTGCAAGACTTGGCGCAATTTCTGCAGGACTATCTGGAAGATAGAGCCGATGAGTGGATCGGCTTCGTACTGATGGTGCAAACCGGCAATGTCACGCAGTATGTCAGCAACTGTACGCGAGAGGATGGTAAGAAATTGATCCAAAAACTTCTGGAGCGGTGGGAAAAGAACCGGGCCGACATACCGGCCCATTACAACCCCGACTTGAAAGGTGTAGATCATGAGCCTTAAATCTGTTGCGATGGCGATCGTGGAGACCGTAGAGCGGAAGGACAAAGAGTACGGTGCTTCATGGAAAAAGCGTGGTGGCGTGGGCGCCTACATGATGCTGGCCCGCAAGTGGGACCGGATTGAGAATATCACCAAGGGCCAGCACTACGACATCTTCCAGGCCCTGAGTGATAACACCGGCGACGTTAGGGACGATGTCCGGGATTTGGTGGGGTATCTCCTCTTGGTCCTGGACCACATGGAAAACCCTGGGGAGGAGGTCCATCTCCCCGGCCACTCGGTCTACCTCCCACCGGATCCAGAGGATAAACCCTTCACTACAGAGGGATATCGTGGAGATGGAACCGCCCTCTACAAGTGTAAGGAGTGCAATAAGGAGGTCTGGGCTAGGACGATGTTTGAAGCGATGAAAGAGCATCATCACGACCCCGCGTGAATGCTTGCCTTCCTAACGTCCATGGTATAATGGCGTGCCCGCAGGGTAGGGGGGTGCAACTGGCCCCCCATCGTTCATTAACAATGGAGTCAACTAAAATGGGTAAAACCGAATCGCCCCCACGGGGGCGAGAATCTTTTGAGGAACCCTCAGAAGACACAGGGCGTCACATCGCAACGACGTTTTACGAGGACAAGCATGGCCGCAAGGTCATCAAGGTTACTCGGTCGCGTTACGCCAACAATGCCGTGCCCAACGCGGTACGACACATGCAAGCCAACGAGTACTTCGCGGTGCTCTGCGAAGTGCATGACCTCCGTACCGGGGAGCTCCACGCTGTGATTACTCACAGCGTAGCGGCCGAGATTCGCATTCTCTTTAAGCGCCCCGTGCGCGAGGGGATGTAAATGGCCAAAGGAGTTACCAACCAAGATAGCTTGGAGCGCGGAGCTAGGGCGCGGGTCGCCATCCATGACTACCTGGCGTCGCAGCGCAAGTCGCAAAACGTGCAGCAGATTATGGCGGGGCTTGCCCCCGCCATTAACGAGTTGGGCTTGTCCCAAAGTGGCATGTACTACCACCTGAAGGCAATGGCCGAGGGTGGGCATGTTCACATGACGGGTACACCGAAGCGTCGTTTCTACAGCGCCCTGTCGGGGGACTTTGTTGGCCCCCGGCAGCCACCGCCCAAGGACAAGGAGATTGTCAAGGCTGCGCATGAGCGGGCTGCCAAGGCGGCGCGCCCGTTCCCGCCCATGCCAGCCGAGGCCTTGCTTCCTGACCCCTTGCCCGTCGTGCAGCGCCCAGCCCCAACGGATGTTGAGCTGGTGGTCGGCGGTGTGACAGTCGTCGTGGGGCGCAACCCTGCGACAGGACGTCTCAGGATTACCATAGAGGGTTAATCCCAACTTCTAGTGGTATAATACAGGCTGGCCTAGCGCGGGTGCGCTAGGCCAGCGTTCTTTAACAGTCAATTAAAAGGAAGCCAAATGCAAGAGCTCACTATTGGTAAGAAGTACAAGGTGACATGGCGGGATAAATCCCCTGCGAAGACGTTTGTAGGTGTCTACCTGGGAGCTGGTGCTGATGGTCGCCTGGCCTTCAGCCTACGCCCCCAAGCTGGCACATCCACGTTGCCCCCTAGCTGGGTGGTTGCGTGCGCAGAGGTTCCCCCGGCAAGGGGTTAGTCCCAGGGTACAATGCCCGTGCCCTGCGCACCCGTGCGCGGGGCACCGTTCTTAAACAAACCAAAGGAATACGAAATGGCAACGTTTACAGACCGTGACTTTATTGACTTGGTGATCCGCAATGGCGGCAAGTTTGATGACGACCCCCAGATTTTGCGCATTGTGGAATACACGGGCGCGCAGGGGGAAACCCTGTGGGGCGTCGTGTGGGTTAACGAACCGGTGAGCATCAACAGGTACTTGCGGGAAAGCGAATACATACGCAACCCGCGCGTGATCTGGCAGCACCCGGACCTGTAATGCACTGCGGCCCCCCACGCGGGGGGCCGCGCAAGGAGCAGGATAACATGCCCAGTGAATATGGCGAGCTAAAGAATAAGATTCGCCCCATCGCAAGATGTCCTACATGCGGGTGTTCGTTTAAGCCTTTCATGCGCGGGCAGGTTCAGTCGTGGTGGCGGCGTCTACTTGGACGTCGTTATTGCGCTGTAATCTGTTCCCACTGCAAGGAGGTCGTGGGGTGGGAACGCCCCTGACCGTGGTATAATGGGTTGCCGCCCGCAAGGGTGGCATCCGTTCTTTTACAAGGAGCAGTGAAATGGAAAACCCTGTTATCGCACGGCTCATAGCCGAGCGGACTAACAACACCGAACGTGTTGAGGTCTGTGTGCGGGAAATCTTTGGTACACCCCAGTTCAGGGTCTTCGTCAGTGGCGGCGTCCTCAGCAATGGGGAAACCGAAGAACACTTTGATGATCTAAGGGAAGCTGTGGTGTACGCCGCCACGGAAATCTTGCTAATACTCACGGGTGAGGATTAACCGGGCGCACGCGCCCCGCAAACGGCCGCCCCACGACTACGGGCTATGTCAGAGCGGCGCCGGATGCTCGTAACCGGCCCAATCCCCTTCAGGGGATTAGGGCACCCAAGGAGAACTCGAAATGACAGGCAAGCAACGACGTTATGACTCATACTGGAAGACAGTACCCGAGAGATGTCAATTTTGCAATCGCAAGTTTAAACACTTCGCGTTCTATGCTATCACACAGTACCAGGAATTCAAATTCATGTGTGGTAAGTGCTTCAAAGGTGAGACAGGACCAGGCGTAGGCAGGCTCGGTGTCGGGTGGGGCATGATGCTTTATAGGCAAGCCGATAAAAGGTGGTACCACGATACGCGGGAGTGCGAACACCCATGGTACAAGGAAATCTGTAGGCTGCGCCAGGGTGGCTGGCCCGGCCATGGCCCAGGTGGGGGGTAAACCACCCCAAATCATGCCCAGCGGGGTGCGCGCCGCGCCCCTCAGAGGCGTTTTTAGGGGGCGCGTGGTAGGGGGGCAGTGGGTGGGGGTAAAAAACGGTCCTGAGGGCCTTAGACCATTGGCGACGCACCACTTTGGTGCAACCCTGCTAGATTTGGCTAGTTGTGGCCCAGTGCCCACTGGCGCCTAAACTTTGCCATCGTGAGCGCCTTAACTTGGAGAATCTGATGGATAAAGTAGCCTTGCAATTCAGCGGAGGCAGGGATAGTCTAGCCCTGCTCCTCTACATGCAACCCGAGTGGAACTCCCTTACAGTTTATCATACCAGCACGGGTGATGACTTCCCGGAGACGATAGCTCTGTGCGAAAAGGTGCGTAAAGTCGTGCCACACTTTGAGTATATCCAAGGCGACAGTCCGGGAGTGCGAAGTAGATACGGCCCGCCCTCTGACCTGCTCATTCCAGGCGCGGCCGAGTGGCCATTCCCGGAGAAACACTTCAAAGACTACATCCCCATGCAGGACAGGAACTGGTGCTGCTATCGCTCCCTCATGGAGCCGATGCACCAGCGTATGATTGACGATGGCATCACTGTTATCCTGCGCGGACAGCGCAGCAGTGACATGGCCCAGGGGATTTTGAAGAGCGGTACCATCTATGACGGTATCCAGCTACTGTACCCTATCCACTCGTGGACGGACGACCAGGTGGAGGAGTTCATTCTCGAGAAGGGATGGAGGTCCCCTCCGTTCTACGCGGAGGGGTGCAAGGACACGCCAAATTGCATGACATGTACGGCGTGGCTGGAGTACGGAGGTCAACAGTACGTAAGACGGTACTATCCTAGCGTGTACCGAGGTATGCAGACGGTGTTGAAAACCTTGTATCCTGCTGTTCAGCAGAGGTATATCCGGATCCAGCGGATCGTAGAGCATTGACCATCGCCCTTTGCTTAATCAACGCTGCGGCGGGCACAGAACTACCTACGTCCTGAGCTCGCTCCGCTGCCGAGTTCTGCTGCTGAATCATCGCAGACTGCTCTCTCATCTGCGACTCAGGGTCGGGAGGAGGTTGGGGCATTCCTGGCATCATTTTCGTGGCTCCTTCTTTGGTGGAAACTTCATGGGTGGAGGTTCCCTTGGTTCAGGAGGTTGGGGAAGAACTTTACACATATTGGAATGCTCCTATGTCATTGCCCACGGGATTTCCAAGAATGTCCTTAGTGTAGCCAAGGTCTGTGGCCGTGGCCTTACCCCGTAGGAGGGAGGAAGACTTCAGACGGAAGTCAAACCCAGCGGCGTTTTCAAAGCCTGCCTTCAGATCTCCTGTCACCTTCCCAGGCTCATCTGGCGCGCTCTTGCAGGAATTGTCCCACCCATTATAGCTGTGCGTGGTATCCCTGACCACATAGCAATCGTTGTCAAGGAAGACATTGTTCTTCAAGAGAAGGTTAGCCATGGCCGCATTGGGGTAGATCGGATACCACAGGTTCGCGCTGAAGCTTATGGTGTTGTTGAATACTCTCCAGTTCTGGATATCCATATTCCATTCACTTGGTCCACCAGCATTGATGGCCCAGCCTGCGCTGCCGCCACTGCCAGAATCTTTGTTATCAAATTGGTTGAAGGCAACGGTAAAGTTCGTGGCCCCAGGAGCCCCAGCATCTCCAGTGTAAAGATGTTGTCCGCAATGACGGAAGAGGTTATATCTAAAAGTACATCCGTCTCCGAAGAACCACTGGATGCCGTCTCCATGGGCGTCCCCTCTATTGTCACAATCATGAATAAAGTTCAACTCAACTAAGAGTCTGTGACCTTTGCCCTGGATACCGTCAATGCAGTAGTCTTCCTGCGTCTCATCGCCCAGCTCGCAGTAGCGAATCGTCAGGTCGTCAACCTGCCCGCCGGCGAAGACAGCTGCCCGGTCTCCTGCGTAGCCCTTGACGCAATGGAAACCATGGCCAGCGGTGAGCGAAGCTCTCACCTGCCCATCGAGGGTGATGAAAGATCGCTTGGCTCCCCACTCTACATTGAAGCCACCACGCAGAATCGCCTGACCGGCACCGCCATCCACGGCGTACGAGTCGCTCCAGCCTGTGGCGGTGCCGTGGCTGGCCTTGGTCGCCGCCTTGTATGTGACCGGCTGTCCCGACGATCCGCTCACGGCCTGGGCGGCACTGGAGTCGTAAGCGCCACCAGCTATGAAAACGGTCATGCCGGCCGACAGACCCGAGATCTGGCTCCATTGGTTCCACGATGTGCTCCAACTCTTGCCATCGCCACCTGGCCCACCCGCGCGCAGATAACGATAGTTAGGACTGTTGTCCCCACCACCAGTAGGAGGCGGGGAGGGCGAAGGGGGCGTAGGTGCAGGCGAAGGTGATGGCGGCGTAGGCGCAGGCGATGGAGATGGCGCAGAGGCACCAGGAGGACCGGCGACACCTTGTGGCCCAGGGGGGCCAGGTGGCCCCGGCGGGCCGGGAGGTCCTGGGGGGCCAGGGATCGGTGCGGGGGATGGACCCGACTCCGGTGGCTTACCTTTTCTTGTTGGTAGTTCCATGTTAATTCCTTTCAGTTGCTATCGCCGGTCGCGTGGGTTGGTTCGGTCTCTGCCTTCTGGGCCTTGAATACCCTGTGCGCCTTGAATGCCCTGCCTACCTTGAACGCCCTGCCTACCTTGAACGCCTTGTGGACCTTCCAGCGGACCTTCAATAGTGAACATTACGTCAAAGGTGTGCTTCGGCCAGACTACTATGATCCTGCCACCGGCGTAGCAGTTCACCGTAGCTGGTGATAGATCGCAGGGGCCTCTAATTATCATACACCCCTGCCAGTTAAATGCGATAAGACATAGAATGCAAGCCCAGCGGCCACGAGATTCCACCTTTGTAGGGGTGGGTACGGGATCGCTGCTAGTACGAACAAGACTAAAGCAACGATTAAGAAAGCGGTGGTAAGGTTCATACATCTAACCCCCATCAAGTATTTCCATATAAAGGTTGGCAGAAGCGGAGAACCTATCATTTGGATTAACTGTTCTATCATGATTAGGATCCCCAAGGATGACTTTGACGGGCTTGTCTCCATCGTTTTGTATTAGCATTGCCAGTACGACGTCACCCGATACTTCCCTAGACCTCGCTTTCCATGTAGTTACCAAGCCAGTGAATGCTTCAAGCGCATGTCCAATGTCCTTCAGAAACTCAGGCTTCTCTCCGATGACTATAACATAGGTCGGCTCATTTATACGCAAGTCAGTGTTCGGCTCTGCCGACCTGACCCACCCTCCGCCGTCAGCTGCCGCCACTGGAACGGGAGCGTAGCCTTGATTCGTAAGAGTTAGCCTCATTTCAGTCCTTTGTCCCCCTGTTGGACAGGGGGTGATCTTCAGTTACTTCCGCGCAGTGGTCGGCGTAGTCGTTGGTGGGGGTGTCGGCTGCGTCGGTGGAACTCCACCTGCGCCACCTTGACCAGGAACCGGCGGCTTCGTAGTCGCTGTCGGAGGCAAGTAGACTACGCTCGCCACCGAACCCGGTCCAAACCAAACGACGTAAGGCTTAGAACTCTCCGGCGTACCTTCCGGCGGAGGAGGTACTGGTCGTTGCGGATCATCAGGAACAGGAACGATGATGCCGCCACCTTCCGGGAGATTGGGCCGTCCACCGCCACTGCCAGGGACTTGCGCCCACGGAGGGGAATAGCCAGGGTCAACCGGTCCACCACCCTGTCCGCCACCAGGGACTTGCGCCCAAGGAGGGGAATAGCCTGGGTCTACAGGACCTGTCGGTGGCTTGCCACCCCCTGGGACTTGTGCCCATGGCGGAGAATAGCCTGGATCAACCGGCGGACGAGGCTGTGCCCATGGAGGAGAATAGCCAGGGTCTACAGGACCACCGCCCTGTCCACCCGGAGGCACCTGAGCCCATGGGGGTGAGTAACCAGGGTCTACTGGAGGACGGGGCTGCGCCCAGGGAGGTGAGTAGCCGGGGTCAACGGGGCCACCGCTGCCCCACCCAGGCATACCGGGGAGCATGATGGGATGGGATGGCTGTGGAGGGGATCCACTTCCAGTGTCACCCATCGGTGTGATAAGAGCTAAGAACGGAGCCATTTACTTTCCTTTCGGTTTGAGATAAACCCTGGATAACCCTCCAGGGAAGGGGAATCTATTGCTGAGCACGCTGTAACTCCTTCACTTGAGCAGTGAGTTGTTGAACCTGTAAAATCGTTTGAGCCAGAATAGCCATTTCATCAACAGCGGCAGGGTAAATTGCGCCATCCTCACCAACTTCTTCCACGTTGCCTCTGACAGCCTGGGGCATATGTTGCAACAGATTTTGAGCGCTGAAGCCCCAGTGGTCCTTGCCATCATCTATAAAAATTCCAACATCTAGCCACCGAAACTTAATAGGTACAATCTTATTGAAGACTTCCGCAGGCAATAGGGGCATTAGTTCTATGTCTTTCTTGATACGTTCATCTGAGTTGGAGACAGTAATCCAGCCAACACGCGTGTTATCAACCCAAATCTGAACGTTGCCATCCCAATACCAATTATGAACATTAGCGCCAACTCCACCGTACATACCTGCCTTGGATAAATACCCCTGCTGTGTCCAAAGTCTGCCGGAATCAGTTAGCTGCAAGATAACAGCATTATATGGGTTATTAACGATTTCAAAATTATTTCCACTGGCCCGAATATATTTATTTCCACTGCCTTCTCTTATCTGTATCTCTGGCCTACAGCGAAAATATTCGCATTGCATTTCAGCACCAGTAATCACATTCCAATAAGTTTGCCATTGATTAGCGTTATTGTTCCAATAGATATCCCTGCAATAAAACGCATCCTCAACTCTTGCGTACGAGCTGGTATGTATAGGATTAGCTGTCCTCCACTTCCCGCTCTCATTCCAGAATTCTAAGCCATTCACCCAAAGACTAGAGCTACATACTACTTGGCCGCAATCAATACGACCAGTGTCCCGCCGAAGCACTACAGTATTTCCAACATTATCCCAACTGGGATAAAAGCTGCGAAGCAAGTCGGCATCTAGCCCTGAGTTCTGACCGTCATTGCCCTGGTGCCAAATTTTACCGCCACCTTTAGTGGCTGTAGCTACTTGCCACTCAAGACTATCGTGAGCAAAATAGATGTTTCCGCGCTCAACTGTATAATCATCATTAAAAGCACGAAAGCATACGTAGCCTGGATCATCAACACCGATAGCAGCACCCCTCTTTCCTGCCGGTGCATTCGGATTGTAAATCCTCAATGAGTTCCACCCTGGATTGCTAAGTTTTACTGGTTGCTTAAACTCGGAAATTCCTGTTGCCCGATCTATAGATATAACCGCACCTTGATAAACACCCGCATCATTAAAACGCTCAATAACGAATGGATCATCCGCTGATAGGTGCGAAAGCACCTTCCAGCGGACCACGCCATTCGTCTCCATAAACAAACCCTTAGAGTAACCTGGGGAGCCGTTGATTTCTATTACTACGTCACTGGAAACTTTCTCGATCTTTAGCGTCCCCGTCAGCGTCCCACCCGTCAAGGGGAGGTAACCTGTACCTATCGTCCCCGCTAGACTACCGTCTACATAGGACTTAGGTACAGCCTCATTCGGGTATGTGGGAGGGCTCCCCCATAGGATGAGGGGGGCCAACATGGGACCCTTGCCCGTGCGGGAGAGCGAGTCAGTTATCTCCCAGGAGATATCGTTCAACGTGGAGTTGGCCCACGTAGCTGCGATAACAGTCCCCGCACTGACGGGGTTGCCAGCAACGAGAGTGTACTCGCCATTGGAGTTGCGAGGCATTTACGCCACCTTAGCGGAGAGTTGTTGCAGTGCCCTGATAATCCACGGCACCAGCTCAGCGTAACTCAACTGCTTCAAGTTCTCGGGCCGAATTGAGCTGGGCTCCAGCCCAACTTCGCTAGCGATTGACACAGCCTCGGGGATGACCTGCGAGATTTGGTCTGCATTCAAGCCAATGCGGTGTTCTTCATCTACGCCTATGAGTTTCGCCAGCGCAGGCTTGATGGTATACTGGATGACGTCTAGGCCATTGAGTATCTCCAGAGCATCCACCTTAGAAGGTTTGACATTGCTCTTGAGCCTGGAGTCACTATAGTTGTACGTTTGAAACTCTTTATAGAGAGCATTGTCTACATTGAAGATGAGCTTATTATTCTCCCAGGCTATACATCCCCTGTTCCCGCCCATCGCCAGAGTGCAGTGTCCCTGATCTCGGATAAATCCGCCCATATGGAACCCGCCATCAGCAACGATGTTAGTTCCATGAACTTCACCAGTGCTGCGAATTGGGTTATAGAAATACCACCAACCCGCGCTGTTCACAACGCCCAAGCCATTCATGCTGATGTCGTTGCATTTGATTGCACCGGCGGTCCAAATAGGACTACCTGAATATAACCAATTACCATTATTGGACCACGTAAGTCCACTAATATTGAGCGAAGTTACATTGATTATGCCATTAGCATCGCGGACTACGCACCAATTACCCCAGTTGTTAATGGTCGCATTGTATCCATCTACCATGTCTGAGTTGGACACCGTCAGACCTGCCACGTCGCCTGCGTTTAATATCCTCTGACCTGTACCTATATCGTGACACTGATTATCACCAGCATAGAGTGCAAGTCCACCTGAGAAAGCACCAGCGTCATTGAGACGACCCCAATATAATGTTCCATCTGAAGTCAATTGCACGCGAGCCGTGCGCAAATTAACAGCACCACCAGGAGTATAGTATAGTTGTATTAGTGGATTACTTTTGTTGATGGACAAATCGCCTGAAAGCGCGCCCCCCGTTGACGGAAGGTATCCTCCGTCAGCTCTGTCAATCGTGAATGGCCGCCCGGTGGCGGCGTCAAAAACACGCGTGTCTCCAGCCACCATCTGGATACCCTTGGTAGTAGAGCTCAGGTCATCCTTCATTACACCGAAGAAGGCATACCCATCTGGAGCCTTATAGACTACAGCGTTACGTTCATTCACAGGCGCACTCAGGGACTCTACAATGGAGTACTTAGCTCCAGAGCCTGTGAATCTAGCGATGTTATTGGAGGTACTGAAGCTAATGTCCGGCGCAATGGAGCTAGTGAACCCTGTCGTAGCGATCTTGAGTAGGTCCTTCCCACCAACGGCATAGCGGAAGTCGTTGGTGGCAGCGCGGTAGAACCCGCTGGTATTCTCCGCGATCCAGCTAATACCTGGGGCGAGGACGGTACCGTCATAGAAGAAGAGGGGGGCCAACATCCCGCCATGGTTGCTCCGGCTTAGTGAGTCGGTCAATGAGTTTGCAATGTCGTCCAGCGTGATGTTGGCCCAATTTGGATCAACTACAGTCCCACTGATCACAGGGTTGTACGATGCAGGGAGGCTGTAGTTCCCATTGGAGTC
>Ga0157380_10002246_pt1 | contig 12993 bp, 9 predicted proteins | sample S35metaG_FD_119757 | JGI IMG/M metagenome (GOLD analysis project Ga0157380, IMG submission 119757) | Switchgrass rhizosphere microbial communities from Kellogg Biological Station, Michigan, USA - S3-5 metaG | ecosystem: Host-associated > Plants > Roots > Rhizosphere > Soil | place: USA: Michigan...
CGATTATGGTCCGCGCGCGGCGACAATCCGTCGATGCCCGCGCCCCTCGCCAACGACACCTTCCTGCGCGCCTGCCTGTCGCAGCCGACGCCGTACACGCCCGTGTGGCTGATGCGCCAGGCCGGACGCTACTTGCCGGAATACCGGGCGACGCGCGCGCGCGCCGGCAGCTTCATGGGCTTGGCGACGAGCCCCGCTTTCGCGACCGAGGTCACGCTGCAGCCGCTCGAGCGCTTTCCACTCGATGCCGCGATCCTCTTCAGCGACATCCTGACCGTCCCCGACGCGATGGGGCTCGGCCTCTCGTTCGCCGAGGGCGAAGGGCCTCGCTTCGCGAATCCGCTGCGTGACGAGGCCGCCGTCGCGCGCCTTCACGTCCCCGACATGGCGCGACTGCGCTATGTCTTCGATGCGGTCGCGTCGATCCGGCGCGCGCTGGCCGGCAAGGTGCCGCTGATCGGCTTCGCCGGCAGCCCGTGGACGCTCGCCTGCTACATGGTCGAGGGCGCGGGGTCCGACGACTACCGCTTGGTCAAGACCATGCTCTACGACCGGCCCGACCTGCTGCACCGCATCCTCGCCGTCAATGCCGAGGCGGTCGCTCTGTACCTGAACGCGCAGATCGACGCCGGCGCGCACGCGGTGATGATCTTCGACAGCTGGGGGGGCGTCCTCGCCGACCGCGCCTTCCAGACCTTCAGCCTCGCCTACACGCAACGCGTCCTCGCGCTCCTGAAGCGCAACGCCGACGGTCGACGCGTGCCGCACATCGTCTTCACGAAAGGGGGCGGACCGTGGCTCGAGGCGATCGCGGCGTCAGGCGCCGATGTCGTCGGCGTCGACTGGACCGTCGACCTCGGCGCGGCGCGCCAGCGCGTCGGACCGGGCGTGGCGTTGCAAGGCAACCTCGACCCGGCCGCGCTGTTCGCGGGCGCCGATGCGATCCGGCGCGAGGTCGCGGGCGTCCTCGCCAGCTTCGGCGCCGCGGCGGGCGAAGGCGGCCGCAATGGCCACATCTTCAACCTCGGCCATGGCATCAGCCAGCACGCCCCTCCCGAGAGCGTCGCCGTCCTGGTCGACGCGGTTCACGGCCTGTCCGCGCCCTACCATGGGGCGCGAACGTGATCGAATTCACGAACGGCGACATCGTGAACTTCTGCGGGTGAGTGAGCGCTCAGGGCTTGACTTATCCCCATGACTTCGTCCTGTCACGAAGGCGGGGCCATCTGTTGCGGCGCATCATCCACAAAACCGCGACCTCGGCTAAGTTGTTGATTTTGCTGGAAGACCTTTCCTGCCGCGAAAGAGGGCAAGGTGGCGCCAAGCGAGACAGGACGAGCCTTTCGAGGCGGGCGACGCGCCTTACCCACAAAGTTTTCCACAGACGCGGTGGAGAATTGCAAAACGCTCGCCAAATCATCGACTTACGCTGCGTATGTGAACATCGGCTGAAGATCTTTCAGAACGCACCAAGCGTCACCCATGGGCGACGCTGATGCGACCGTCAGGGTGCTCGTCGATGCGCCCCGCCATGCCGGCCTGACCCCTTCGCTCACCTATCGAAGTCAGCGCCCGCTCGACCCGGGCTTGTTGGTGCGCGTGCCTTTTGGCCGTCGCGAAGTCGCCGGATTGACATGGGCGACGGACGCAACCGCCGACCCGCCGGGCGAATTGCGCGAGATTGCCGAGGTCTGCGACGCGCTGCCGTCGCTCGGCGCCGACTGGTGCGCGCTGGTCGAGTTCGCGGCGAGCTACTACCAGCGCAGCATCGGCGAGATCGCGCTCGCGGTGCTGCCCCCCGAGCTGCGCCGGCTCGGCCGCGACGCGATCGCCGACCGCATCCGGCGCCTGCACCGCGCGCACGCGACGGCCGGCAAGGACGCCGACGCACCCACCGACCCCGAGCCGGCGTTGACCGACGCTCAAGCCGAGGCGACCGGCGCGATCGCCGCGGCGATGGACAGCAAGTCGCCCGGAACGACGCTCCTGCACGGCGTCACCGGCAGCGGCAAGACCGAGGTCTACCTGCGCGCCGCCGGTCTGGCGCTCGCGGCCGGCCGCCAGGCCCTGGTGCTGGTGCCCGAGATCAACCTGACGCCGCAGCTCATCGATCGCTTCACCCGTCGTTTCGCCGGCCGGCGCATCGTCGCCCTGCACAGCGGGTTGACGCCGGCGCAGCGGCTGCGCAGCTGGCTGGCGGCGCAGCTCGGCCTGGCCGACCTCGTCCTCGGCACGCGCCTGGCGGTGTTCGCGCCGCTGCCTCGGCTCGGCGTCGCCATCGTCGACGAGGAGCACGACGCTTCGTACAAGCAGCAGGAAGGCGCGCGCTACTCGGCGCGCGACCTGGCGGTCTGGCGCGGCCGGCGCGAAGGCGTCCTCGTCGTCCTCGGCTCGGCGACGCCGTCGCTCGAAACCTGGCAGCGCGCCGAGGCGGGCCGTTATCGGCGCCTCGCATTGCCCGAGCGGATCGGCGGCGCGGCCTGGCCGGCGATCCGGCTGGTCGACATGGGCCGGCTGCCCAAGGCCACCGTGGGCCTGCGCGCGAGCGCGCCGCCGCCGGCGCTCGCGCCCCAGATCGTCGCCGCGCTGCAGGAGCGCATCGCCCGCGGCGAGCAAAGCCTCGTCTTCCTCAACCGGCGCGGCTACGCGCCGGTGCTGCAATGCGGCGAGTGTGGCTGGCTGAGCGGCTGCCCGCACTGCAGCGCCTGGCGCGTCTTCCACAAGCAGGACCGGACGCTGCGCTGCCATCACTGCGGCCTCGCCGCGGCCGTGCCGCGCGCCTGCCCCGATTGCGGCAACCCCGACATCGCGCCGGTCGGTCGCGGCACCGAGCGGCTCGAGGAGCAACTCGCCGCCCTGCTGCCCGAAGCGCGGATCGCGCGCATCGACGCCGACAGCACGCGCAGGAAAGGCGCGCTCGAGGCGACGCTCGGCGCGGTCCACGCCGGCGGGTCGACATCCTGGTCGGCACCCAGATGGTGGCGAAAGGCCACGACTTCCGCCGCATCGGCCTGGTCGCGGCGGTCAACCCCGACACCTCGCTCTTCAGCAGCGACTTCCGCGCCCCCGAGCGGCTGTTCGCGCTGCTAATGCAGGCCGCGGGGCGCGCCGGCCGCGACGCCGCGAGCGGCAACGCGAGCGAGATGTGGCTGCAGACTTGGCATCCGACGCACCCGCTCTACCAGGCGCTTGGCCGGCACGACTACGCCGCCTTTGCCGCCGGCCAGCTGAAGGAGCGCGAGAGCGCCGGCCTGCCGCCGTTCTCGCACCTCGCCGTGCTGCGCGCCGACGCCAGGACGGTCGAGGCCGCGCGTGCCTTTCTCGACGCCGCCGCGGCACTGGCGCGGCCGCTCCCGGAGAGCGCCGACGTGATGATCTACGCGCCGGTGCCGCTCGACGTCGCCCGCGTCGCCGACGTCGAGCGGATGCAGATGCTGGTCGAGTCTGCGTCGCGGCAGCGGCTGCAGGCGATGCTGCGCGCGTGGCTGCCGCACCTCGACGCGCTGCAGTCGGGGCGCGGCGAGGGGCACGACGCGACGAGCAGCGACACGGTCCCCTCGCAGCGCAGCGGTGTGCCGCGCCGCGTCCTGCGCTGGGCGATCGACGTCGACCCGCTGACGATCTGATCGCGAGCGCCGGCCGGTCGCGACGGCGCGCTCAGCGCGCGTCGAGCGCAGCGGCGACGTCGGCGAGCAGCAGCGTCGCGCGAACGAGCTCCTCGACCGCTGCGGCGAGGTCGACCGGTGGCTCGAGGGTCTCGATCTCGGCGAGCAGCGCGTCGGCATCCTCGAGGTCGTCGGCATCGAGGTGGCGGTAGAGCAGCGCGAGCGGGCCGGTCAGCGCGTCTTCGTCGGCGGCGAGCAGCCCGGGGAACGTCTCGAGCGCGGCAGCGAAGCCGGCGACCCACGCATAGGCCGGATCGCTGAGGGCGGCGCCGGGGGCCGCGCCGGCCACGTCGTCGTCGAGCTCGAACACCCAGGGATCGAACCACTCGCGCCGGCCGATCGCGCGCCGCAACTCGGCTTCGCGGCGAGCGACGAGCGCATGGAGCGGCCGCGCATCGAAGCCGGCCGGCAGCGCACGGCCGTCGGCGTCGGTAACGAAGCGCAGCCACCGCGCCGGCGCGATCGCGGTCGGCTGGACGACTACGCCACACAGGAAGCCGTCGAGCGCGGAGACGTCGAGCGGCTCGAGCGGCTTCGGCACCGCATCGAGAAGCGCCTGCAAGGCGGCGATGTCGCGATCGCCGAGCGGCGCCGGCGCCGCGCCGTCGCGCGTGTGACCGCCGCGGCGCGAACCCGTCGGCCTCGGCCGGGTCACCACAGGATGAGCTGCGTGCAGCGAAAGAGCGCGATGCGCTTGTCGTCCGGGCCGAACACGGTCACCGACCAGACGTGCGTCGTCCGGCCGATGTGCTCGGCGACGCATTCGGCGCGGATCTTTCCTTCGCGCGCGGTGCCGAGGAAGTTGCTCTTCAGCTCGATGGTGGTGAAGTTCTTCGCCTTCTCCGGCAAGTGCGCGAAGCTCGCGTAACCGGCGCTCGTGTCGGCGAGGAGCAGGACGCTCGCGGCATGGAGGTAGCCGTTGGGCGCCATCATCCAGGGCTCGAGCGTCACCTCGGCGTCGACGCGGCCCTCGGCGATCCGGGTGACGACGAGGCCGAAGCGGCCCGGCAGGCAGTCGGCCTGGCGCCGGTGCAGGCTCTCGGCGGTGATGTCGGCTCTCAGCATCCTGACCCTCGCAGCCAAAGGGACAGCATAGCCAAGGTGGCGTGGGCTCGGTGGCACGGCGCCGATCGGTTGACGGATACTGTCTGCATGACGCCCCAAGCCGAGGATTCGGCCCGCCTGCAGGAGCTTCTCGGCGACATGTACGCCGAGCGCACGCCGCGCGCCGACACGCAGTCGGCGGTGTTCGACGTCGTCCTCGCGCGCCTGCATTGCGCCCGCGTCAGCATGTGGAAGTTCGACCGCGTCGGCGACGAGCTCACCCTGCTCTGCTTCGCCTCGAAGACGGCCGCCGGCGTCTTCGACACCTCGGAGCGGCGCCTGCACCGCCCCGAGTTCATCGACTACTTCAACTCGCTCGTCGACGCCGGCACCTACATGAGCGTCGATGCGATGAACGACCCGGTGCTCCAGCCGATGCGCGAGAACTACCTCGTCGCCAACAACGTCGTCTCGATGCTCGACGCCGCCTTCGTCCTCAACAACCAGACCTACGGCATGGTGTGCTGCGAGGAGCAGCAGCGGCGCGAATGGAAGGCGAGCGACGTCGTCTCGCTGCGCGCGATCGTCAACAAGATCGCGCTGCTGATGTGGAATGCGCCCGACCCGGTGCTGCTGAAGACGCCGTCGCTGCCGCTGCGCGTCCTGTTGAAGCAGGAGCCGAGCCCGCCCCCCGAGCGGCGGCGCTGAACCCAACGATCGACCGAGGAGACCCGCCCATGGGCGCCAACGAAGCCTTCACCAGCACGGCCGACATCGGCCACTTCATCGGCGGCCGGCGCGTCGCCGGCGCGAGCGGGCGCACCCAGCCTGTCACCAACCCGGCGACCGGTGCCGTCGCGCGCCGGGTCGCGCTTGCCGCGCCGGCCGAGGTCGATGCCGCCGTCGCCGCCGCCAAGGCAGCGCAGCCGGCGTGGGCGGACACGCCGCCGCTGCGCCGCGCCCGCGTCATGCAGGCGTTCCTCAACCTCCTCAACCGCGAGCGCGACACCCTCGCGGCGATGATCACCGCCGAGCACGGCAAGGTGTTCAGCGACGCGCAGGGCGAGGTCACGCGCGGCATCGACATCGTCGAGTTCGCCTGCGGCATCCCGCAGCTCTTGAAGGGCGACTACACCGACCAGGTCTCGACCGGCATCGACAACTGGACGATGCGTCAGCCGCTCGGCGTCGTCGCCGGCATCACGCCGTTCAATTTCCCGGTGATGGTGCCGATGTGGATGTACCCGATGGCGATCGCGTGCGGCAACGCGTTCGTTCTCAAGCCGAGCGAGCGCGACCCGTCGCCATCGATCTTCATGGCCGAGCTGCTCGAGGAGGCCGGTCTGCCGAAGGGCATCTTCAGCGTCGTCCAGGGCGACAAGGTCGCGGTCGACGCGCTGCTCGCGCACAAGGACGTGAAGGCGCTCAGCTTCGTCGGCTCGACGCCGATCGCACGCTACATCTACGAGACCGGCGCGAAGCACGGCAAGCGCGTGCAGGCGCTCGGCGGCGCCAAGAACCACATGGTCGTGATGCCCGACGCCAACCTCGAGCAGGCGGTCGACGCGCTCGTCGGCGCCGCCTACGGCTCGGCCGGCGAGCGCTGCATGGCGATCTCGGTCGCGGTGCTCGTCGGCGACATCGCCGACCGGATCGTGCCGCTCCTCGCCGAGCGCGCGACCAAGCTGATCGTCAAGAACGGCATGGAGGGCGATGCCGAGATGGGGCCGCTGGTCACCCTCGACGCGAAGATGCGGGTCGAGTCGTACATCGCGGCGGGAGTCGCCGCCGGCGCCACGCTCGCCGCCGACGGCCGCGGCCTCGCCGTTGCCGGCCACGAGAAGGGCTTCTTCACCGGCGGCACGCTGTTCGACCACGTCACCCCCGAGATGAAGATCTACAGGGAAGAGATCTTCGGCCCGGTGCTCTCGTGCGTTCGCGTGCCCGACTTCGAAGCGGCGCTCAAGCTCGTCAACGAGCACGAGTTCGGCAACGGCGTCGCCTGCTTCACGAGCGACGGCAACGTCGCGCGCGAGTTCGCGCGCCGGGTCGAGATCGGCATGGTCGGCATCAACGTGCCGATCCCGGTGCCGATGGCGTGGCACGGCTTCGGCGGCTGGAAGTCGAGCATGTTCGGCGACACCCACGCCTATGGCGAGGAAGGCGTTCGCTTCTACACGCGCCAGAAGTCGGTGATGCAGCGCTGGCCGGCGTCGACGCCGAAGGGCGCCGAGTTCACGATGCCGACGTCGAAGTAGCGCCGTAGCCCGCGTCCGATCGTCCGCTCGGCGCGGCGCGATCAGCGGAAGACGTATTTGGCCCTCAGGCTGAAGAAGCGTCCGACGGCGCTGTGGTATGCCGGATCGAACGCCGTCGCGTAGCTGCGAGCGAAGCGCTCGTCGAACGGCGCCTGGACGTTGCCGATGTTGTTGACGACGAAGCCGATCTCGAACTTCGGGTCGACGTAGCCGAGGAAGAGGTCGAACGTCGACCACGAGGAGATGCCGCAGAGCGCCGGCGTCGTCGTCGCGTACGGGCAGCTCGGGTCCGAGCCGGTGAAGGCGCGCTGGTAGCTGGCGGTGTAGTTCCAGGTCAGCGACGAGCGCCACGGCCCGCGATCGAGGCTCAAGGCGACGCGCGCGCGCGACTTCGGCTGCTCGTAAAAGCCCGCCCAGTCGACGAGCGGAGATCCCGGCGTCTGCGCGACCCAGTAGTGCGGCAGCCACTCGTAGCTGCCGTCGATGCCGACTCGGCCGACGTCGGCGATCGTCTTCCTGGCGTGCGCACTCACGTCGATGCCCCAGACGCGCGACTCGGCGAGGTTCGTGTACTGCACGTTCAATTGCTGGAGCGTGCCGTCGGGATTGCGGACAACGTAGCCGGGATAGTCGGCTTCGTGGTCGAGCAGGAACGCCGGATCGATGAAGTCGATCTGGTCGTGGCGCCGGATGCTGAAGGCGTCGACCGTGAACGAAGTGTCGCGCCAAGGCTCGAAGACGATGCCCGCGGTCGCGCTCCACGCGCGCTCGGGCTTGAGAGCGGGATTGCCGCTCGAGATCGCCGGAACGAATTTCTCGCAGTTCGGGTTCGCCCGGTCGAGCGCCGGGCACAACTGCGGATCGCGAACGATGGCAAAGCCCGGTACCTGCTGCTGCGACGATTCCGAGAGCGACGGCGCGCGAAACGCCGACGAGTAGGTCGCGCGCAACGCGAGGTTCGGCGCAGCCTTCCACTTGATGCCGAACTTCGGGTTCACGGTCGAGCCGAAGTCGCTGTAGTGGTCCCAGCGCGCTGCGAGAGACGCCTCGACGTCCGGCGCGAGCGGCAGCGCGAGCTCGCCGTACGCCGATGCCACCGTGCGGCTCGCCGCCGCCGTCGGAACGAAGATCTGGCTGATCTCGCCCGCACCGGTGAGCGGATCGGCCTGCATGTCGAAGCGCTCGCGCCGCAGCTCCGCGCCGATCGCGAGCTGCACCGGTCCGGCGGGAAGCGTGTAGACCTCGCGCGCGCCGCGAGCGTCGATCGATGCAGTCGACGTCCGCCCGATGTCGACGAGCTGCGGATACAGGCGCGCCATCAGCGCCGGGTCGTTCGCCGCCGGATCGGCGAAGCGAAACGTCGGCGACGCGCGGCCGTTGGCGTCGAGGATCTCGCCCGTGAGGACGGCGTCGTGGATCGGGCCGATCGTCGTCGTCCGCGTGTGCGAGTGCGACCAGAGCACGGCACTTTCCAGGTCCCAGCCGGCGCGGGCGCCGCGCACGCCGAGGACGATGCGCTGGGTGTCCGTCGTCGGCGTGACGACAAGCGGCTGGTCGGCGAAGCGCGTGCGCAGCGCGACCTCGTTGCCGGTCGGATTCTGCGGATGCCCGGCCGGCAGGCGGATGAAAGGCTCCGCCAGGGTGCCGAGACTGAACAGCGTGACGGTCCCGCCAAGGCTGTAGTGCTGGCCGGCGAAGACGTTGCGGCTGAACGTCGCGTCGCCGAACACCTCGAAACCGCTGCTGCCGAGCGCCGCGCTGCCGGCGACGAAGAGCGCGTCACGCCGGGAGCGGACGACGGCGTCGGAATCGCGCGTCGGGTCGTAGAGGCATTGGCCCGGGCCCGGCGACGCGGCGTCGCCGATCGTCGCGCACGATGCGAGCGGCTGCAGGAAGGTCCGGTTGTCGATCGTGTACAGGTTGCCCGGGTACGAGTTCGTCGATCGCAGGTCGGAGAACAGGCCGAACCCGCGCAGGTCACCGCTTTGCGTGTGCCAGCGCGCGCTCGCCTTGACCGCATCCTGGTCGACGTGCGAGAGGGTCGCGAACACGTTGTAGCCGTCGGCGCCGCGATCGCCGAAGCCGGCGGTCGCGCTCGCCCGGCGCTCGGTCGCATCGCCGTGGCTCGACATGCCGAGACCAGCGGCGACCTCGATGCCGCGGTAGCTCCGGCGCAGGATGATGTTGACGACGCCGGCGACCGCGTCCGAGCCGTAGATCGCCGAGGCGCCGTCGAGCAGCACCTCGACCCGCTCGATCGCGCCGACGGGAATCTGGTTGATGTCGACGAAGGTCGCCTTGCCGGTGAAGCCGAAAGGCGCGACGCGTCGGCCGTTGATGAGGACCAGCGTCGAGCCCGGTCCGAGCCCGCGCAGCGAAACCGCCGCTGCACCGTAGCTGTCGACGGTGGTGCCCTCGTTGAAGGCGCCCGAGTTGTTGGCGGGAAGCTTCTGCAGCACCTCGTTGAGCGAGGCCGCGCCCGAGCGCGCGATCTCGTCGCGGCCGATGACCTGCACCGGCGACGGCGTCTCGGCATCGGTGCGCCGCAAGCGCGAACCCGTCACCAGCACCGATTCGAGCGCGCGCTCGCCGTCACCCGACGCGCTCTGCGCTTCGGCCACAGGCGGCTGCGACAAGGCCAACGCGGCGGCGGCCATGAGCGGTCGACATTGCATCGGTTTGCTCCTCGGCGCGCCGCTGTCGGCGCGGAGCGCAGTGTGCCGGCCGTTCGCGCGATCGACCACCCTTCGCTGACCGAATGGCAACGCGCCGGCGAGCGTTCGTCGGCCGAAAACGGCGGTTCGTCGGCGCCGGCCCGAGTTCACACCGTTCGAGACGCCAGTCCGTCGGAACGCGGATGGACTTTCGCCGAATGCCACAGCACAGTCGACACTCTGGCGGCTTTGCTTGGACGCAACGTGGATGCCTTCCTGATTCCCCGTCGCTCGTCGGCGCTCGAGATCGTCGGCCTCTGGCTGGCGCTGGCCACGGTTCTCGCCGCGATGACGGCGCTGATGAACCTGCATTTCGACCGGCTGGTCGTGCTCGACGCCGCGGAGTGGTCGGATGCCTACAGCCTGTGGCTCCAGCGGTTCTGGGAAATCGCCCCGATCGTGCTCCTGCTGAGTGTCGTCATGCCGTGGTTGCCGCCGGACCGCTCGAAGCGCTGGCCGCTGCTCGCGGCGGCGATCGCCGGCGCGGTCACCTTCGCCTGGCAGGTCTGCGCGGCGACCCAGAAGCTCTACTGCGGCTGCGATGCACCTGCGCCGTTCGCCGCGGAGGGGCTCGCGACCCTGCACTGGCTCTTCGTCGTCGCCGTCCTGATCGCCGCCCTCGGCGAGTACCGCCACGGCTTCCGCCGCGCCGCCGAATCGCTGCACCGCGCCGAGGTCGAGCGGCTGCGCCTGCAGAGCGAGCTCGCGGCCGGACGCCTGCAGTTGCTGCAGGCGCAGATCGAGCCGCACTTCTTGTTCAACTCACTCGCCAACGTCCGCCGCCTCCTGCGCACCGACGGCGGCGCCGGCCGAGCGATGCTCGCCGACCTGCTGCGCTATCTCGAAAGTGCCCTGCCGCGCCTGCGCGACGAGAGGCCCACGCTCGAGCGCGAGGTCGAGGTGGTGCGCGCCTTCCTCGGCGTGCACCAGGTGCGAATGGGCCGGCGTCTGCAGGTCGACATCGATGTTCCGGCCGCGCTCGGCCAGCGCGTCGTGCCGCCGATGATGCTGCTGACGCTGGTCGAGAACGCTCTCAAGCACGGCCTGCAGCCGCTGCTCGAAGGCGGCTCGATCCGCATCGACGCGAGCAGCGGCCCGGCAACCCTGCGCATGCAGGTCGCCGACACCGGCCGCGGCCTCGGCACCAGCCTCGGCGCCGGCACCGGGCTGGCCAACATCCGCGCTCGCCTGCGGGCGATGTATGGAAGCGCGGCGCGGCTCTCGCTACGCGTCAACGAGCCGCGCGGCGTCGTCGCCCTGATCGAGCTGCCGTTGGCCGCGGCGTGAGCGCAACCGTCGTCGCCGCCGCGCCGCGCAGCGAGCGGCGGACGCCCGGGATGCGATTCGGTGCCTGGATCGCGCGGGCGTATCGACGCCTCGGCTGGCGTCAGGCCGCCCTGGCGGCGCTCATCTTCGTCCTCGCCGCCACCTTCGGCCCGAACGGCGGCGCCTGGCTCTTCCCGGGAACGCCCACCATCGACCCGATTGCCCATTTCCTGGCCGGCCGCTGGGTCTGGCAAATGATGCCGCTGGTCTTCGCGGCGATGGTGGCCGACGAAGCGCACGCGGACGGCGTCCGGCCGGTCGTCGCCTATGGCCTGGCCATGTTGATCGGTGGGTTCGCCGCGGCCGTCATCGACATGGTCGGCTGGAACCTGTTCGGCTGGGGCCGGTCGTGGTCCATCGGTCCCTACCGCACCAAGCAGATTTTCCTGCAGGGAAGCGTCTGCATGGCGGTCTATGCCTACTGGCGCACGACCCAGCACGCGCTCGGCCGGGTGCGCGCGTCCGAGGCCGACCGCGTCCGCGACCGCCAGCAGCTCCTCGCAGCGCGCCTGCTGGCGCTGCAGGCGCGCGTCGAGCCGCAGTTCCTGTTCGACGCCCTGAGCCGGATCGGTGAGCTGCATGCGCACGATCCCGAAGCCGCCGACGCGCTGCTCGCCGACCTGATCGCGTTGCTCCGCGCGATGCTGCCGGTCGGCACCGCGGCGATGTCGACCGTCGAGCGCGAGTTCGCGCTCGCGCGCGCCTGGTCGCGCGTGCAACAGCGTCTCGGGTCGCCCTTCGACATCGAGATCGACGCGTCGCCGTTGGCGGCGCAGAGCAGCCTCGGGCCGATGCTTGTCGTGCCGCTGTTGCAGGAGATCCTGGCCGTGCCGCACGCGCGCGCGTTCGGCTGGCGCCTTGCCGCCGAGCCGTTCGCTTCCGACGACGCGGCGTCGCGCACGCCGCGGCTGCGCGTGCGACTGGCTCCCGCCGGGGGGACGGGGGCCGAGCCGCCCGGCGACGCTGCCGCGCCGACGCCATCGATCAAGCGCCTGCGCGAGCGCCTCGACGAGCTCTACGGCGGGGCCGCGACGTTCGAGGTGACGACGCTGCGCGGCGGCGTTCCCGTCTTCACGCTGGACCTGCCTCTCGCCCAGGAGACCGCCGATGACGACCGCGCTGATCGTTGAAGACGAGCCGTTGCTCGCCGCCGAGCTCCGCGATGAGCTGCTTCGCCTCTGGCCCGAGCTGACGCTTCCGGACGCGGTGTACGACGGTGTCGCCGCGCTGCGCGAGATCGAGGCGCGCCGGCCCGACGTGCTGTTCCTCGACGTTCAGATGCCGGGCCTGACCGGCATCGAGGTCGCGCGCATCGCCGGCGCGAAGAGCCACGTCGTCTTCATCACCGCGTTCGACCAGTACGCTGTCCAGGCGTTCGAGCAGGGCGCCGTCGACTACGTGTTGAAGCCGATCGACACGGCGCGGCTCGCGCAGGCGGTCGGCCGCGTGCGTGCGCGCCTGCAGCAACCGCCCGCCGACCTCAGTTCGCTGCTCGAGCAGCTGCAGCGCGGCAACGGCAGCGACCGGCTGCAGTGGATCACGGTGCTGCAGGGGCGCGACATCCAGTTCATCGCGATCGACGACGTCTGCTACTTCCGCGCCGACAACAAGTACATCGCGGTGGTCACGGTGAGCGGCGAGTCGCTGATCACGACGCCGCTCAAGGAGCTCGTCGCCCGCCTCGATCCCGCCGTCTTCTGGCAAGTGCATCGCGGCGTCGTCGTCAACATGCACGCCGTGCACAGCGTACGCCGCTCGATCACCGGCCAGCTCGACCTCAAGTTGAAGAGCCGGCCCGAGACGCTGCGCGTCAGTGCCGGCTACGCGCACCTCTTCAAGCACATGTAGCGGCGGCCGCGGCCGCCGCTAGACAAGATGGCTTGACTTCTTCTTGAGGGGGCCCGCCTCCAGGACTACCGTGGATTGCGCACCGGGGGTGTGCCGAGCCACAAGGCGGTCCATTTGGGTGGCCGCATGTTTGTCAAG
>Ga0157380_10002248_pt1 | contig 12988 bp, 12 predicted proteins | sample S35metaG_FD_119757 | JGI IMG/M metagenome (GOLD analysis project Ga0157380, IMG submission 119757) | Switchgrass rhizosphere microbial communities from Kellogg Biological Station, Michigan, USA - S3-5 metaG | ecosystem: Host-associated > Plants > Roots > Rhizosphere > Soil | place: USA...
CGAGGCCGCCCGATGCTACGAGGAGGGCATCGTGCAGACCGTGGCCGACGCCGATACCGGATCCCTGCTCGGCTGGGGTTTCCCGTCCAGGTACGGGGGCGCGCTCGAGTTCATCAACCGGTATGGCGTCGCCCGCTTCGTCCGCCGTGCCGACGAGCTCGCCGCCCGGTACGGCGAGCGCTTCGCGCCGGCGCGAATGCTCCGGCCGCTGGCCGCGGAAGCTCGCGAAGTCCACTGAACACATCGCGTCGTCGATCGCGGGTGAGCGTGATGACCGTCGCCCGCCGTCCCCGCTCATCCAGTGAGGGCACCCTCGTCGGGCATCACCGCGATGCCCTCGATTTCGACCCGCGCGCCCAGACCGAGCCCGCTGGCGCCGAAGGCACTGCGTGCGGGCTGCGGCCGTGCAGGGAAAAAAGTCTTGTACACCTCGTTGAACGCCGGCCAGTCGCCGATGTCGGCAAGCATCACGGTGCACTTGACGACCTCGCTCAGCGAACTCCCGGCCGATTCCAGCACCGTCCTCATGTTCTCGAGCGCCTGCCGCGCCTCGGCCCGGATGCCGCCGGGAACCAGCGTCATGGTTCCCGGGACCAGCCCGAGCTGGCCGGACAGGAACAGCAGGTTGCCGACGCGCACGGCCTCCGACAGCGGCAGTTCCGGCGGGAAGACCCGGCCGGAGTCGAGAAACGTCGCCGTACGCGGGCTCGCCGCGTTCCGACCGCTGGGCAGTTTTGCTTTGGGCATGGGCGTTCCTCCCTCTCGCCTCAATGGGCAGCGGGTGTCAGGTCCCGCTGAAGGCTGCGGCTCGCGAGCCAGAAATGGAGCGCACCCCACGCGTTGAATACCAGCGTGATCGCGAGCGCGAAACGCAATCCGTCGGCGCTGCCGCCGCCGCCGAACAGATCGCTGACGACACCCGTCACCACCGGCCCCGCGCCCATGCCGATCAGGTTAGTCACGAGCAGGAAGATCGACACCGCCATCGCGCGCATGTTCGGCGGCATGAGCGTCTGAATCAGGCCGAACACGGGGCCGGAGTAGATGTACAGCGCCGCCAGCGGCACGATAAACCCGATCAGGGAGAGCTGCCAGGTGGGGGCGAACAGGCTCATCAGGCTGAACGGAATGCCGACCAGCAGAGCGATGGCCGGAATCCATACCAACCAGCGCCGGTCCCTGGCGCCGAGCTTGTCGCCGAGCCAGCCGCCGAGACCGATGCCGAGCAGTCCGGCGACCAGGCCCATGAGCGCCGTCGCGGGTCCGAGTACCGCAGTGTTGACCCCGTAGGCGCGCATCTGGAACGACGCGCCCCAGACGGATATCGAGTACGCCGAGAGGCAGAAAATCGTCACTGCCAGGCAGATGTGCACGAAGCTGCGCGTGGCCAGAAGCTTCGCCATCACGGCCTTGAACGGAGCAGGCGGCGGCGCGCCCACCGAAGCTATCCCTAAGCGGCGGGGCTCCTTTACCAGCAACCAGGTGACGAGGGCCATCAACAGCCCTGGGAAGCCGACGGCGAGGAACGCTGCACGCCAGCCATAGTAGTGATTGATGATGCCGCCGATCAGGACGCCCAGCGAGGCGCCCAGCGGCGTGCCGAGCGCGAAGATCGCCAGGCCACGCGAACGCTCGGCTGGCGGGTAATAGTCCGCGAGCAGCGAATGCGACGGCGGCGAGCAGCCCGCCTCGCCGATGCCGACACCGATGCGCGCGAGCAGCAGTTGCGCGAAGCTCGTGGCCATGCCGCAGAGCGCCGTCATACCACTCCATACCATCACGGCGATCGCAATGATGTTCACGCGATTGCCGCGGTCAGCCCAGCGTGCCAGCGGAATACCAAGCGTCGTATAGAAGAGCGCGAACGCAAGGCCCGCCAGCAGGCCGGACTGCGCGTCGGTGAGCGAAAAGTCCTGTTTGATGGGTTGCAGCAGGATGTTGATGATCTGCCGATCGAGCTGATTCAGCGCATACACGAGCATCAGCGTCAGGGACACGGCCCAGCGGTAGCCCTTGGACGGCAGCCATGCCTGCGCTGCTTCCCGAATCGCCCCGGGCGGGGTCAAGGGCTCGGCAATGGCCTCGTTCATCGCGGATCTCCCCCTGGCTGGCGGCGCTGTCATGGCGCGGAGCCTCCGGACTTCCCCGACCGGTGCAGCGCCGTCTATCGTCGGCAATAGGCCCGGCGTGTGCCAGCGCGGGAAGTCTTAGGTCCGGCCTCCAGAAGCCTGCGGGCACGCCCGGCGGTGCTGCCCTTCGGGCAACTGAAGTATTTTCGTCACGCGCGCCCGTGTGACCGGTTGAACGGCCTGAAGCGTGTCGCGGTGGCCTTCGGAGACAGCTGCGTGGAGGGAGAAATGAAGCCGGATAACCAGACCAGCAAGCACACGATCGCCGTATGGGGCGGTGAGCGGGGGCACGCTGCCTTCGAGCGCTCGACGCAGGTCCCGGTTGTGCACAGTGTTTCGTTCGGCTACGACGACCTCGAGACCTGGCACGCCGTGGCGCTGGAGCGCGAGGAAGGGCACATCTATTCGCGCAACACCAATCCCACCGTGCGCGCGTTCGAGGAGAAGATCCGGGATCTGGAAGAGGCCGAGTCGGCGACCAGCTTTTCGTCCGGGATGGCGGCGATCAGCGCGACCTTTTTCGCTCTGCTGCGTCCGGGCGACCGGATCGTTTCGATCAAGGACAGCTATGGCGGCACCAACAAGCTGTTCACGGAGTTCTTGCCGCCCTTCGGGATTGAGACGCGTCTTTGCGAAACAAGCGAACCTGCGCAGATCGAAGCCGAAGTCGCCAGGGGCTGCAGGATGCTGTACCTGGAGTCGCCGACAAATCCGACGGTGAAGATCGTGGACATCGAGCGGCTGGCGAAGGCGGCGCAGGCGGTGGGCGCGCTGGTCGTCGTGGACAATACTTTCGCTACGCCGATTAACCAGAATCCGCTGCAGCTGGGCGCGGACCTGGTCATCCACAGCGCCACGAAATTCCTCGGCGGCCACGCCGACGCGCTCGGCGGGGCGGCTTGCGGCGCCAAGGCGGTCGTACGGAAGCTTTACCACTACCGCGAGATCAACGGCGCCGCGCTCGCACCGTCCGACGCCTACAGCCTGCTGCGCGGCATGAAGACGCTCGGTCTTCGTGTCGAACGGCAGAACCAGAGCGCACTCGCGGTTGCGCGTTGGCTCACCCGGCACCCCGTCGTCGAGCAGGTGAACTATCCGGGCCTGGAAAGCCATCGCTACCACGAGGTCGCCAGGCGGCAGATGCGCGGCTTCGGCGGCGTGCTGAGCTTCAGTGTCCGCGGCGGCCTGGACGCGATCAAGATATTCCTGCCGAAGCTCCGGTTCGCGCACCGTGCCGCGAATCTGGGCTGCGTCGAGACTGTCGTCGGCCCGCCGCTGGTCACGAGTCACGTCGAGTGCTCGGCGGAGGAACGGGCGGCCACCGGCATCCCCGAGGGCCTGGTGCGCTACTCCACCGGCATCGAGGACGTGGCGGACCTGATAGCCGATCTGGAGCAGGCCTTGGCAAGCATCCGGTAGAGCGAAGCATGAAACCCAGATACCTGAAGAAAGACGATCCCGCCTGGACGCCTTACCGCGGACCGCGGCCGCGCGACTCGCGGGGCGAGCTCGTCGTCACCGACGTGCTGCCGAGGGACGAACGCCTCTGGGTGCCACTGGCCGACAAGGTCTGGACGCGGCCGTTGAGCTTCGTGCCCTCGCAGGGCTACTGGGTGCATCTGCTGCGCGTGTGCAAGACCGGCATCTTCAACCGGCACCGCCACGCCTCGCCGGTTCACGGCTATGTCCTGAAGGGCCGCTGGTACTACCTGGAGCACGACTGGGAGGCCGTAGAAGGTGGCTACGTCTTCGAGGCGCCGGGCGACACCCATACGCTGGTCGTGCCCGACGACGTCGAAGAGATGATCACGCTGTTCCACACGACCGGCACGATCACCTACGTGGACCCGGACGGCAACGTGACCGGCTTCGAAGATGTGTTCACGCGGCTGGAAACCTGTCGCAAGTACTTTGCCGAAGTCGGCCTGGGCGAGAATTTCATCGAGCAGTTCATCGTTTGATCGGGACGACATGAAGACCGTCATCGAGATTGCTCAGGCGGTGCGGACCGGCGCGGTCGAGGCGGTCGCGGTGGTGGACGAGTGCCTGCGCGAAATCGAGCGCAAGAACGGGCGCCTCAACAGTTTCGTCTTCCTGGACGCCGACGGCGCCCGGCGGCACGCCCGCGAGATCGACCGCCGAGTCGCGGCGGGTGACGACCCGGGCCTGCTTGCAGGCGTGCCTTTCGGCGTCAAAGACATCCGCGAGTCCTGCGCCGGCATGCCACGACGCAACGGCTCGCTGTTTCACATGGACGATCCGCCTGAGCAGCGCGATTCGGTGTTTATCGCGCGGCTGCGGGGCGCGGGCGCCATTCCGCTGGGCAAGGTCGCGACCGCGGAATTCGGCATGGACGGCGTGACGCACACTCTCGCGCATGGCACCACGCGAAATCCCTGGAACCTGCAGCGCACGCCCGGCGGAAGCAGCGGCGGGTCGGCGGCCGCCGTCGCGGGCGGCATGGTGCCATTCTGCACGGCCGGCGACGCTGGCGGTTCGACCCGCTCCCCGGCCGGGTACACCGGCACCGTCGGGCTCAAGCCCAGTCTCGGGCGAATTCCGAGAATGGACGGATTCAGCGACCGCTCCTGCCCCGGTGTCATCACGACCACGGTCGCAGACTGGGCCCGTATCCTGGACGTTGCGTCGGGTCCGGACGACCGCGACCGGATGAGCCTGCCCGCCCCCAGGGTGAATTACGAACAGCGGATCGAGGCGCTGGACGTCGGCGGTCTCACGGCCGTCTGGAGCGAGGACCTGGGGTTCGCGCCCGTGGAGCCCGAGGTCGCTGCGCTTACGCGGGCGGCCGCGATGCAGCTCACGGACGCGGCGCGGCTCACGCTCGTGCAACGGTCCGTGCACTTTACGAACGTCTACATGGACGCGAACATGCACCTGACCCGGCGCTTCGCCGAGGAGCTCGAGCGCCGCGGGATCCTGCCGGGCCAGGAGCAGCGCCTGAGTCCGGGACCGCGCTGGTTTCTGGACAAGGCCCGCTCTTTCACGCCTCAGCAGGTGTTCGAGGCGCAGGAGAAGGAAAAACGTCTGGAGCAGGAGCTGGCAGAGTTCTTCCGCGACGCGGACATTCTCCTGACCCCCTGCCATTCGACCGGTGCCTTTGCGGCCGAAGGGCCCTTGCCCGAGCGAATCGCCGGCAAGGACGCAAGCCAGACACATGGCGACGCCTTCCCGATGTTGGCCAACATCGGCTGGAATCCGTCGATTTCGGTGCCCGCCGGGCTGACCGCGGAGGGGCTACCGGTGGGCCTGCTTATCACTGTGCGTCGGCACCGCGATGACGTCGCGTTGCGCCTGGCGCGAATACTGGAAGCGATCTCGGCCTGGCCGCGGATTGCACCGGGCTGGTGAACGGAGGTGAGCACCGCCATGCCGCACTACGTAGTTCTCAAGCAGGCGCTCCTGTTCGATGGCGTCGACGACACGCTGGTCGAAAATGCCAGCGTCGTCGTCGAGAACGGCACGGTCCGTGAAATCAAGGCCGGTGCCGTCAAACGGGGCGCCGCGGAGGTTATCGACCTGCGGGGACGCTTCCTGATGCCGGGGCTGCTGGACCTGCATTTCCATGCGTACTCGGTGTCGTTCGACGCGCTGAAGCTCGAGCGCATGCCCAAGCCGCTGCTGGTCAGCCACGCGGTGCGGCTGCTGGAAGGCGCCCTGCAACGCGGATTTACGACGGTTCGCGATCCGGGCGGCGGCGAGGTCGGCCTGGCCCTCGCGATCGAGCAGGGGGTCATCAACGGGCCGCGCTTTTTTTACGGCGGCAAGGCTCTCTCGCAGACCGGCGGGCACGGCGATATGCGCGACCCGTCGCATGAGGAGCTTTGCCGGTGCCGCCAGTCGGATGCGATCTCGCAGGTCGTCGATGGCGAGGACGAGATTCGCAAGGTCTGCCGCGAGGAGCTGCGCAAGGGCGCCGATCACATCAAGCTGTTCATCTCCGGCGGCGTCACCTCGCCGAGCGACCCGATCTGGATGCGGCAGTTCACCGACGCCGAGGTCCGCGCCGCGGTCGAAGAAGCGGCAACACGCCGCAAGTACGTAGCCGCGCACTGCCTGACCGACGAGGGTGCGCGGCGCTGTGTCGAGCACGGCATCCGCTCGATCGAGCACGGCTTCGGGATCGAACCCGAGACGGCCAGGCTCATCGCCAGGTCAGGCAAGACTTTTGTCGTGCCGACGCTCGCCGTGCTGCATCAGCTGCGAGAGCACACCAATGAGCTGGGCTTGAGCGAAGCAAGCATCCGCAAGATCGGCGGTGCGCTCGAGAGTGCTCACGAGGGCATTCGCAACTGCGCCAAGGCGGGGGTGAAGCTGGGCCTCGGTACGGATCTGTTCGGTCCCGAGTACCACGCGATGCAGAGCCGCGAGTTCGAGTTCCGCTCCGCGGTGCAGAAGCCCATCGACGTGCTCCGGTCGGCGACCTCGATCAACGCCGAGATCATCCAGCGCAAGGGCGAGCTGGGCGTCGTGGCGCCCGGCGCGCACGCGGACCTCGTTGCGCTCGACGGCAATCCCTTGAAAAACATGAAACTGTTCGCGAGGCCCGGCGCGATGCCGCTCGTCATGAAGGCGGGGCGCATGATCCGCTGCGACCTCTGACGGAGACCGGACGCCATGCGGTCGCTGGACGGTGTGCGGGTCGTGGCGCTCGAGCACGCCATTGCGGCGCCGTTCTGCACGCGCCAGCTCGCCGATCTCGGCGCCCGGGTGATCAAGATCGAGCGTCCCGGCACGGGCGACTTCGCGCGCACCTACGACGAACGCGTGCGTGGCTTGAGTTCGCATTTCGTATGGTGCAACCGGTCGAAGCAGAGCCTCGCGCTCGATCTCAAGCACCGGGAGGCCGGCCCGATACTGCATGGCCTGCTGGAACGGGCGGATGTGCTCGTGCAGAACCTCGCGCCGGGCGCCGCGCAGCGGCTTGGTCTGGGCCATGAAAGCCTTGAGGGCCGCTACCCGCGCCTGATCGTCTGCGACATCTCCGGCTACGGTGCGGACGGTCCCTATCGCGATCGGAAGGCCTATGACCTGCTGATCCAGGGGGAATCAGGTTTCCTCTCGACGACGGGCTCGCAAGATGCGCCCGCCAAGGCAGGTACGTCGATTGCCGACATCGCGGGCGGGATGTACGCCTTCAGCAGCATTCTGGCGGCGCTCATCCGGCGGGGCCGGACGGGACGCGGCTGCCGCATCGACGTTTCGCTGCTCGAATGCATGGCGGAATGGATGAGCTTTCCGCTGTATTACTCGTTTGACCGCGCCGAACCACCGCCACGGAGCGGTACCGCGCACGCCACGATCTACCCGTACGGCGCGTTTGCAATAGGGAACGGCGCCAGCGTGATGTTGGCCGTGCAGAACCAGCGCGAGTGGGCGTCGTTCTGCACGGTTGTGCTGCACCTGCCGCAGCTTGCCCGTGACGAACGCTTCGTCTCCAACTCGAAGCGTTCGGCGAACCGCGACGCGCTCAAGACTTTGATCGAAGGTGCGTTCGCGGATCTCACGACTGCCGAGATCGCGCGCCGACTGGAACAGGCGGGCATCGCCAGCGGTGAGATGAAGGACATGCATCAGGTCTGGGACCATCCGCAACTGCGGGCGCGCGATCGCTGGACCGGGATTGAATCCCCGGCCGGACGCATACCCGCCCTCTTCCCGCCAGGCCAGTCGCGCGACTCCAATCCCTGTATGGGCGCGGTGCCGGCTCTCGGCGAGCACACGGACCTCATCCTCAGTGAACTTGGCTACGATGCGGCCGCGATCGCCCGCCTGCGTGCCGAAGCAGTCGTCTGATCGCGGCAAACGGACACCCATGACTGAACATCCCGAGTTTCCCGAGATCCGCGCAGCGGTCGCGCGGCTGTGTAGTGAGTTCCCGGATGAGTACTGGCGGGAGCGAGACCGTCGGGCGGAGTATCCAACGCAGTTCGTCGAGGCCCTCACCGACTCCGGGTATCTGTCGGTACTGATCCCGGAGCAGTACGGTGGCGCCGGGCTGCCGCTGGCCGCCGCATGCGCGATCCTCGAGCAGATTCAGCACGCTGGCTGCAACGGCAGCGCCTGCCATGCTCAGATGTACACGATGGGCACACTGTTGCGGCATGGCAGCCAGGCGCAGAAGAGCCGCTACCTCCCGGACATCGCGTCCGGTGCGCTCAGGCTGCAGGCGTTCGGCGTTACGGAGCCGGACAGTGGCACCGACACCACGCGCATCCGCATGCGCGCCGTGCGCCGCGGCGAGGACTACATCGTCAATGGCGAGAAGATCTTCATCTCGCGCGTCGAGCACACCGATCTCATGGTCCTGCTGGTGCGCACGACGCCGCGGGAGCAGTGCGCCAGGCCGACCGACGGCATGTCGGTTCTGCTGGTGGACCTGCGCGACGCCGTCGGCAGGGGCCTCACGGTCCGGCCGATCCGCACCATGATGAACCACTCCACAACGGCGCTTCATTTCGAGGACCTGCCCGTTCCAGTGGTCAACCGGATCGGCGAGGAGGACCAGGGGTTCCGCTACATCCTCGACGGAATGAATGCCGAGCGCATCCTGATCGCCGCTGAATGCATCGGCGACGCACGCTGGTTCGTGGACAAGGCCGCACGCTATGCATGCGAGCGCGAGGTGTTCGGCCGCCCGATCGGGCAGAACCAGGGCGTGCAGTTTCCGATTGCGCGCGCGCACATCCAGACCGAGGCGGCGGCCGGGATGGTAGGGAGGGCGGCGCGCTTGTTCGATACGGGCGAGCCCTGCGGGTCCGCCGCCAACATGGCCAAGCTGCTCGCGTCGGAAGCCTCGTGGGCCGCCGCCGACATGTGCATCCAGACGCACGGCGGATATGGGTTCGCCGAGGAGTACGACGTCGAGCGCAAATTCCGCGAGACGCGGCTTTACCAGGTCGCGCCGATTTCGACCAACCTGATCCTGTCGCACGTAGCGACTCACGATCTCGGGCTGCCCAAGTCCTTCTGATGACCGACGCCGACATTGATGCGGCCGAGCTGCGCAGATCAATCGGCCGACGCGATCGGCGCCATCAGGTGTTCGACGCCGACACGGCCGCGCGGATGGCGGCCTTGCTGGACTGGGAGACACCGCCGCCGGCGGGCGGAGACCTGCCGCCCCTCTGGCACTGGAGCTACTTCACGCCCCTGACCCGGGCAGGAGACCTGGCAAAGGATGGGCACGCGGTCAAGGGCGCGTTCCTGCCCGACGTGCCCCTGCCACACCGGCTGTTTGCGGGTGCCCGCATCCACTTTCACGCTCCGATCCGCATCGGCGACGCGGTGGAGCGACAGTCGACCGTGCACGACGTAAGGGTGAAGGAAGGCCGCACCGGTCCGCTCGTCTTCGTCGTCCTGCACCATGAACTGTCGGTAGGCAGTCAAGTGGTCCTGCAGGAAGAACAGGACATCGTCTACCGCGGGGCGGCACCGGAACCGGCACCCGGCGCACTACCCGGCGCGGCGCCGCCGCGCGCGCAGTTCAGCCGGGAGGTCGCGCCCGATCCGGTGCTGCTGTTCCGGTATTCCGCGGTCACGTTCAACGGGCACCGCATCCACTACGACCGCGACTACGCCGTTGGGCAGGAGGGCTATCCTGGACTCGTCGTCCACGCGCCGCTGACCGCGACGCTGCTCGCGGACCTGCTGCGCATGCACCGACCGGACGCACGCTTGACCTCCGCGCAGTTCCGCGCCCTGCGACCGATCTGCGACACGGCGCCTTTCACGATCTGCGGGCACTGTGCGGGCGACACGGCGATACTCTGGGCGCAGGCGCCCGCGGGCGGTGTCGCGCTGCGGCTGGACGCACGCGTGCAGGTGGCCGCCGCGTGAGACGATGACTCGATGTTCGATAACGCGGAGGTCCCTGACGTGCCTTCTCTCGAGTTGACGGACATCCAAGCGTCACGGCGTCTGCTGGGCGACCGCGTGCTCACGACGCCCGTCCACGAATGGGAAGGACCCATGCTCGCGGAGCTCCTGGGTCGGGCCACGCGGGTGTTCCTCAAGCTCGAGCTGTTTCAGCGTACCGGCAGTTTCAAAGCGCGTGGCGCGTTGCTCAACATGCTCAGGCTGACGCGCGAGGAGCTCGCGCGCGGAGTGACCGCAATCAGCGCCGGCAATCACGCCATCGCCGTTTCCTACGCCGCCAGTGTCCTCGGCACCAACGCGAAGCTGGTGATGATCAGGACGGCCAATCCGCTCCGCGTCGAGCTCTGCCGCAGGTACGGTGCGGAGATCGAGTTTGCGGAGAATGCTCACGTGGGTTTCGAGCGCGTATCGCAGATCGCGGCGGAGGAGGGTCGTCCGCTCATTCACCCCTTCGAGGGGCTGAATACCGCGCTGGGTACCGCCACCGTGGGTCTGGAGCTGTGCCAGCAGGTTGAGAACCTCGACGCGGTCATCGTACCGATCGGTGGTGGCGGGCTGTGCGCGGGCGTGTCCGCCGCCGTGAAGCTGCTGCAGCCGCAGTGCGCCGTCTACGGCGTCGAGCCGTTCGGCGCGGACTCGATGCACCGCAGTTTCGAGGCGGGCGAGCCGCGCGCGATCGAGCGCGTCGCGACGATCGCGGACAGTCTCGGCGCGCCATACGCGGCGCCCATCACGTTCGAGCTGTGCCGCCGCAACGTGGACGCGCTGACTCGCGTCACCGACGACGAGTTGCGGGCGGCCATGCGCCTCACGCTGCGCGAGTTCAAGCTGGCGGTGGAGCCGGCGGGAGCCGCGGCGCTTGCAAGCTTGCTCGGTCCGCTGTCCACCGACCTGCGGGGCCGCCGTATCGGGCTCATAGTCTGCGGCAGCAACATCGATCCGGCGACCTACGCGCGGCTGATCCAGGAGCCTGAGGCTCAATCTCCGTCATGATTCCCATTCCACGTTGCCGTCGACGCTGATGAACTGGCCCGTGACGTGCCGCGCCCGATCGGAGGCGAGGAACACCGCGACGTCGGCGATTTCCTCCGGTGCGATCAGCGTGCGCATCGAGACGAAGCCGAGCACTCGCTGGGTCGCCGTCCCGTAGTCGACGCCTTCTTCGCGGGCGTGACGCTCGATGAGTCCGCGGCCGCGGGGGTTGTCGACGATACCGGGCAGAATCGCGTTTACGCGCACACCGTGAGGTCCGAGCTCGCGTGCGGCATTTCGCGTGAGCCCGAGCAGGCCGGCCTTCGAAACAACGTAGGGGGTGCGCATCGGCAGCCCGATGCGCGCATTGACCGTCGAGATGTTGATGATCGAACCCGACTGCTGCCGCTTCATCACCCGGGCAGCGTGCTGCAGGCAGAGGAACGCGCCGGTCAGGTTTACGCGCAGCGTCTCCTGCCAGTCAGCGTGCGAGACGTCTTCGATGGCGGCACGTGGTCCGCCGACACCGGCGTTGTTCACGAGGCAGTCGAGGCCGTCCATGCGGCTCAGCGCATCGGCGAACAACTCGTCTACGGCGCGTGGATCACCGACGTCGGCAACGCGACCGAGCAGTCCGGTGTGGCCGCGCACAAAGGCCGCGATCGCCGCTTCATCGACGTCGCAAATGAACACCTGCGCACCCGTTGCGAGGAAAGCCCGGGCGATCGCCAGCCCGATGCCCGCGGCGCCGGCGGTGATGAGCACGCGCTCAGCCACCGGCCCTCGCCGCCAGCCCCAGCAGTTCGCGAGCCTCGTCGGGCGTCGCCACGTCCTCGCCCAGCGCGCGTATCAGGCTTACCGCGCGCTCGACCAGCTGACCGTTCGTGGCAAACACGCCGCGGTCCAGGTACAGGTTGTCCTCGAGGCCGACCCGGCAGTGCCCGCCCAGCAGTACTGACTGGGCGACCATCGGCATCTGCTGCCGCGCCAGCCCGAATGAGAACCAGACTGCGCCCGGCGGCAGGAGATTCCGCATGTAGATCAACGTCTCGGGTGTCGAGGGCAGGCCCCATTTGTTCCCGGTGACGATCTGGAACACGGGCGGCGCCGCGAAGAGGCCCTCTTCGATCATGCTGCGCGCGAGCAGTACGTCACCGGGTGCGAATACCTCGATCTCGGGCTTTACGCCGAGTTCAAGGAAGCGCCGCGCCATCTTCCTGAGCGTATGGGGCGTGTTGAGGTAGACGAGATCCTCTCCGCCGTCCACCTGGTTCTGCGTGGTGACGTCGATCGAACAGACCTCCGGCCGCGTCATCTCGATATGACGCACCCGCGCCTCGGCGCTCGCCATGTCGGTGCCCGGTCCCGCCCGGCTTTCGTCCGCCGGATCGGGGCAGTACTTCGCGCCACCCCCGCAGGTGACGTTGAGGACGGTGCGCACCCCGCGCGCGCGAACAAAGTCCACCATCTGCTTGAACAGCTCGGGTCTGCGGCTGCCACGGCCGTCCGGCTCACGCACGTGCAGGTGTACGGCCGAGGCGCCGGCGCGTTCGGCTTCGAGCGCCGCGTCGGCGATCTGCTCGGGCGTAACCGGGAAAGCGGGATGCTTTGGGTTGTAGGCGTTCTCGCCGGTGATCGCGCAGGTCAACATCACCTTGCGTTTCATTGCGGTCCTCGCAGGCGCCATGGTTCCGTCATGCCGTGAGAAAGCGGCGCTCGGCACGTCGGATCTCACTGGAAACGGTGCAGCGCGTAGGGCTTGACGTCGATCTTAGGCTCGCCGCCGCTGATCAGGTCGGACAGCGCACGACCCGAGCCGGCGGCCATCGTCCAGCCGAGATGACCATGGCCGGTGTTGAGGTAGAGATTTTCGATCGAGGTGCGGCCGAGGATCGGCACTCCATCGGCGGACATGGGCCGGAACCCGGTCCACGCGTTGAGCGCGCGGGGGTCCCCGGGGATCGGATGATCGGGATACAGGCGCTGGAACA
>Ga0157380_10002249_pt1 | contig 12982 bp, 10 predicted proteins | sample S35metaG_FD_119757 | JGI IMG/M metagenome (GOLD analysis project Ga0157380, IMG submission 119757) | Switchgrass rhizosphere microbial communities from Kellogg Biological Station, Michigan, USA - S3-5 metaG | ecosystem: Host-associated > Plants > Roots > Rhizosphere > Soil | place: USA...
AGATAACTTCCTTGACTCGATTGGAAAATTTTGCTTCCATAAGAAGTTTGATAAAAAATGATTAATGTAAATGTAAAGTTTTTTGTGTGTTCAACGTATTCAACCCGAAGATTTAATATCGATAAAAAAACACACCCGACTTTCTATTTGTTCATTTTCGGAATTGCTGAGTCCCGAACAATTTTCCCAGCACCCGGTCCTACACAAAATACTAAATCGATTAGGCTCAAGTTCTCTACAAACGTAGAGCCAAATACTTGATTATACATTACGGGGTAATAAAATTCATAAACTTGATCCGATTTTTTTGGATTTACAGCAGATCTCAGGTCTAAAACGTCATTTGATGCCTCTTCGGTGTAATATTTTGTTTCCTTTATTGGCATATCCCACTGAAGCCAGTTAAGACACATTGACAGCAAGATGTAATTAAGTTCGTAAAGAAAACTGACCTTTTTGAACAAGGCTTCGTGCAGGTCGTGGCCATAATACTCAAAGAACGGAGCTTTGCCATACGCCGACTGAACAGTACGCCAGTGGTTGTTTAGCCACTTCTGAGTAAAGTCTAAACGAACGTCAGTAATAAGCACTTTTCCGTGTTTTGATGTCACGGGAACAATAAGATCCAATTCTCCGTTCGCAGTATTAACCCGGCATCTGTTACGATACGTTTGCTTTATGAAATATTCGTAACGTTCAAGTAAAATCGTGTCGCTTCGGGAGATCGCTGCAAAGTATGCGATCGAGGGAAGGTAATGTGCTTCAATAAGGGCAGTCAAATCGTGTTGTAGAAAGTTTTGAAGTTATTAGTATTGTACAAAAATTGAAAGTTATCTGGCCTCAAACCAAACGGTATTAAATCGAGGGTCCCTTAAACAGGTATTTTTGAATCTTGTCCTTCGAACTTTTCCCGAACCAATAAAAATTAATTTCGTTTTATCCTGAACCACCAAAATTCCGAATGAAAGAATTAAAATACCTCAATAAGTATCTGATTAAGTACAAATGGCATTTAATTCTGGGCACCCTATTCGTTATCATTTCAAACATATTTCAGATTGTTCCCGGCCCTTTAGTAAGGCTTTCGATTGATTTGGTGGTCGATAACATCCGGCTTTACAAGACTTTTTCCGGAACGGAGCTGGAGGCAGACTTCTTCAAGGTTTTCGCTTTCGGCATCCTCATATACGCTGGGTTAATATTACTTATGGCCCTTCTGCGGGGTGTTTTTTTATATTTCATGCGCCAGACCCTGATTGTCATGTCGAGACTGATTGAGTTCGACCTCAAAAATGAAATCTTCCAGCATTACCAAGTACTTCCCCTTAGCTTTTACAGGCGAAACAATACCGGAGACCTGATGAATCGTATCTCTGAAGACGTCGGCCGGGTTCGGATGTACCTCGGCCCTGCAATCATGTATGGGCTAACACTGGCCTCTTTGTTCATGATGTTAATTCCTTTCATGTTCAAGATTAGTCCACTGTTGACGTGGTATGCCCTGAGTCCCCTGCCTCTATTGTCTTTAAGCATCTTTTTGGTTAATAATAAAGTTGAAAGGCGGGCCGAAATGATCCAGGAGAGCCAATCGAAACTGTCAACATTTGTCCAGGAAGCTTTTAGCGGAATTAGGGTGCTTAAATCCTTTAATCGTGAGCATGAATCGATCGACCGATTTGAGGTTGAGACCGATCATTATCGAAAACAGTCACTAAAGCTTACAAAGGTCCAATCATTGTTCTTTCCCCTGATCATGGGGCTGATAGGCCTAAGTACGATCCTGACTGTATATGCAGGTAGCGCCGAGGTTATCCGTGGAAATTTAACCTTTGGAAACATTGCAGAGTTTATCATTTACGTGAATCTTTTGACATGGCCTGTTACATCGTTAGGTTGGACCTCCAGCCTTGTCCAGCGGGCCGAGGTTTCACAAAAAAGAATCAATGAATTTTTGAAAACCCAAACCAACATTGTTTCCGAAAAGGAATTAATGCACGAAATTAAAGGAAAGCTGGAGTTCAGAAACGTGAGCTTTACCTATCCTGACACCGGGATAAAAGCGTTACGGGACGTTTCCTTTACTATTAATCCGGGTGAATCCCTGGCCATTATTGGAACGACGGGCTCCGGGAAAAGTACAGTGTCTAATCTCGTTTCCCGATTATACGATGTGCGAGATGGGGAGATCTTAGTGGACGATATTCCGATTACCCATTACAATGTTAATTCACTACGGAGTCAGATTGGTTACGTTCCTCAGGACGTCTTCCTTTTCAGCGACACGATTTTTAACAACATCGGATTTGGGATCAAAAATCCTGAAGAAGCGAAAGTCATTCAGGCAGCGAAGGATGCAGACGTATATGAAAATATTGTGAGGTTCCCACAAGGATTCAATACAAGGGTGGGAGAGCGTGGGATAACCCTTTCGGGAGGGCAAAAGCAACGCGTTTCTATCGCGCGAGCGATTGTACGAGAACCAAAAATTCTGATGCTGGACGACGCCCTATCCGCCGTTGACACGAAAACCGAGAACAACATTCTCAATAGCATGAAACGGATAATGGAAGGCAGAACCACGATAATCATTTCTCACCGTGTTTCTTCGGCCAAACTTGCTAATAAAATCGTTGTGTTGATTGATGGCCTCATTGCAGAGGAAGGAACGCATGAATCGCTGTTGATGAAGGATGGGTTATACAAAGAGCTTTTTGATAAGCAGGGACAAACTGACGTTGCAGCCGCGCAGGAATCGGAATCAGAATCAGAAAATGTAGCGTAGACCAACGCCGCCTTCAAAACGGCTCCAGCCTGGATCCGCCTGGATATCGGTAAAATATTCTAACTCCATAAATGCCGAGATCGGGATTTTGAAATAAGCGTATTCAATACCTGCAACGGCCTGTGGCCCCATCGTTAGTCGCGCTGTGTTAATACGTCCGAATTTCTTCTCGCCCCCCATACTTTCCATGTACGTATAATCGTATTCGATCTTAGTGCTTTTCCATTCCCATCCAAGACCCAAATAAAATTGCAGGCCTGGAGAAATCGGTTCAACGTTCACGTGATATAAGAGTTTTACCTCGCCAATTAAATCAGACTTCACTTTGTGCGTATAATATTCCACGGAGTCTTCCCCGTTGGCAAATGTTTTTCCTTCGATCTCTTCGTAAAATTTATCGGCAAAGTAGCGGTTGTAAAGTCCGCTTGAGGCTTTACCAAAATCAACTACCACAGCGAATTTTTTATTGGCGTAATACTTATAGGTCAATGCGAAAGGATCACCCAACTTTATGCCGATACCGTGGTAAGGATATTTGCTATTTTCAAAAATAGGACACACGGTTTTAGCTTTCGCTCCGCGAACCAGCGTAGCGTTGTGATTGTAACGCTCGCGCGTGTACATACTTTTTCCGCCGTTATAAATGCGTGCTTTTTGGGCCATTACAAACCCAGCACTAAAGAGGCAAAAAATCAATAAAACAACCTTTTTAAAAAAGTGCATTTGGCAGTAAATATACTGCATTTGCTTCGTAACTCCTTGAAACAAACCGCCGTTGAGCGAATCGTGCTTTAAACAAACTCCTTATACTGCATCTTGTGGAGTTGCGCATAAAAACCCTCCCGAATAAGCAATTCCTCGTGGCTTCCAACTTCTTTAATTTCACCGTGATCCAACACGATGATTTTGTTGGCTTTTTGAATGGTGGAGAGCCGGTGGGCTATAACAATGGAAGTTCTTCCGCTCATCATTTTTCCGATGGCTTGTTGAATCATTTCTTCCGTTTCGCTATCCACCGATGACGTGGCCTCATCCAACACCAAAATTTTAGGATTGTACACCATAGCTCGGATAAACGAGATCAGCTGTCGCTGACCTACCGACAGCGTTGCCCCACGCTCCATCACATTATACTGAAGCTTTCCCGGGAGTCGCTCAATAAATTTTCTCGCACCAACAATATCGGCGGCGTGCCATACCATCTCTTCTGTTACGTCTGGATTGCCAAGGGTGATGTTTTTCAAAATGGTATCGGAGAAAAGAAAGACATCCTGGAGCACAACACCAATATTTTTACGCAAGGCTCCTAATTCGTACTCTTCCAGGGCCACACCGTCGACCTGAATAGATCCACGATTGATTTCGTAAAAACGATTCAGCAAATTTATTATCGATGATTTGCCCGCGCCCGTCGCCCCCACCAACGCGATGGTTTCTCCGGGTTTGATATCAAGGTTGATGTCTTTCAAGACATACTCCGCATCGTTGTACGCGAACCACACGTGGCTGAATTTTACTTCACCTCTAACATGATCCGGAACATGCGTTCCATTTTTTTGAATGTCGTCGTTGGCATCCAACAAATTCAAAATACGCGATGAGCTGACGATTCCCATTTGAAGTGTATTATACCTATCGGCAATCATTCGGATAGGTCTGAAGAACATTTGAATGTACATGATAAAGGCGACGAGTTTGCCTATGGTAATCCCGGTCGCCTCGTAATTTATTACACCCTTCGCGCCATACCATACCAACAGCCCGATGCCGGCAGCAGCAATAATTTCCGCCACTGGAAAATAAATAGAATAATACAGGACGGACCTTAAGTTAGCACGTTTATGTTCTTCGTTGATTTCATTGAATTTTTCGAATTCCCTTTTTTCACTTCCGAAAATCTGAACGATATTCATGCCGGTAATGTGTTCCTGAACAAAGGTGTTAAGATTAGACACTGCGTTGCGGACATCATTGAATGTGACTTTTATTTTTTCCTTAAAAATGTAAGTACTAATCAACAGTAGGGGTAGCGTGGATAAGCTGATGAGTGCCAAACGCCAATCCTGTTGAAACATGAATGCCAGTATAAAAATGATTTGCAGCAGGTCCCCGACCATTGCAGCAAGTCCTTCACTGAAAACATCTGATAGTGTTTCGACATCAGAAATCGTACGTGTAACCAGCCTTCCAATTGGAGTCTTATCAAAAAATTTCAGTCGAAGACCAATGATATGTTGATAAAGCTTCGACCTTATGTCCCGTATCACTTGTTGGCCCAGCCACCCGGACAGGTAAGTATGAATATACTGTGCAATGGAATGAAAAATCAACAGCCCTAACAGAATGATCATCATTGACACCATGCCTTGATAATCACCGACCGCAACATCGTTATCCAGGGTATACTGGATAAGAAACGGGCGGGTTGGAGCCAGAACACCTAAAATGACAGTGAGTACTATTACGCTGATGAACCTGCCTTTATAAGGCATGACAAATCGCATCAGACGCGAAAGCACCGACCAGTCAATAATGTTACCGCTGCTTACTTTTTCTTTCTCCACCTGGTTCCTTGATTGTTGATGAGTTGATTATACGTTGATTGCGTGTCTATTGGATAAAAACTTGGGAGGGATATTTTACTTTTGTCAGGTACAGTCCGTATGGCGGTACATTTGCACCCGCTTTTTTCCGGTCTCTGCTTTGAATTATTAACTGAAATTCTTTCATCGATGTCTTTCCGTTACCAACATTTAGTAAAGTTCCTACTATTGCCCTAACCATGCCTCGAAGAAATCGGTTCGCCGTAATTGTAAAGACCAACAGATCTCCATCTTTTTTCCATTCCGCTTTCTTAATCTCACAAAGAAAGTGATTTACTGCGGTTTTCACTTTGCTAAAACATTCATAATCATGCTCTCCTAACAAAAAAGCTGCAGCTTCATTCATGCTTTCAACATCAAGATTTTTAAAATAATGCCAGGCTAGACCTATTAATAGCGGATCCTTTTTCCGGGTTATTCTGTATTCATAGGTTCGTTCAATGGCGTCATGTCTCGCGCTTATGTCCGGTTTCACCTCGCGAATCGAGTGAATCGCGATATCCGCTGGAAGAAAGGAATTTAACCGCTGGACCAGCGTTTTCGAATCGAAGTCTTTTTCAAGATCGACGTGGAAAAACTGTTGCTCGCAATGGACCCCAGTATCAGTCCTTCCGCTTCCAAAAATTTTTACGTCACTCCTGAAAATTTTACAGAGTACCTCTTCAACAACGGATTGGACCCCGATCCCCGTTAACTGGCTTTGCCACCCTGCATAATTTTTTCCGTTGTAGGCAATCTCGAAGAAGTATCTCATTCGTTAGTTTCTAGTTTCTAGTTTCTAGTTTGAAGTTGTTGAAGTTTTGAGCTTGCGTGCCTGGCCAAACTTGCCACGCTTTCCTCCGGCCTAACTTCGAACTTCAAACCTCGAACTTCGAACTTTTTAGTTACTTTGCGCCAAGTTAAAAGCAACACTTGTATGTGGCAAAGGATCCAAACTGTATTTCTGATTATTGCTATTATCAGCCTCATAGCCGCTATTTTTCTCCCCATCTGGACAAATAAAGATGCGGCTGGGAAAACGCACAACCTGTATGCTTTGCATTATACGGTAATCGAAAATGACAGCCAGACTACGACTTATTTCCCTTATTCCCTTACCGCAATATTTGCCGTTGCCTCAGCGACCATCGCATTTATAGAGATCGGAAAATTTAAAAACCGAATGCTTCAGATGAAGTTAGGGGCTCTTAATTCCCTTTTCCTGGTAGCTACCATAGGACTGGCGTTATATTTTGCCAGTCAGATGATCAAGACCTACCAGGGTGGTCAATATGGATTGGGGATGTGGCTTCCAGGCATTGCCGTGCTTTGCAACCTGCTTTCAAATCGGTTTATAAGAAAGGATGAAAAGCTGGTTCGCGATTCGGAAAGGTTGAGGTAGTTTTGAGTTTCGAGTTTCTAGTTTCTAGTTTGAAGTTGCCGAGAATAAAGCTTTATGCTGTCTGCTATGAGTTGAACGCTGTCTAGAAAAATTTTCTGCAACCATTTCATCGTGATCGGAGTATAAGGTGCCTATACCCCACGCATGAAAAAAATACTAATCTTCGGTTTCATTGTTTTTGCTGTTGCATTGAACAGCCGCGCACAGGAATATCGCATCGTCACCACGATTGAGTCAATTGTGCCAGCCGGTCTTGGTCGCTCAAGAATTTTAGATCACAAGACTCCGGAAGACTATAAATCGTTCACCACGGAACGAACAGACGGAAAAAAATCAGAACAAGCCGATATAAAACGTGATGATGTCAGAATAGAAAATTTCGAAGAGACCAAACTGCTAAACTTCTTTAGCCTTGGTGGTATCAATTTTCAAAATGTTTCTTCAAATGATGCGGTTGTCTCCTCGAAGCTCAGTGAAATGGCTTCAGAGGGCTGGGAGCTGGTTTTTGTCACGAGCGGCGTAGAAAGCGATGCGGGCGAAAGAGATGGTAATGGTATTTTTATCACCCGTTATGTGTTTAAGCGATTGCTAACATCAGCGTCGAAGTAGTTTCTGGAAGTTACCTCAAAAAAAGCGCGTTATCTGTGTGCGGAGTGCCAATGCGGCCCAAGCTTACCCCCTGCGCAATCACGCTGAGGTACCACACCTGGTTTTATACTTTAACCTTTTCGCTTTCAGCTAACCGCCGAATCCTGCCATCCTGGCACTTCTTTCCGATTGGAACAACTTTTGAAAACGCTGCACCTACCACGGATTTTTATTCATTGTGGTCAAAAACTAAACTTTCAACCTGAAAAAATAACAATATGGCAGCCGTAAAAGAGAAGGGCAACATCTCTATTCACACCGAGAATATTTTTCCAATCATTAAGAAATTTCTTTACTCCGATCACGAAATCTTCCTTCGCGAACTAGTGAGCAATGCAGTTGATGCGACCCAAAAATTGAAAAAACTTGCTTCGATTGGTGAATTCACAGGCGAACTGGGCGAGCTAACCATAGAAGTCAAATTCGACAAAAAGAAAAAGACCATTACTGTTAGCGACAAGGGTATTGGTATGACTGCTGACGAGATTAAAAAATATATCAACCAGATTGCATTTTCAGGTGCAACAGAATTTGTTGAAAAATTTAAAGATAAAGGCGACGCGAAAGACATCATCGGACGATTCGGGCTCGGTTTTTACTCAGCATTCATGGTGGCCGATAAGGTCGAAATTATATCGCGATCCTATCAGGCTAGTGAAACCGAAGCAGCCCACTGGGAATGTGATGGCTCGACGGAGTTTGAACTTGACGAAACCACCAAAAAGGATCGAGGTACCGACGTTACCCTCTATATCAATAGTGATTCGGAAGAATTTCTGGATGAATTTCGCATCAAGGGAATATTAGAAAAGTACTGCAAGTTTTTGCCGGTTGAAATAAAATTCGGGACCAAGGAAGAAAGCGTCGAAGATGGCGTTGATAAAGACGATAAACCGAAATATAAGACCATTACAAAGGATCGGATCATAAACAATCCTTCTCCCCTTTGGACAAAATCACCCAAGGAATTAAAGGACGAAGACTACCTTAAGTTTTATAAAGAACTGTACCCGTTTTCAGAAGATCCATTGTTCTGGATCCACTTAAATGTGGATTATCCATTTAATCTCACGGGGATCCTATACTTCCCGAAGGTGAAGAACGATTTCGAAATCCAAAAAAATAAAATTCAACTTTACTCGCGCCAAGTATTTATTACTGACGAAGTCAAAGACGTCGTGCCCGATTTTTTGATGATGCTTCACGGCATCCTTGATTCTCCTGATATCCCACTCAATGTTTCACGCAGCTATTTGCAAAGCGATGCAAACGTAAAAAAGATAAGTCAGCATATTACCAAAAAAGTTGCCGACAAACTCGCTGACTTATTTAAAAAGGACCGGAAGGATTTTGAAAAGAAGTGGGACGACATCAACATCTTTGTAAAGTATGGCGTCATCAGCGATGAAAAATTCTACGACCGTGCCAAGGAATTTTCCTTGTTGAAGAATGTCGATGATCAATATTTCACCTTTGAGGAATATCACGAAAAGGTCAAGGCAAGTCAAACGGATAAAAATGGCCAGGTGATTTATTTATATGCTTCCAACAAAGGAAAGCAGGACAGTTTTATCCAGGCTGCCAGGAATAAAGGATATGACGTGCTTAATATGGATGGTGTGCTCGATAGTCACTTCATAAACACGCTTGAACAGAAACTGGAGAAAATCCATATCAAACGTGTGGACAGTGATACACCTGACAAACTGATTGAGAGCGATCAAAAATCAGAAAGCGTACTGGGCACGGAGGAGCAGGAACAAATGAAGGGTCTTTTCGAAAAAGCCATCAACAACAAAAACATGATTCTAGCGGTAGAAGCTATGTCGCCAGATGAGCTACCCGTGGTAATTACCATGAGCGAATTCATGAGAAGAATGAAAGATATGGCAAAGCTTGGCGGCGGAGGTTATGGTTTCATGGGCGCGATGCCGGAGAACTACAATGTCACGATCAATGGCAACCACTCCATTATTCAAAAAATATTGAAGGCTGAAAGCGAAGACCAAAAAATTACGCTGGCAAAACAAGCCTATGATCTGGCTTTGCTTTCTCAAAATATGCTTACAGGAGCGGACCTGACAAATTTCATCAAACGGAGCGTTACACTAACCGCCCAATAAGTTATTCAGTCGTCTGACCAGTTCATGTGGTCGGACGACTTTTCTCCACTTCCAGTGGTCGGACGACATTTCTTCTAAATAATATTTTTTCGGTAATTTCGTTGTTCTGAATCAATCCGATTTTATGCCATTGAAGTCGCTTTTATTGCTGGTGTTAATGGGGTCTGGTGTAGTCCTTTTTGCACAGGAAGGAGACCCGGAAGAACAGCGTTTTACCATCGATACGCCTGCGAGCCTCGATTTTAAAAAAGAGGAAGATCCCGTAAATGACAAGAAAAAGAAAAAAGTCAAAAAGAGGGTTTACTACGGCGTTAAAACAAAAAAAGCTTTTACACGGAAAGGACAGGGCGAGCGTATCACCTATGAGCTTTTTTATGTCCTGAAAAAACCCGAGAAGCCACAAACCTTTGTTCGCGATATTTATTGGTATGACTACACGAGGCACGAAATCAGGAAAACGACGACTTTCGATCTCACCAAGGGAGTCTTATTGCATGGCCCATACGAAAGGCGGCAGGGTGATGTCGTTTTAGAAAAGGGAATTTTTTACAAGGGTACCCGCCATGGCAGGTGGATGAAATACAATCGCGACAGCACGCTGGTTGATAAAGATCGATATTATCGTGGCTGGCCAAAGGAATCTTTGGTAAGCTACTACGATCCCCACGAACGCAAACGCATGAAGGAGATGACTCCCATTGAATATGGTGAGAAGGAGGGCTACTATTATTTTTTTCACGAGAATGGCCAGCTTGCAGTACAAGGGGAGTATCAATGGGATGAAAAAGTAGGAGACTGGACAGAATATTATCCCAACGGAAAGCGAAAAAAAATAGTTACTTATCCTAAAGAACCGTTTGATGAAACTATTAGGCCTTACGTAAAAGCCGAGTGGAACGATAAGGGGAAAGAGCTTTATCGAAATAATAAAATGGCGGCGAAGTAGTTCGAGGTTTGAAGTTCGAGGATTCTCCAAAATATTTTAGTTACTGGTTCAACACGGAGCCACAGAGCGCACAAGGCCGACACAGAGGGTTGATTTCTTTTCTTTGTGAAATTCAGTGCTTGTCGTTACTCTGTCGTTAAATTTCGTCAACGTTGTTGCTGCGTAAATTCTCCTGCAATTTTTTAATTTCGTATGACATTTCGTATGTCTCCAACAATCGTGATACCGGACAAGCTCAGCATAGAACAAGCGCATAAGCGGATCGTTAATTACATCCAGTCAACGCCAATACTGAGGTCGTCTGGTCTGAATGAAATGGCCGGTTGTGATTTGTTCTTCAAATGTGAAAACTTCCAGAAGATTGGTGCTTTTAAAGCACGGGGAGCCATGAATGCCGCGCTGTTGTTGAAAGCTGAAGACCGGGCAAAAGGTATCGCCACACATTCGTCCGGAAATCACGCGCAGGCTGTGGCGAGGGCAGCAAAAATTCTGGGAATAAAATCTTATATCGTGATGCCTAATAATTCGTCAGAGATGAAAAGCAGAGGCGTGAAGGCTTATGGGGGAGAAATTTTTCTTTGTGAACCCACGCTTGAAGCGCGTGAAAGGACTTTAAAAGAAGTAGTCAAAAAGACCGGAGCCGCCGAAATCCATCCCTTCAATAACTACGATGTAATCGCCGGGCAGGCAACTGTTGCAAAGGAACTCATCGAAGAAGTTAGCAATCTGGACGTGATCGTTGCACCGGTGGGGGGCGGCGGTTTATTGAGTGGCACTGCATTGGCAACGAAGTACTTTTCACCCGCTACTCACGTGATTGGTGCCGAACCTGCGGGCGCAGACGATGCCTTCCGATCGATGCAGAGCGGGAAAATAGAACCCTCAGCTGCGAACTCTGTCGCCGACGGACTCCTGACCTCACTTGGCGATAAGACTTTCCAGATCATCCGGAACGAAGTAAAGGAGATAATTACTGCAACTGACAAAGAAATTATTGCCGCGATGCGGCTGGTTTGGGAACGCTTAAAAATAGTCATCGAGCCGTCTGCAGCCGTACCGTTAGCAACGGTTCTAAATTCACAGGAAAAATTTTCAGGCCGTCGCGTGGGGATTATCTTTTCAGGCGGAAATGTGGATTTGCAAAAAGCCTGTTCTCTCTTCTCGAGCCATTCGTGAAAAAAACTAATTATTCTTCTTGAACTGATCAAATTTAGAAGTTGTCGTTTTCTTGGGGAAAACGTTATTTCTCATCTCAACATCAGCCAGCTCAAAATTGGGATCAAGCAAGATATTCACAACCTCCTTGTCCTTGATGAATACTTTGGTGATCAAGTTTTCATTCAACCTCCAGACTTCAGCCGGTATATGTTCAATTTCCTTTGAGCCATCTTTAAAGGTCCATTCAATCACCAGCGGAGTGACAAGCCCACCCACATTTTTGAATTTAACCTGATAAATGTTTTTACCTTCTAATTGCTGACGGATTGCGTTGTCATCGACACGGCTCTTAAATTCTCCTTGCAGGTGCTCAGGTGTATTCAATAGGGTAAATTCTTCGGGTCCATTGCTAAAGTCATTGCCGTCACTTTTTCCGCTACCCGATTCTGATTCTAAATCTCCCCGTTTTACTTTCAATTTTTTCTTTTCCGGATCCACTGATTCAGATTTTAACTTAAACCATTTCACCTCCGCCATGTCGACGTCCACATTGTCATTCGTATAAAACCAACCTCGCCAAAACCAATCCAAATCTACTGCAGACGCATCTTCCATGGATCGGAAAAAGTCCGCAGGGCCAGGGTGTTTGAAGGCCCAACGCTGCGCATATTCCTTGAAAGCCTTATCGAAGAGTTCGGGTCCCATTACCGTTTCACGAAGTACTGTGAGCGCGGCCGAAGGCTTCGTGTAGGCATTAGCACCAAATTCACCAGGTCTCACGTCGTCTGAAGAGGTCATGATAGGCCGCATCTGACTTTTATCGCCCCTCATAAACGGCACTATTCCTTTTGGGGTGCCATGAGTCCCAAAAAGTTCAGGATAACGTAACCGCACAGTCTCCTTTTCTAAAAAAGTATTCAGCCCTTCGTCCATCCATGACCATTGGCGCTCGTCCGAGTTTACGATCATGGGGAAAAAATTGTGGCCGACCTCATGAACGACAACCTGAACGAGGTCATACAATGTTTGCTTTGAATAGGATCCATCCTTCTTGGGACGTTCGCCATTGAAACAAATCATCGGGTATTCCATGCCCTGCTCTGCGCTGTGTATCGAGTAGGCTACTGGATATGGAAATTCAAACGTCCGTTGAGAGTACAATTCCAATGCGTTCTTGATGGCTTTTGTAGATTCGCGCTCCCATAGTGGATTACCCTCTTTCGGGTATAGAGATTGCGCCAACGGCGTCTTGTCGCCAACCTTAACCGCCTGCGCATCCCAGATAAATTTCCGGGAACTGGCAAATGCAAAGTCGCGGACATTTTCAGCATAAAACTCCCA
>Ga0157380_10002251_pt1 | contig 12975 bp, 12 predicted proteins | sample S35metaG_FD_119757 | JGI IMG/M metagenome (GOLD analysis project Ga0157380, IMG submission 119757) | Switchgrass rhizosphere microbial communities from Kellogg Biological Station, Michigan, USA - S3-5 metaG | ecosystem: Host-associated > Plants > Roots > Rhizosphere > Soil | place: USA...
CGAATGCGCGCATCGCCGCAGCGCGCCCGGCGCCGAAGACGCCGCCGCCCGGATGCTGGAACGGGCCGACGAGATACAGCCGTTCGCAGCCCGGGACGACGTTGCCGCCGAGGTCCGGCGTCGGGCGATGCGCACCGTACTGGTACGTCGTCGAGGCGATGCCGTGCAGGTCGCCGCGGCGGAAGCTCGACGACGTGCGCTCCATGTCGACGGGGCTGTCACTGTGGTACGCGACGACATTACCGGCGACGTTGTCGACGAAGTTCTCCATGTGGCTCAGCATTCGTTTCACGTAGTGGTGCTTCGTGTCGTCCCAGTTGCGGCCATCGGATCGTTGGTACGGGACGTAGTCCCAGACGTGCATCGTCGCCTTGCCCGGGGGCGCGCGCGACGTGTCGAACATTGTCAGCGAGCCGAGGCCGACGAGCGGATAACTGGAAAACTCTCCGTAACGCAGGCGATCGAACGACTTGCGAATCGTGTCGTACTTGTTGGGCAGGAGCTCGATCATGACGGCGCGAACGTGCGCGCCCGCGCGGAATTTCAGAGGGCCATTCAGCGCGGCGTGCAGCGTGATGCAGCCGATCTCCGAGATTTGAGTGTCCTTCGCCGCTTTGACGACCTCCGGCGCAACGCCTTCGACCATCGTGCCCAAGTCGTGGGGGTGGAGCGCCGCAACGACGCCGTCCTTCGCGTCGAAGCTCTTGCCGTCCTTCGTCTGCACGCCGGCGGCGCGACCGTTCTTGACCGTGATGCGCGCGACGTCGGCGTTGCCGATGACCTCGCCGCCGTGCGAGCGAATGCTGGCGATCAGGGCGTCCGTCAGCTTGCCCGAGCCGCCGACAGGCACGCCGATGCCGTAGGCCTCGAGAAACGCGACGAAGACGAACACACCGATGCCCGTCGCCTTCTCGTCCGGCGAGACGAGGTTCTCGCCGGCTACGCGCGCAAAATGCATGCGCACCTTGTCGTGCTCGAACAGGCTGCAGAGCAGGTCGTGCGAGCTCATCTGCATGTAGCGCCACAGCTCGCGGCCTTCGCGGCTTTGATCCATCAGCGCGTACGTCGCGCCGAGCGGCGCAGGGGGCGCAAACAACGACGCGGCGATCATCGGCAGGTAGCCGGCGGCCTTGGTCGCGAGCCAGCGATAGGTGTCGGCGTCCTTGGCCGAGAACTTCGCGATCTCCGCGCAGCTCTTCTCGCGGTCGCGATAGAGCCCGAGCGTCGTGCCGTCCTCGAACACCGACATCATCGGCAGGTCGGGGAACAGGTACGAGAGCCCGTGCTTGGCCTTGAGCTTGAGCTCGTCGTTCTTCAACAGCGGGTTCGCTTGGATGAAGATGTGCGCCATCGAGTGCTGATCGTGCAGATAGCCGGGGACGGTAAGCGCGCGGGTGACGACGCCGCCGCCGAACCACTCGTTGCGCTCTAGGACGAGGACTTTCTTGCCGGCCGCGGCGAGATACGCGGCTGCGATCAAGCCGTTGTGGCCCGATCCGACGGTGACGATGTCGTAGCTAGTGGGCATGCGTTGCGCCGTAGCATAACCGCAGCATTGCGCTTGCCGGTAGAACTAGGCTGCTGTACTGGTGGGCGAAGAGCACGATTACACGCAAGGCAGCATCGACCGGGCCGCGTCAGGCTTCGGCCGGCGGCTCCGGCGCCGGTACCTGCGCTTGCGCGTCGGCATCGAATTCCTGCTCGGCCATATGCCACACGCTCAGGAAGAAGGCGGCGATGATCGGTCCGATCACGATGCCCGCGAGCCCGAAGCCCGCGAGGCCGCCGAGCGTTGCGAGCAGGATCAAGTAATCGGGCAGGCGCGTATCGCGGCCGACGAGGATCGGCCGCAGTAAGTTGTCGGTCAGACCGATGACGAACACGCCAACGAAAATCAACGCGATGCCGCCGAAGACTTGCCCATTGACGAGCAAAATGATGGCGGCCGGCAGCCAGACGAGCGCCGTGCCGATGGCCGGCAGAATGCTGAGCAGCGCCATGACGACGCCCCAGAGCACAGGTGCGCCGATCCCGAGCACCGCGAATGCGATGCCGCCGATCGCGCCCTGCACGATGCCGACGACGAGCGTCCCCTTGATCGTCGCGCGGGACACCTCGGCGAAGCGCCCGAGCAAATGGCGTTCGCGCTGATCGCCGAGCGGTAACGCGCGAACGATGGCTTCGACCATTTGCGGACCATCGCGCAAGATGAAGAACAGAAGGTAGAGCATCAGAAAGAAGAACACGGTGCCGCGCAGCGTGCCTTGCCCGATCGACAACGCGCGTTGCGCGATGTACTGGCTCGCAGTGACCGCTGCCGATTGGGCTTGCTCTTGAAGGCCCTGGGGATCGATTCCGACGCGTCTGATGAGCGCGATGATGCCCGGCATGCTCTCTTGCACTCGTGTGTAGATATTGGCGACGCCAAGCTCGCCGGTGTCCAAGCGCTCGTACAGCGCCGCACCTTCTCGCGCCACGGCGGCGCCGAGACCGATCAACGGCAAGATCACGACGATGACGACCGCGATCACGCTGATGCTGGCTGCGAGCGACTCGCGTTTCTTGAGGCGCCGCGCAAGCCGTGCGTGCAACGGATAAACGACGATGCCGAACGCAATCGCCCAAAAGATCGGCTGCATGAAGCCCCAAATCAGCCCGAAGAACGCGAGCGTGACAGCGAGCAGTAGAGCGACGAAAAACCCTCGTGCGATGTTGCTCTCGGTCATAAGCGGCACCTGTCCGTTGGCCTAAGCTGCGTCACGGCGTTTCATTTTTGCGCTGGCGCCACCAAGCGAGCCGTTCGGCGACGGTCTTCTCGTAGCCAGTACCGGCGGGCTCGTACCAGCGCGTGCCGCGTAACGCGTCGGGCAAAAACTCTTGGCCCGCCGCGTGGCCATCTTCGGCATGGTCGTAACGGTAGCCCTCGCCGTAACCGATGTCCTTCATGAGCTTGGTCGGCGCATTACGGATGTGCAGCGGCACGGGCGCCGCGGGGTGTTCGCGCGCCGCGGCTTGGGCGGCGCCCCAGGCACTATAGACGTGATTCGATTTCGGCGCCGTGGCGAGGTAGACGATCGCTTCGGCGATCGCGAGATCGCCTTCGGGTGAGCCCAAGAAGTGATAAGCGTCTTTCGCCGCAAGAGCGACGGACAAGCCGCGCGGGTCTGCCAGGCCGATATCCTCGACGGCCATTCGCACGACGCGGCGAGCGACGTACAGCAAGTCTTCGCCGCCTTCGACCATGCGCGCAAACCAGTACAGCGCGGCATCCGGGTCGCTGCCGCGCACGGACTTGTGCAGCGCCGACATCACGTTGTAGTGCTGCTCGCCGGTCTTGTCGAACTGTGCGAGGCGGCGTTCGAGTATCGGGGCGACCTCGGCCGCCGTTACGGGTTCGCCGCGCCGTTTGCTGCGGGCGACGTGACCGAGCACGGCTTCGGTCGCGTTCAAGGCGCGGCGCGCATCGCCGTCGGCGTGGCGCACGAGGAGATCGAGCGCATCGCTCGATAGCGGCGGGACGGCGCCATTCTCGTTGGCGAGCTGCTGCTGCGCGCGCGCGACGATCGCGCCGATCGCTTCCGGCGCGAGGGGCTCGAGCACGAATACGCGCAGGCGCGACAGCAGCGCCGAGTTGAGCTCGAACGACGGGTTCTCGGTCGTGGCACCGACGAGGGTGATGACACCCGCCTCGACGGACGGCAAGAACGCATCTTGCTGCGCTCGATTGAACCGGTGGATCTCGTCGCAAAAGAGGATCGTGCCGCGACCTTCGACCTGGCGGCGCAGCTCGGCTTCGCGAATGATCTCGCGTACGCGCGGCACGCCTTCGGTGACGGCACTGAACGTCACAAAGGCCTTGTCGGTGTAACGGGCGAGCAGACGCGCGAGCGTGGTCTTGCCGCACCCGGGTGGGCCCCAGAGCACCATGCTCGAGATCGCGCCTTGCTCGATCGCCTCGCGTAGCGGTTTGCCGGGGCCGAGCAACTTCTCGTGCCCCAAGAAGTCGTCGAACGATTCGGGACGCAGCCGATGGGCGAGGGGTGCCGTCGCGGCTTCATCGGCCGAGGCGGTGACGGGGAACAGCGCGAGCTCGTCGGGCACGTTTTTTGGCATCTCCGCTCATTCTACTGGTTGCGTTGCCGCGTGACGCTTTACCGGTTGCTGCCCCTAACCGGTGCTAAACTCGGCCCATGGTCACGATTGGCACCCTCCGGCGCTGCACCGTCATCATTGCGGCCGCCACGGCCGTCCTCACCGCCGGCGCCGCGGGTGGCCAAGAAGAGCGCGAGACACATAAACCCGCGCTGCACGGCAAGAATTGGGTCGCTATTACGGGCAAGCCGTTGGCGGCCACTGCCGGCGCCCTGACGTTCGCGCGCGGCGGCAATGCCGTCGACGCGGCCTGCGCCATGCTCGCTGCTGCGGCGACGATGTGGGACACGCTGAGCTGGGGTGGCGAGACCCAGGCGCTGATCTTCGACCCCCGGAGCGGTTCCGTGCGCGCGATCAACGCACTCGGCATGGCGCCGACGGGCGCGACACCGGAGTTCTTTCGCTCGCGCGGCATGCGCGGTCCCCCTGAGTACGGTCCGCTCGCAGCCGTGACGCCCGGCACGCCGGGCGGCCTGCTCGTGATGCTGGCGGAATTCGGCACGTTGAGCCTCGCCGAGGTGCTGGAGCCGGCCATGCAGATGGCCGCCGGCTACCCGATGGAGCAGACGCAGACCGTGAACATCGAGGCAAGCAAAGAGCTGCTGATGCGCTGGGAGTCGTCGCGGCGCGTGCTATTGCCGAACCTCGATCCGGCGCGACCGCAAGCGTGGGCTGCGCCGCTGCCGGGGCAAATCTTCGAGCAGCCGGAGCTACTCGCGACGTTGACGAAGCTCGTCGACACAGAGCGCAAAGCGCTCGCGGACGGCAAGAACCGCAAGCAAGCAATCCTGGCCGCATACGATCGGTTCTATCGCGGCGACATCGCGCGCGAGCTCGTCGCCGCCACGCAAGCAAGCGGTGGCTTGATCACGATGGAGGATCTCGACCGCTGGCAGGTCTACGTCGAGGACCCGGCCGTCACGAACTACAAGGGCATCGACGTCTACAAGCTCAATCACTGGGTGCAGGGCCCCGTGATGCTGCAGACGCTCAATTTGCTCGAGAACGTCGATCTCAAATCGATGGGCTACAACAGCGCGCGCTACATACACACGCTCTATCAAGCGATGAACCTGGCGTTCGCCGATCGCGACTTCTACTACGGCGATCCGTACGTACCGCCCGTCGAGCCCATCAAGGGTTTGCTGTCCAAGGAGTACGCACGCGAGCGTTTCGCGGCAATCAATTGGGAGCAGAACGATCCGTTCGTCCGGCCTGGCGATCCGTATCCATTCCAAGGTGCGACGAATCCTTATCGTGAGCTCCTCGACCACTGGCGGCCGCGGATCGCGCAGCGCCGGTCGGCCGCCAACGAGGCTGAGCCGCACCTGACGCACGACGAAGCATTCCTCGTCGGCACGACGTCGATCCAAGCCGCCGATGCGGACGGTTGGGTCGTCTCGATCACGCCGAGCGGCGGTTGGGTCCCGGCATTCATCGCCGGCAATACCGGTGTCGGCTTGTCGCAGCGCATGCAGAGCTTCGTGCTCGATCCCGCCGTCAACCCGTACAACGTGCTCACGCCAGGGCAGAGGCCGCGTGCAACGTTGAGCCCCAGCATGGCGCTACGCGACGGCCAGCCGTTCCTGTCGTTCGCGGTGCAGGGCGGGGACGCGCAGGATCAGAATCTGCTCCAGTTTTTCTTGAACATGGTCGAGTTCAAGATGGACGTGCAGCAAGCCGTCGAAGCGGCCAACGTCAACAGCTATCAAATGCAGAACTCGTTCGGCGACCATACCGCGGAGCCGGGCCGCCTCATCGTCCGCAGCGACACGCCGGCGTGGGTGCAATCCGAGCTCGCGGGAATGGGCTATCGCATCGAAGGGTGGGAGCGCACTTCAGGGCCCATCAACGCAATTTTCATCGATCGTGCCAACGGCTCGTTGTGGGGCGGCTCGAGCGACTTCGGCGAGGACTACGGCATCGCCTGGTAGTGCGTTAGCGGTTCCCGCATTTCCCCCGTTGTAACGCCCTTCGGTACAATCGCCGCCGGTTTCCTGCCCGTCGCATTGGGGGAGTCATGGCTTTCTTGGAGTGGCTGCAAAGCACCTGGGTCGGGGTGCTCGTGGCCGAGTCCCTGTGGGGCTACCCGCTGTTGGAAACCATCCACTCGCTCGGTATTGCGATGCTGATCGGCTCGCTTGGGCTCATCAACCTGCGGGTGCTGGGCTACAAGCCCGATCTCCCGCTGCTCGGCATGCAGCAGCTGTTGCCCCTCGCCTGGGTCGGGTTCACGTTGAACGCGATCAGCGGCACATTGCTGTTTACGTCGGACGCCGTGTTTTTTTTCGAGAGCTACACCTTCCGCATCAAGATGGTGCTGATCGTGCTCGGCGGGATCAACGCGGCCATGCTCGGGCAGCGCGTGTTCCGCGAGGCGGCCGGCATGCCGGCGACTCCGCCGGCAGCCAGCACGAAATGGATCGCGGTCACGTCGCTGGTGTTCTGGTTCGGCGCCGTCTGTGCGGGCCGGCTCATCGCGTACACGCCATGACGACCGCCAGCGCCTTCGCACGCACCGCTCGACAAAGCGCCGAGGTCTAGCGTCATGGAGTTTCTCGTCTGGTTGGAAAATACGCCGATCGCGAACGCGATCCGCACGATCCCGTGGCTCTATCCGGCGTTCGAGACGGGGCACTACATCGGTCTGTCGCTGCTCGTCGGCGGCATCCTGCTGATCGACCTGCGCGTCCTCGGCATGGCACGCGGACTACCGCTCAAGAGCATGATTGGCCTCTTACCGTTCGTCTGGGCCGGGTTCATCATCAACGTTCTGACGGGATCGATGCTGTTCATTTATGGCGCCACGAATTTCGGCCCAAACGGTGCGTTCCAGCTCAAGATGGCCTTCATGGTCGTAGCGGGCTTGAACGCGCTCGCATTCGATGTTGCCGTGCGCCGCTCGGGCGGCGTATGGGTTACCGCCGATCGCCCGCCCGCGCTCGTGAAGGGGTTCGCGACGCTATCGCTCGTGTTCTGGCTCTGCGTCGTGACGACGGGCCGATGGATGGCTTACCTGTAGCGGCGGAAGCCGGGCGCACGCCGTGAGCACGACGCCGCTCGGCCCGCGCTATACGGTTCACGACGGTTTCAGGATGCCGATGGGTTTTCCCTTCGAGGGATTCGAGTCGGGCCAGCGGTACCGGCCTGCACCCGGCGACATCTTCGTATCCTCATATCCGAAGTGCGGCACAACCTGGGTGCAGTACATCGTCTATCTGCTCGAGAACGAGGGTCGCCCGCTCACGGGCGGGCAGAGCCTGACCGACGTGTTCCCGCATCTCGAGGAAGTCGGCGAGGGGCCCGTGCGAGCGTTGCCGGAGCCGCGCCTGATCAAGACGCACTTGCCGTTCGCGCGCACGCCCTGGAGCGTGCAAGCGAAGTACGTGTATGTCGCGCGCAATCCGTTCGACTGCGCGGTGTCGTTCTATCACCACACCCGCGGCTTCGTGCGGCACTATGACTTCGCTCGCGGCGACTGGGAGACGTTTTTTGACTGCTTCTTGCGCGGCGAGGTCGACTTCGGCGATTACTTCGACCATCTGGTCTCGTGGTGGCCGCACCGAGCGGCCGCCAACGTGCTGTTCCTGACTTATGAGCACATGCTCGCGGCGCCGGTGGCGGCGATCGGTTCCATCGCGCGATTCTTGGGCGGCCGCGCAGGCGAGCTTGCGCGCGATCCGCACCGCCTCGAAGGCGTCGCCCGTCATAGCGACTTCAGGCACATGCAGAGCGACCAAGATCGCTGGTCGAGTCGGCGGCCCGCCGGCATGCCGGCATTCCTGCGCAAGGGCGTCGTTGGCGATTGGCGCAGCCATTTCACGGCTGACCAAACGCGCCGGCTCGCCGCGAAGTTTCGTGCGTGCACCGCGGGCACGACTATCGGAGACCTATGGCCCGGTCTCGTGGCAGACTCGCTCGAGTAGTGTTCCGGAGAGAGTCATGATGGAAAAACTAACCGCCCAGCAGGAGGTCGAGCTCGAAGCCGCCGTGTTGCGGCGGTTGCTGCGGCACTTCGACGAGCACAAGGAAGTGCAGAACATCGAGCTGATGACCCTGGCGGGCTTCTGCCGCAACTGCTTGAGCAAATGGTTTGTCGAGGCGGCGGGCGAGCGCGGCCTGTCGGTCGATGCGGACAAGGCTCGGGAGAAGGTCTACGGCATGCCGTACTCGGAGTGGAAGGAGCGGTATCAACCGCCTGCGACAGAGGAGCAGCTCGCGCGCTTCGCGGCGGCTGAGAAGGCCAAAGGCAAGCAATAGCCCGAGGGCGAAGCGAGCAACTAGTAGCGGCGTTGAACCGCGAACTGTGCGAGCTCCACGAGCCCGTCGCGGAACTTCGAGGCCGGCAACGGCGCGAGCGCGGCGATTGCGATCTCGACCTCACTGCGGGCTCTCTCGGCCGTGTAACGCAGCCCGCCCGACGTCTCGATCGCGAGCTGAATCGACGTGAGGTTGCGCGTGCCGCCCGTCTCGATCGCCTCGCGAATCATGTGCCGCTCGGCTGCGCTGCCGTGCGCCATCGCGTAGATCAATGGAAGCGTGGGCTTGCCTTCCGCGAGGTCGTCGCCGATGTTCTTGCCGAGCTCTTCCGGCTTGGCGTCGTAGTCGAGCGCGTCGTCGACGAGCTGGAATGCTTGACCCAGATGGCGGCCGTAGGTCGCGAGCGCTTGCTCGATGGGGTCGTCTTGTTTGGCGAGAATCGCACCTATGCGCGTGCCGGCCTCGAATAGCTTGGCCGTCTTGCGATAGATGACCTCCATGTAGTCGGCTTCGCTGGTGTCGGGGTTGTTGCAGTTCATGAGCTGCAGCACCTCGCCCTCGGCGATCGTGTTGGTCGCATTGGCGAGGACGTCGAGGATGCGAATCTCGCCGAGCTCGACCATCATCTGGAACGAGCGCGAGTACAGGAAATCACCGACGAGCACGCTCGCCTGGTTGCCGAAGACCGCGTTGGCCGTTTGCTGGCCGCGGCGTAGGCCCGAGCTGTCGACGACATCGTCGTGGAGCAGCGTCGCCGTATGGATGAACTCGATGATCGCTGCCGCCGCGACATGGTTCTGGCTGCTCGCGCCGCAGGCACGGGCCGCGAGCAGCACCGCGAGCGGGCGTAGCCGTTTGCCGCCGTTGTGAATGATGTGGTGGGCGACCTGGTTCACGAGGGCGACGTCGCTGCCCAAGCGCCGGACGATCGTGCGATTGACGTCGGCCCAGTCGTCGCCGATGAGCGCCCGCAGGGCGTCGAGGGACGGCACGGCCGCGTTCGGATGAGCCAGGGACGACATGAGGCAATTTTGCCCCATCGCCGCCCCCCATAGCGAGGATTGCAGGGGCGAGGTCGCCGCAGCGCGGCGTCGGGAAGCGTTACGTTGACCGAGCGCCGCCAAGTCTCTAGAATTCCCAGCCTTTCCGCGGGGTCCACCCCCGACCTGCCCAGGAGTACCTCGTCGTGTATGCCGTTTTCCGTACTGGCGGTAAGCAATACCGCGCCCGTCAGGGTGAGCGCCTTCGAGTAGAGCGCCTCGACGTGGCTGTTGGCGATGCCGTCGCGTTCGACCAAGTGCTGCTCGTGGGCGAGGGCGCTCAAGTCAAAGTCGGCGCACCGCTCTTGGCTGGCGGCAAGGTCGAGGCCAAGGTGGTCTCGCAGGGCCGCGAGGACAAGATCACGATCATCAAATTCAGGCGCCGCAAGCACTACCGGCGCACCCAGGGGCACCGCCAGCACTTCACCGAAGTCGAGATCACGGCGATCAGCGGCGCTTAAGGCTAAGGAGCAGCGAGATGGCACATAAGAAAGCAGGCGGCAGCACCCGGAACGGCCGCGATTCAGAATCAAAGCGACTCGGCGTGAAGCGCTTCGGCGGCGAGCAGGTGTTAGCGGGCCACATCATCGTGCGCCAGCGCGGTACGCAGTACCACGCCGGCACCAACGTCCGGATCGGGCGCGACCATACGCTGTATGCGGCCATTGCGGGCCGCGTGGCGTTCGCCGTCAAAGGGGCGAAGAGCCGGCGCATGGTGAGCGTGGTCGCAGACTAAGGGCGCCCGCGCGCCTCGGTTCGTTACGAAGCCCCGCAGTGCGGGGCTTTTTCGTTTCCCGCTCGCGAGTGCTTCCGTATGAAATTCATCGATGAGGCCGACGTTCGCGTCGAGGCCGGCTCCGGCGGGCGTGGCTCCGTCAGCTTCCGGCGCGAGAAGTTCGTCCCGCGTGGGGGGCCGGATGGCGGCGACGGCGGCGACGGCGGCAGTGTCTATCTCGTGGCGCGCGAGGGCGTCAATACGCTCGCCGACTTCCGAGTGAAGCGGCGGTTTCGCGCCGAGAGCGGCCGCGGCGGCTCGGGCAAGGACATGACGGGGGCGGCGGGAGCGGACCTCTATATCGAGGTGGCGAAGGGGACCGAAGTACACGATCTCGACACCGGCGAGAAGCTCGGTGATCTGACGAGCGACGGCGATCAGTTGCTCGTCGCCAAAGGCGGGCAGGGCGGCCGTGGGAACGCGCGGTTCAAGACCAGCGTGAACCGGGCGCCGCGCCAGTTCGACGTCGGCGAGCCTGGCGAGAGCCGGCATTTGAAGCTCGCGCTGAAGCTCTTGGCCGACGTTGGCCTGCTCGGTGCGCCGAATGCCGGCAAGTCCACGCTGACGAGGGCGCTGTCGGCGGCGCGACCGAAGGTCGCGGACTATCCCTTCACGACGCTGCACCCACAGCTCGGCGTGGTGCGCGTCGATACGGATCGCAGCTTCGTCGTCGCCGATATCCCGGGGCTCATCGAGGGCGCCGCGATGGGGGCGGGGCTCGGCATCCAATTCCTGAAGCACCTCGAGCGAACCCGCTTGCTGCTGCACATCGTCGATGCCTGCGCGGAGCTCACGGGCGGCGACGTCGCCGCGAGCTACCGCGCGGTCGAAGGCGAGCTCGGCCAATACTCGGCGGCGCTTGGCAGTAGGCCGCGCTGGCTCGTGTTGAACAAGCTAGACCTACTACCGCCCGACCAGCGAAAGAAGCGGGTGGCGGCGATCGTCAAGAAGTTGAAGTGGAAGGGGCCCGTTCACGGCATCAGCGCGTTGACGGCGGACGGCACGAAGCGCCTGGTGCAGGACGTGATGACGTACTTGGAAAAGGAACGCGAGCCCGACGTGACGGCGGAGCCGTCAGGGCATAGCGCGTAGCCGTGCGTTGAGCTGGCTCTTATAGTGCGCGGCGCGATTCTTCCGCAGGATGCCTTTGTTGGCCATGCGATCGATCTCGGGCACGACCGCTTTGAAGCCCGCTTTCGCGCCTTCCTTGTCGCCGGTCTCGACGGCCTTCATCACTTTGCGGATCGCCGAGCGCACGCGCGACCGCAATGCGACGTTGTGCGCGCGACGCTTGATTGCCTGACGAGCGCGCTTCTTTGCTGATTTAATGTTGGCCAAGGGGGATTCCGCTACGGGCGAGGCCCGAAAAGGCGGCTATTATTCGGAGCGATCCTTGGCAAGTCAAGCACATAGCTTGCTCCCTATGACCCGCCTATGACCTCCGAAAACGCACACGGCCCATCTGGCCATGGCGAGCGCCTGTTCACGGCCACCTCCGTCGTGGGCTTCATGACCCTGCTGTCGCGAATTACGGGTCTCGCGCGCGACATCGCGTTCTCGGCCTGGTTTGGCTCCGGCCCGGTCATGGACGCTTTTACCGTGGCCTTCAAGATCCCGAACCTCATGCGCCGCTTCTTCGCCGAGGGTGCGTTCTCGCAAGCGTTCGTTCCAGTCATATCCGAGTACCGCACGCACAAGAGCCATGCCGAGACTCGCGAGCTCATAAGCCACGTCGCGGGCACGCTGGGCGTCGGCTTGTTCGCTGTGACTGCGCTCGGCGTGCTCGCGGCACCCCTCATCATCCTCGTCTTCGCGCCTGGTTTCGCCAGCGACGACGGCCGGTTCGCTCTCGCGGTCGACATGTTGCGGTTCACGCTGCCGTACATGCTGTTCGTGTCGCTGACGGCACTCGCCGGCAGCGTTCTCAACTCGCATCGGCGTTTTGCCGTCGCCGCGTTCACGCCGGTGCTGCTCAATGTCGTCATGATCGTGTTCGCGGGCTGGGTCGGTCCGCTACTCGGGCAGCCGGCGCTCGGCCTCGCAGCCGGAGTGTTCGTCGCCGGCATCGTCCAGCTTGCGTTTCAGCTGCCCTTCTTGCGGCGGCTCGATCTGTTGCCGCGGCCGCGCTTGCGGCTCGCGCACGACGGCGTGCGGCGGATCCTGAAGCTCATGGTGCCGGCGATCTTCGGTTCCTCGGTGGCGCAGATCAGCATTCTGCTCGATACGCTGATCGCGTCGTTTCTGATCGCCGGCAGCATCAGCTGGCTCTACTACTCCGACCGCCTTGTCGAGTTTCCGCTCGGCGTGTTCGGCATTGCGCTGGCGACCGTCATCTTGCCGCGATTGTCGGAGCAGCATGCGAGACAGTCGCCGCAACACTTTTCCGCCACTCTCGATTGGGCTCTGCGGCTGGTGCTTGTCGTCGGCATTCCAGCGGCCGTCGCGCTCGCAATGCTGGCGGAGCCGCTGCTCGCGACATTGTTTCTGCGCGGTGAGTTCACGCAGCGCGACGTGGAGATGGCCGCGGCGAGTCTGCGTGCCTACGCACCCGGTTTGCTCGGCTTCATTCTCGTGAAGGTGCTCGCGCCGGGTTATTTCGCCCGCCAAGACACGCGCACGCCAGTGCGCGTCGGCTTGCAGGCGTTGACGCTCGGGATGATCCTTTCCGCGGCGTTCGTGCTCGTGTTGCTGCGAACGGGTTGGGCGCCCGCGCATGCAGGCATCGCCGCGGCGACCGCGTGCTCGGCG
>Ga0157380_10002253_pt1 | contig 12973 bp, 14 predicted proteins | sample S35metaG_FD_119757 | JGI IMG/M metagenome (GOLD analysis project Ga0157380, IMG submission 119757) | Switchgrass rhizosphere microbial communities from Kellogg Biological Station, Michigan, USA - S3-5 metaG | ecosystem: Host-associated > Plants > Roots > Rhizosphere > Soil | place: USA...
AAGCAGATCTTTGAACTTCCGCGGGCCGTCAAAGCCGTACGCGAACCAGTTAAGGCAACTTAAGAGCAGCCCAAGATGCGCAGAATTCTCCGTTTTATTTTTCAGATATCGATCGGCGTGATTGTGGGAATAATCGCCTACGAAGCGATCATGTTCGTGCGCGTCTGGCGCTTGCGATCAAACAATCCCTCATCAACGTCATTGCTCGATGCACGTGCGGACGAAGCACGGTTGAAAGGTCAGGAGCCGCGACAGGAAAAAGCCTGGGTGCCGCTCGATCGGATCTCACCAAACCTTCAGCGCGCTGTGTTGGCAGGTGAAGACACCAACTTCATCTATCATCGTGGCTTCGATTACCAGGCCATTCAGAAAGCGTGGGAACAGGCCCAACGAGAAGCGGCAAAGGAGGCAAAAAAGGAAGGCGAAGACGAAGATTGGCTCCCCAATTTGCCCGAGTTCAAACGTGGTGGGTCAACCATCAGCCAGCAACTCGCAAAGAATCTCTATCTCTCTTCTCAGCGATCGTTCGTTCGCAAAGGGCAGGAAGCGGTTCTGACGTTCATGCTCGAACGAACATTAACGAAGAAGCGCATTCTTGAACTGTACTTGAACGAGATCGAGTGGGGTGACGGAGTCTATGGCGCAGAAGCTGCGGCTCAACACTACTTCCACAAGCCGGCAGCCTCTCTCAGTTTTAACGAAGCCGCTTTTCTGTCAGCAATGATTCCCAATCCGCGAACGGTTTTTAATCCACAAGTGAATCCAAAGCGCGTAGCACGACGACAGAGAATCATCATGCGTGGGATGCCTTATGTGAAGCTGCCTTGAAAAACCCTGAGGACGGGATTTGAAGATTAACGAGATCTGTCAAAACAAATTGGGAGTTTCGCCCTCTTGTAGAACGGCGCGAACTAATCGGTTTTGAGTTCAAACGAATTCAGGAACCGCTTCACATTTGAATCCGGTTCTTCGAAGAACGAAAGCCCCATGATAAAGATGCGTTCTTCACCCACCACTCGCGTGTACACACGAATTGCTCCCGGGTTGTGACAGCCAACCAGATCAAACTCCATTGCAGTGTAGCCTGTAACGGGGATCTTCTTTGGAGCCTTCGCGTCGCACTTGTACTTCTCGCCGATCCTTTCGTAACTGCTCGAGAAACCTTTCAATATGCCGGCCATCGCCGTTGGAATCGCCACTTCATCAAGTTCACCCTTTGAAGGACCAGCGAGCCAAATCACTCCATACATCGTCGAGCGTTCTTTCACCAGGTACGCATAAGTATTGATTGGCTTGTCTTCAAAGAAGGTGACATCAAGCGACTTCCGCCCACCGTCTGGCACGACGACAGAGAAGCCTTGTCCGGGTGGTTCAAATTTGCGCCAATCACGAGCGATTGGGGCCATCGCCGAATACCACGAGGCACTTGACTGGTCCCCAGCTTTTACATAATCCGATCCCAAGATTGCTTCTGGACTGAGCTGCGTTGGCTTGCGAGCAGTCCGTCGTTGTGATGGCGCCGCAGTGGTGGCATCGGTTTGATTCGGACTCGGCTTAGGCAACGCTCGTAGAGCTTGCAACCTCTGATATTCCCACGGCGCAATCGCATCTCCGTTTTGCCAAATGCCGCGTCTCTCGCTTCGCGCAGCTACTTCCGATTGAGCGTAAACCTGTCGTTCGATGTCGCTAAGCCGGCTGTTGTTATTGATATCGAACCACGCAGCGCCATCGCGAACCATCTGCGCACAAACGTCGGCGCCATCTAGAGTTACTTTGCCAACAACTGAGCTATGCACTCCGAGACTCGAATATTCGACAGTGACCATTTTGTCGATCACCAGATCTTTAAGGTGTTGTTTGGCAGTCTCGGCGAAGGGCTGACCAGGTTCAGGAGCGTCGACACCCAGCAACCTCACTTTGACAGGACGGTTCTGGTTCGAGACCGTAATTAAGTCGCCGTCATTGATCTCAATGACTTTGCCGTAAAAAGAAGCTGCTCGGCCTTCGTTGCAGAAGCCGAGCAGGGTGATCGTTGCGACAAGCAATGACCAGGAAAATGTTCGTTTCATAATGTCCCCATTAAGGGCGAAGCCGCTGTTACAACGCGAACTCTTTGGCGAGTTTCAATTCAGCTTTGCGTAACTCAAAACGACCGCGACCGAGATTGCCGTGCGGACTCAACGCGAGCACAACAAAATAGTCGCGACTCAACACGCGCATAACAATCGTCGCTGACTCGAGAGCTACAACCATCTCTCGCAGACCACCGAGGCCGATGTCGTTTCCGGCACGCTGTGCGTTGCGAACCAACGAAGTGAATTCAGCCGCTGCGACATCCAGATTGGCATTCTTCCCTTCTTCACCAAGAACTTTTTCTACGGCAATGCCGTCGGTGCCCATAATGAGTGCACCGAGGCTTCCCTCGGTGCGCTCAATCACGTTTTCGAGCATCTCTCTAAACATGAGTAATTCTCCTTTTACGGACGCTGACCACCGAGTGCACCAGGTCGCGCGGTGGATCCGGCTGTTGGCGCGGTTGCGGTCGGGGCGGGTAGCAGCTGCTGTTGCGTAGACGGCGTCGTCGTAGGCTGTTGAGGACTCGTCGGCTGTTGCAGCTGTGTGGGAGTCGGCGTGTTGGATGGTGGGTTACCAAGTGGAACCGGCTGCGGAATCGTAATGCTTCTAGGACCGCTGCTAACAGCGCCGGCGGTTGGCCGACCCTGATAGTCCGGGCGATAAATGTGCGGAGTAATGAAGAAAAGTATTTCGCTGTTTTGCCGCGTGGTCAACTTGCGTTTGAACAGATTGCCGACGATGGGAAGTGATGCAAGACCAGGTGTGCGTTGCTGGGTTTCACCTTCCGTGTCAGCCAACACACCGCCCATCACAGTCGTGCCACCATCTGGGACTAGCACTTCTGATTGCATGCGCTGTGTGTCAATGCCTGGGACACCACCGACTGCGATACTCGTATTGAGCGTGTTGTTTTCAATGGTAACTCTCAATACGACGGTGCCGACGTCAGTGATTTGGGGGGTGATTGACAGACGAAGCGGAATCGAAACGAACGTGGTCGTAACCACTGCTGTTCCACTCGCTGCTTGCGTGGTTTGCACGGGAATCTGTGAACCACTTTCAATCTGAGCCGGTCGATTGTTCAGGGCGGTGACGCGCGGAGTCGCGACCGTCTTCGCCTGACCCTTCGATTCAGCCAGTGAGATCATGGCACTGATTTGTGCAGTACCGATTAGACCAGTTGTCAATCCAATAACTGTGCTGGCAGCTGCTGCGGCCAACGACGGATTTGCTTGGGGCGATCCAGTCAGTCCGCCGAACACGCCAAAGCGATTCGGACCTGACGTCGAGCTCGAGGGGGGCCCTGAACCATTGCTGCCGCCAGTACCAGTTCCACCGTCATTACTTGTTACGGCGCCTGGTAGTGTAGAAATATTACCAAGCCCACCGCGGTTGAAATTCGCAACACCGAGCGATAATTGTGCGCCTAGATCGCGACTGAAGTTGCGTTGCGCGATGACGATTCTGGTTTCGATCTCAACCTGCGGCTCCGGCTGATCGAGAATAGCAACGAGTTGACGAACCGCCTCGATGTTCTCTTTCACGTCCGTAATGATCAACGTATTGCTGCGGCCATCTACTTCGATCGAACCACGTCGTGACAAACGTCGCGAGATGATTGGCAACATACCTTGATCACCGCTTCCACCGGTCGCATCACCACCAGCGCCGCCACTAAAACTGAGGTTCGTCGCGCCGCCTGAGAAGGCTCCAGTTGAGCCAGCAGCCTGAGCTAGTGTGCCCGAGGCGCGTGCGTAGTTAAGACGGATAAACTCTGTCACCAAAGGCGAGGCATCCAAACGAGAATCGTTGATGATCTTTTGAGTCTCAGCTTCCTTCGCCAGAACATCCGTGGTCGCGGCGCGAAGGATGTTTCCATTTACTTCGATTCCCAAACGGTTGGCCTTCAGAATTGCATCGAGCGCCACGTTCCATGGAACGTCCTGAACATTCACAGTCACGAGCACAGGTCCAACTGAAGAGTCGAGCACAAAGTTCACGCCATACTGTTCCGTGATGTAGTTGAGGATGTCGCGGATGTCGGCATTGACAACATTCAAGTTGATCGGCTCACCCACGAAACCGGGCTGTCCATACTGACGACCTTGATCAACCTGGCGATCTCCTGAGCGTGACATGCTGATCGCCGGCGTTGGACTTGCCGCCGTGGGAGTTTGCGCCAATCCGCTGATACTAGAGAGGCATACAATCAAGAGGACGAGCGTTGTCCAGCTGACTGCTTTTATTCGTGACTGAGAAGGCATCGTTCGCTCCTTAGGGGAATTGCTGGAGGGCCGCCACGCACTACGCTCGAATTGCCGGGGCAAAATGAAGCGCGCGCCGCACAAACACGGCACCATCCGGCTTATTGTCAAAGTGCGCAGGAAGCTGAGATTGCTAAGCTACCCGCGCGGGTAACGTTTGGTCATTCGACCAAAACTGAATTCAGGGTTTTGCGACTAACACGGTCGCGCCAGCAGCAGACATTGCGTTGACGTTCGACTGTCTGAGCGTTTTCAGTTGAACTGAACGCTCGCGTCGACCATCGGTGAAAACAATTTCATGACGGAAAACAAGTCGCGTGTCTTCGATAGCAACGAGTTGGCCGTCGTAGAAAGGCTCTCCCGGATAGATAACGTAAGAGAGTTTGATGGGCGTCGCCTCGATGATTGCGGCGTACCCGCGTGGAGTGCGCGAGATACCAATCACTTCAATCTCACTCAGCAGCAAAGCCGTCGTCGGTTTGGGGGCCGGCATTCTTGCATTCATTGCGGCACGTTTCTGCGCCTTGTAACTCTCGATACGTTCTTGAACTGAGGGCGGCAGCACCTGTCCGGCGATCTTCTTCACAACTGGCCGGGCGGGTTCGTATCTCCGGAACGGATCGCGTCCACTTGAGGAAACGCGCTTGGAAGCAGCCGGTGTCTTTACCTGCGACTCAGATTCCTGCGTGTCCTGGGCTAACACAGACTGGGTAGACGCGCACAGCAACAAAGCGCTTATCAGTAAGCCGGCAAATCCAAATCCAATCGCTGTTCTTTTGTCATGCGTCATAGTCTTGTTCACTTCCTTACGTTGATCGGATTAGCTTCCCTACTTGGCCGGCGCTGGTGCAGGAGTTTGACCACCAGCACCCGCTGGCGTCGGTTGTTTTTGCAGCTTCTCTGCAGACACGTAAAAAGCCGTCAGGTCAAAGCGAGCGTCGAGAGTCTTATTCGGCGACTGCTTTTCGAGTTGTTTCAATTCGAAGTTCGTGACCGAAACGATTCGTTGATAGTGCGCAACCTGTTCAAAGAAAGCGCGGAGCGCAGCAAATGAGCTGGTGACGATGACCTCGATCTTCTTTCCGTTGTAATTCTCTTGCTGCACGTCTTCCTTAGGCGAGAACCGCATCAAAGTCAGGCCATTGCCGCGAGCGCGATCCTGAAGTCCTTGCAGCACCATCGTTATCTCTTTCTGTTCAGGAAGCAGCGCCTTCAACTCCGCATACTCCTCTTCGCGCGCTTTATAAGCTGCCTTGAATTCATTGAGTCGCTGTGACACGACTTGCGCCTGGGCATTGCGAGGCTTTAACTGGGCGATCTCGCTTTGCATGGTTGCTGTTTCAGCACGCACACCGCGCGTCATGAAATACCAGAACCCGGCGTAGATGACTCCCGCGACCACCACGAACAACAACATCCGTAGATACCAGGGAAGGGTTGGAAGCTTGCCGACTTTCATCTCTTTTATCCTCGAATCGATTCGCTACTTCTTCATCGCAACTTGACTGCCGGGCGCTGGCGTCGAAGCTTGGGTCTGGGGCTTGGCGATACTGAAATTAGCTTTGACGGTGAAGCTAACGACCTCGGGTTTGGGGAATCCTGGATCGACTGCCGGACCTGGCGCAGCGTTGTCGTTGACAACTGTCTTGGCGACCTCGCGCTGAGTTTCAATGTTGAGATTGCTAAACATACCATTTGAGAATTCCAAACTCTGTCCGAATTTTGTTACCGTATACTCATTCGGCGACTCGCCTTTGATCGTTACCTCGCCGTCTTTCTGCTCAATGCTCTTCAGATACAACTCTGGAACTGCATCGAAGCGCGCTTTAATCTCTTGCAGTACGGCGCTTGGTCCTTGCTGCGATTCTCTGAGCCGCTTGATTGCGTCGATGCGCGCCTGGACCTCTTGTGACCGCTTCTCAAGTTCCATCTGCTCTTTTTGCACTGCGAGCATTTGTTGATTGATTCGCTTCTCGTTCTCGAGTTCTTGCTTTGCCGACGCATGAGCGTTGTTGGTGCTGATGTACTCGTATCCCACACTGAGAACCAATAAGCCGAAGACTGTCAGAGCAAGCAGCAAACTCTGAATCCGTGGGCTGGATACCTTTTCTTCAACCAGCGCCACGCCTTGCGGCCGGTCAGTAACAGACTCGAGTAGGTTTATCTTGATCATGCCTCAACTCCTCTCAGGGCGAGACCCACTGCGACTGCCATTTCCGGGACTATCTCCTTCATGTAATCCGGATCAAACTTGTTCGCATCGACCTCGATTTGACGAAATGGGTCGAACACTTCGACAGGAATCTCAAATCTCTTCGCGAGATAGTCAGCTACTCCAGGCAACTTCGAGCCACCACCGGCCAACAAAATCTTTTGAATGCCGCCGTCGGAATCTTGTTCCGCAGTCGCGCGATAGAAGTCCATGGTCTTTCGGACTTCAAGCGCGAGAATGTCAGAGACAGCCTCAATGATGGGCTGGATAGGTCGCGGCTCAATCCCTTCGGGTAGGACTGCGCCGCGCTTTACTGCTTCGGCCTGTTCAAAGCTGAGACCAAGTTCCTTCTGCAATAAGCTCGTGTACTGACTGCCACCAACTGAAGCGTCACGTGCGAAAATTGAGCGGGTGCCGTTGAGGATGTTGATGTTCATTGTCGACGCGCCAATATTCAACAGTGCGACGACCTGTCCGGGCTGTGGGTGGTAGTTCACCTCGTAGCAATTCTGTAAAGCAAAGGCGTCGATATCGATCACAACGGGCTGTTTGCCGGCTAGTTGAATCGCTTGCTTGACGTTGGCAATCTTGTCGCTCTTGCAAGCCGCCATCAGAACATGCAGCGACTCAGAAGACTTACCAGTCAATTGGTAATCGAGATTGACGTCGGCGATATCAAAAGGACTGTGCTCCTCAGCGTGCCAGCTAAAAGACTCACGAAGTTCCTCTTCGCTCATCTGCGGCAGAACGATGTTCTTGACGATAACGGAATGTCCGCTGACAGCAGCTGCTACTCGCGTCGTCTTGATCTGGTGCTCGTTAAAAATGTTCGTGATGACGTTCGACACGTTGTTCAGCTCCATGATCTGGCCATCGACGATCGTGTCTGACTGCAGGTTCTCGAAACCGAGACTCATGAGCTGAAGGCTGTTGCCTTTCTTATTTAACTCGACTGCTTTGACAGAACTTGATCCGATGTCGAGTCCAACAAGGTTCTTCTTTCCCATTCCTCTTTTGAACATATCTAGTTGTTCCTCGCTGTAGCGCGCATTCTGTTTCGTCGACGAAGTCGCGCACGTGCCTTTCGCGCTCTGGGCATTCCTTTTTTAAGTACTTTATGAGGGGAGCAATCAGTGTGCGTTTTCAAGGTGCTGGTCCGATGGAAGGTAGGGAGTGATTCATCCGCGCCGACGTGTTGCTCAGGTTTCTGGCCCATCGTCGGGGGAACAGTTTGTGGGAAGTCTGATACGGCAGGAGTGAAGATCATTCGGAAACCCAGCCAAGTTGGTTGTCCAACTTCTGTAGGCTTTGCGACCTCCGCTCACGCGGAGTGTGCCTTTATCGTGCTTCAAAGAAACTAGCGAATTGGTCGCTTGAAAACTAGGTGGGCACCCCAATCGACGGCGGGAGTCGCCGTCCACGGGAACGAGAGTACATTAGTGGGCCAAACATTGTCAACCGCTATTTTCTAACGTTTAACTCTTTGAATTGATAGGGTTAATGGGATAATTGGACCATCCAAAGGCGGTACTTTCTGGAAGTTTCAAGGGAGATTTCCAGTGTTCGACTCTGCTTCTCCTGGGAGCGTCGGGTCTTTCGTTTTCACAGGTTTGGCTGGTATTCCCGCGACGATCTGGTTCGCTTCAACATCGCGTGTGACCACCGATCCGCTGCCCACCATTGCATTCTCCCCGACCGTTATTCCCGCCAGAACCGTAGCGTGATAGGTGACTCGCACGCCGTCACGGATTGTAGTCGTGGGCGTGTACACGCGGTGGATGTCGTAAATGTCGTGGCTGTGAGAATAGATATTTGCGTAATCGGAAATAGAAACGTTATTTCCGATCTCGATTCCACCGCGATCGTCCAGGAGCACGTGCCGATGGACGACAACGTTATCTCCAAAAGCTAGGTTGTAGCCAAACGACCATTCGACGAAATGCCAACACTTGAAGTTTGCGCCAACACTACGAAAGATGAGCGGCGCCAACATTCGACGGAAGCTGTGGCCGAGCAGCGCATTCTGACCAAGGGCAGAACGGTCGAACATCTGCCAAAGCCAAATGAAGGGTTTGCGTTCGGCGTATTTCGCGGCGTCAATGTCTGAGTAGTACTCAGGTTCAGTTGTAGTGTTTCGGGGATCGAGGGTATGAAGAACAGCTCTTGAGGCGACGCTCAATTGATCTGAGGGTTGAAAAGTGGATCCTGGAAAATAGATGCTGATTAATGTGTCGCGAACGACATCGTTCGGGTCCTGTCGTCCGTCCGTCAACGCACTCCGCAATTCCGACAGAAAACTCTCGAAGTCTTTTTCCGCAACTGCTTCCGCCGCCAATTGACGATACGTCATAGACCGTCCACGCTTCGCACCTGTTTATGTTTGTGTGACAGCAAACGTAACACAGCAACCAACGCTCAGCAATTACAAACTTGAATGAGGGCGACTCCCAGCTTGCCTGATTCATCTTCTGACCGCTAGGATGCGCCGCGAATGAAACCGTTCCGCGCACTGGTCACGCTGTTAGCCCTGGTAATAATTGCCGGCGCGGGCTTCCTCTTGTGGAACCGCCCTCAACGGGTAGACATGGCTGGATATGTACCCGCCGATTCTCTGGTCTATCTGGAGTTCAACAGTCTTCCTGATCTCGCAAGGGCCATCGAACAAAACGACACCTGGAAGGCCGCTGCGAAGACGCTAAATACCGATAGTCGCCTAATCGATCCATTCTGGTCAGCCATCGCTCGCTCGGGTGCGGCGCCAGCCAAGAGCGTTGTGTTGTCCCGTGCCCAGTTTGCTTTGGTGCTGGTTGGAATGAACTCGATTCCGGACGGTGACACATTGCGAATCCGACCCGAAGTGGCGCTTGTGGTTGAAACCCACACTGCTAGTTGGCGAATAAGAACCATGGCTGCCGACGCGGTTAGGAGCCTCGCAGCGCATGCGTACGGCCAATCGAGCTGTGTCGAACGTGCAGGCGATGCTTATTACGTGGATTGCTCTTCGTCAATAAATGGAAGAAAGCTGATGGCAACCATCGACGGCTCAGTAATCATTATCGGAAATACCGAGACCGCGATACGCGCTTGCCTGGATGTTAGACAGGGTTCCCGCCCGAGTTTGCGTACGGATCCTGAACTGCAACGATCGCGTGAGCAACTCAACGCCGCAGGCGCCTTTAGTTTTGGGTATGTGTCGTCTGCGAACGTCGCCAAGATATTCTCGTGGGCTGCACCTGTTCTGATGGGACGGGCTCCTGGCGACCCTCAACTTGAACAGTTGCTCGCTACCAGCGCGGGCAAGATTTTGAAGTCAGTCGCCTGGACCTCACGATCATTATCGGGAGGAATGGAAGATCGTTATCTGATCTCACTCGACTCTGAATTGCTGCCGCGAGTTGAACCTGTCTTTGCGACGACAGCCGCAGGTGATGATGTCTGGAAGCATGTTCCTTCTGGAGCCGAGACTTTTACGCTGTACCAGGTACGCAATCCGCTTGATGCACTAAACGCCATGAACTCCGCGGTGTCTTATAAACTCGATGCATTGTCGGCGGTGATGTTTTCGTCGCTGCTTCGTTCCAGCCTCGCCGTCTACGGCGTCGAGAACCCCAACCAAGTATTACCGTTGGTGACTTCTCCGCTCGTGACGCTACGCGCGAAAGCTACGGATGAAAGCTCTGTGCTCCTTGCTCGTGTCAACGATCCAGAGCGGCTACGCTCAATCCTCGAGAGCCAGAAAGTTGAAGGCGGAATACGAGTGATCGATCTGACTAAGGGCTGGTCCAATGAAGGATCGGCGGCGTTTCTGGCTGTGATGCTGGATGGCTATGTGGTAATGGGAAAGGCGGAGAGTGTTGACAGCTGGTTCTCTCTGACGAGATCCTCCGCGACCGCATCGGAGACGCCCGCAGCGTTTCAACAAGCTAAGAACGAAAATGCCGTGACGATCACCTACGCAAATGATTCCACGCGTGTGTCGAGTTTTGTTTCGACTATAAATCTCCTGCGCGGAAACCGTTTGTCTGATGAGCAGAGTGCTGCGGTCTTGAATGCCACAAAGGCTTCTAGCTTTTCCATTACCGAATCGCGTTTAGATGATCGCGGCATTGAGCGCACGACCCGTTCGCCGTTCGGCCAGATGAGTACGCTAATGTCGCTACTACAGTCAGACACGTCTGCGGAAAGAAAATGACGAAGCTCCTAATCGGAACGGGAAACGTCGGAAAGCTCCGAGAGATCAAAACGATTCTAGGCGATGTGCCGTATGAGCTTATGTCGCTTGCAGACTTCAGGGACACTGAAACGCCGGAAGAAAACGGCGCGACTTACAGAGCGAACGCAACCCTGAAAGCGCAGTCGTATGCAAGGCAGACGGGGTTGTTAACGTTAGCTGATGATTCAGGTCTGGAAGTCGAAGCTCTGAATTGGGCGCCGGGCGTTCTCTCGGCTCGGTATGCTGGGGACGACGCATCCGATGTAGATCGACGATCGCTACTGCTTTCGGAATTGATGACACAGGAATGTAAAACGCGAACGGCTCGATTCGTCTGCGTAGTTGCAATCGCAGATTATGCGGCCAACGTCATCAATGTTTGCGAAGGCATTTGTGAAGGAAGACTCACTGAGGTTGAGCGAGGTCTTGGCGGATTCGGCTATGATCCCTTGTTCGCACCCAATGGTTACGATCTAACTTTCGCTGAACTACCCGATGAGGTGAAGAACAAAATCAGTCATCGCGGTCGAGCACTCGCCAAAGCCCGAGAGTTTCTCATCAGGCACAAGCAGAAGTCCTAACTACTGTTCGCCTCTCCTCGTTTCCCTGTCCCCGCGTCTCCGCTTCTCTTATTCTCGACGCGTTTGACACAACCAAACCCCTTCCCTATCATCCAGACTCGTTTCGGGGCGTAGCACAGCCTGGTAGTGCGCTCGGTTTGGGACCGAGAGGTCGGAGGTTCGAATCCTCTCGCCCCGACCATTACCTCAGCAGATGACATTCGCTTTAGGAAACCCTACCGAATTCGACTACATAAAGAAGGGTCGATGCTCAACAATCCTTAAGGTTTCCCCCTCAAAGCCGGCCAACGCTTCCGGCTCGTCGTTGTAAACATCGAAGACCGTTATAAGTTTTGTGATCGTCATCAGTTCACGGACGCTCTCCGTCATGTGCATTAGTTTGAGCGCTCCGCCTTTACTGTCGAGCGTTACGTGACTTGAAACAAGCTCGCCCAGCCCGCCCGAATCAATATGCTTGACCCACGCTAGATCCAACAGAACCTGAATCTTTCCTTCTCCAGCAAGACAGCGAATCGACTCGCGCAACCCTATAGTCGCTCCGCGAATTCTTTCCCTGCCCTTTAGATCGAGGATAGTCACATCGTCAATCTGGCGTTGATTGATATAAAGATTAATCATTTGCGTTTCATCCAAACGTTTGGAACTTAGTAGGCATCCAGGCAATTGCGGGCGAGGGCGGACATTGCCCGCCCCTCCGCTGGGGGAACGCTCTGTGCTTTAGATCAACTTGGAGGCGGCAACGTGGAACGTCGAATTGGCTAACTCGAAATTCTTGACGGTCGGCTTGCCATCGATCACGTTCGAAAGGGTCTTCAACACGTCCGCGTACGCCGTGCGGTCATACGCCTCCGCATCTGCTTTGGTGTCCCAGAAGCTGTTGGCGATCGCTTCCAAGCGTTCAGGCGCGATAAAGGTGGTTTCATCGCGGAATCCTTTCTGCTTGCGCAGGATCGGGAGAATCTCAGCCTCGGCGATCCGATTGAGCTCTGTGGCTGAATTGGCCTTCAGCTTTAAAGTGACTTGTCGTCCAAACATTTCTTTCTCCTCTGTTGAGCTGTTGATTTCAGGTGATCTGGAAAATTCCAGAGGAGCTGAGAAGGGAGTAAGCGGACTCGATTCGCAGCCACCTTATGCTAACGACTCATATATGTCAAGTATAGAATATATCTCACATGGACATTAGTTCCCGTATGTGGTAAATAGTACATGAGCGAGACGCATCATGATTGAGATTCGAATAGATGAGTTACTGAAAACCCGAGGGCGATCCTTCTATTGGCTGGCTAAAGAGACAGGTATCAGCCATACGACCCTGTGGCGGCTGAAGAAAGGCAAAGCACTAGGAATCAATTTTGAAACGTTGGAGAAGGTGTGCGAGACGCTTAAGTGTCAACCTGGCGATGTGCTCTCTTATACGAATAGGAAAAGTTTAGTACAAGGCAAGCAGCGGAAGATGGCAGTACGAGGTTGATAGCCTTCTGCCACTATCTCACTTGAACATTCGTGAGTTTCCACCCATCCAAACGGTTTGGTTAAACTGTCAAGTTTCACGGGTTTACGGGATCTTCTGAGTGGCCGACAAAGTCAGAAGACGACTTCTTCACATACGCAGTTATCACTTCTATCT
>Ga0157380_10002255_pt1 | contig 12962 bp, 25 predicted proteins | sample S35metaG_FD_119757 | JGI IMG/M metagenome (GOLD analysis project Ga0157380, IMG submission 119757) | Switchgrass rhizosphere microbial communities from Kellogg Biological Station, Michigan, USA - S3-5 metaG | ecosystem: Host-associated > Plants > Roots > Rhizosphere > Soil | place: USA...
CGCAGCCCGAAATAGGGCGGCGAGGTCACGCAGCAATGCACGGATTTGTCCGGCATCGCGCGGAGCACGTCGCGGCAATCGCCCTGTCGGATAACGATACTCATGCCGCCGCCTTCTCGCCGTAGAGGCTGTCGAGCTGCGCGAGCTTGGCAGCCAATTCCACAAGGAACGCGGCCACTTCGCTTTCCAGTTCGATGATCCGCGCTTCGTCGCGCTCGATCCGCCTCACAAACAGCCGCATATGCTCCGGCATCCGCGGATCATAGGAAACCCAATCGCACCACTTGCGGCCCGTGCACGCCATCTGGAACTGGACCTGCGTATCGTATTTGCCGGGCACCGCCTGGCCGAGCAGAGTTTCCAGGTGCGTGGCAGTCTGGGGACATTTAATTTCGACCTGCCCATCGGCGCCGACCAGTCCATCTGGCGAACAGCCGGCCTCGGCGATCGCGGGATGCGGAACGAACGCTACTTCCTCGACGGTGACGCCTTGATAGAACTCATAGGCCGACCGCGCTTCCGGCTCGGTGTCGGTGCCGTGCTGCATGGCCGCGTTGGTGTACGTCTCGGCCGGCACGCCCGTCAGCCGCTCGGCAATCAGTTGCGCCATGTAGTTGGCGCGGCTTGCGCCGTATCCACTCTTGGTCCGCGCCACCACGTCGGCAACACGGGAAGCCGTGACCTTGCCGAGCCGAATGGCTTTCCATTCGTCCGAGCCCTGGATGATGTCAGTCATTTCATCCTCTTGCGGTTCAGCGCGGCAATCGCCCTCGGCAGATCTTTCGCCTGGATAGCGGCCAGGCTTTCAACATTGAAATACTTGCAGAACGCAATCTTGTCGGCGCCGACGTCGTCGGCCAGTTTCACAAGATAGGCCATCTCCTCATCGGTGATCAGTTCACCGTCGCCGGCCGCCTTGCCGTCGTCGTCGTTGCCCGCCGCCAGCCCGAGCATTTGCACCAGCGAATAGCGCTGCAGGTAGGTCAGCGTCGAGCCGATCGCCTGGATCGCGTTCTTGTTGCCGCTGGTGTCGGCCGGCCCGGACAGCGTGGTTTCCTCGGCATGGCCGGCTTTGTGCGACAGGATGCAGGTGACGCTGATGCGGTCGTTCTGCACGGTCCGGAACCGATACGACAGGCCATGCGCGCCGATGATTGGATCGACGACCTTGGCGATTGCCGCGAAGTCCGCATATTTCTTGGCGTTGTGGCCAGTGACATTGCGCTGGATCGGCGGGATGTCCCGCTTCGCCGCGGCCACCGCTTCGTCGAACGCCTTGCGCGCCTGGTTGGCGTCCCAGCGTTCGTGTAAGGCCATTAATTTCTCGATCATGGCGATGTCGGCGCCGGCCAGCACCGCCCGGTTGAGCATGTCGAGCGGCGTCACGGTGGGAACTTGCACATCGTCCGGCGGGATCACGGAAACCTTCTGGAGTTTTTCGTTCATTTTCCCTCTAAGATTTGCTTCGCAGCTTCCAACTGAGTTTGAGCCTTCGCCAGATCGTGATCGCGATGGTCCATGCCAGTCTGGCGAGCGATCTGGATTTCATGCTCAAGCCTTTGGATTTCAGATTGCAGGACCGCGATGAACTCAGCGTGGATGCGGTTCATCAGCCAGTGCGGGACGATCTTGCTGCGTAGCCTGCGGTAATTTTCCAGCGCGCTTGTCGCGATGCCGAGACGAGCGGCAATTCGCTGACGTGCCGATGTAACGGGAATACCAAGACGGCGCGCTTCCTGGTCTTCAATGACGCGAGCAAGGCGATTGACCGTCGCTAAGTCTGTCGTCGCATTCATTGGTTTGCTTTCAAACTTACCATCGTTGCTGGAATACATGACGGGGCTCCATGCTGTTTGCTGAACGGCATGGATGAAGCATCAGGAGAAACACGAACACGCAGGCATGACCGCGCGGCGCCAACCGCGCAGTTCAATGAGAAGGCAGAGACTTCAAATCTAAAAGAACACGCTCAATCGCGAGGCGGGTAACGCCTCGATCCGTGATGCCGTTCGTTTCCCAACGATGGATGGTGCTTTGATCGACCCCAAAATGCGCGCCAAACGCAACTTGGGTTTCTCCTCGATCTTCGCGGATTTTCTTAATCTGGGCTCCGGTCATGCCCAGATTATGCACATTGCATAACCAAGCGCAATGCCTGTTGCATAATTATTTTATGCAGAATGCATTTATGACCGAAATGCACGAACGATTGATTTGGGCTCGCAAGGAAGCCGGTTACGAAACCGCCCGCGAAGCCGCCGAAGCCCTCGGCATAAGAGAACCCACCTACATGGGCCACGAGAACGGCTTCAGGGGCTTCAAGGCGAGCGCCGAAGTCTACGCACGCAAGTTCAAGGTCAATCTGGAATGGCTGCTGACGGGACGAGGAAGCCCCCGTAAAGGGATGCCAGCGACAACAAGAGCTGTTGGCTATGTTGGCGCAGGCGCCGAAATTTTACCGTTCGACAGCCATTCACCCGGTAGCCTGGAAGAGGTTGAAATCCCTCCGGGCGTTCCGGCCGATGCCGCCCTCGTCATCGTGCGCGGTGACTCGATGTATCCTCGATATTTTGAAAACGAGATGCTTTTCTACGTCAGGCGCGCCGACGATCCACGCGAGCACGTCGGCAAGGAGTGCGTCGTTGCCCTTGCAGATGGACGGATGCTGGTCAAGATCCTGCGCCGGAGCGGAGCGAAAGACCGCTTCAATCTGGAAAGCTGGAATGCTCCATTGATTGAAGCGGTCGCCATTCAGTGGGCTGCACCGGTATTAGCGCGCATAAATAAAAGCAGGTTATAATTCTCAAACCTACTCCTGCTTCTTCTTTGCGGCAACGACCGCACAAGCAAGCAGCGCCTCAGCCGTAGCAACGATAGGCCGAATGTATTCCAGCGCCTCGGTGAGTTTGGCGATGTCATGCCGGTTTGGCTCGCGCAATTTATCGAGCCAATAGGCATCTATCTCAGGCCAGCTTGGCAACCCCTGCGCAGCCTTCATCAAGGTTCGCATATAGGTGGCGTAGGTATTCAAATGCGCCGATGCTTTCTCGATCGCCGTGGTGGTCTGGACATGCCCAAACCGATCCATGAACTCGGTCGGCGTACCCTTGAATTCCGGATCGACCTGTTCGCGCGTCAGCGCTTTCAATGTGCTGAGATTGTTATTGGGAATAAAATCGCGTTTGCGCGCAATAGACGGTTTTGCTGATGGTCGCAGGCCCTTTTGGCTGGTCAGTTTTTTTGCGCGTTTAGCAAGATTCGTCTTACCGGACAGGACATCCGCAATATCGGTTTCATCACCAAGGGTGATGATCGCTCTGGCGCGAGCCGCCGAACCGCGAGAGACACCAATCAAGTCGGCGGCGTCTTGAAGGCATTTTGTTTCGGAATTCAAGGGTATCGCTCGAGCGATACCCTCTAATTTTACTACAAATTGATTAGTGCCGTTCCGCAATGTCGCCAGCGCAGCCGCCGCAAATGCGCGATGCTCCAGCGAAAGATGCCGACGGTGCTCGTTGAGCGAAACAACGAGACTTAGCGCTTCGTCGTCGGTCGTCACTTCAGCCGCAGCATACCGCGCTGACACACCAACCGCTTCGCAAGCACGCTCACGATTGCGTCCATCAAGCAGCTTGCCCTGATAGGTGATCAGGTTCATGCGCAGGCCATTGGCCTTGATGTCGGCCTTCAGTTTCTCGAAATCGTCGCCCTCAAGCAAAGGCCAGATATTACTATAGGGATGGTATTCCATGACACACTCCTGTTCTCATCGGAAAAATGGGCGGACCTTTCGATCCGCCCCAAGGTCCGTGATGGATGACTATTCCGCCGCGTTAGCCTGCGGTTCGTCATCGAGAACAGGGAAGTCTTCATTGACCATCATCATCCAGCGCCGCCCAAGCGACTCCTGACGATGCCAGGCGTTGAAGACCTTGATCAGCATGGCTGCTGTGTGGTGACGCTTCATCGGCTTGTCGGAACGAAGGTCTTTATCAACCACGGTGCGCAACGCCAGGATCTGTTCCGGCGTTCCGTCACCCGTGTTGGTGATTTCGTGGAAGAAATCATCCGCCACGTCTTCGCCATGCTGATCGATGATCCGCATGCCGACATAGGCAACGATGTCCTTGCGACCGGAAAGATATTCGGACGCATCGGACCAGTCGGAAGCCGCCGAACGCGAAGCACGCTGTGCGTTCGGATAGTTCTTAGCAAGGCTCAGGATTTCGGCCGGCGACAAACGCTGAAGCTGGTCGAGTCCTGAAGTATCGTAGACGCCTTGCCTGACTTCCTCGGCAAACTTGATCACCTTAACGATGACCGAAGCAACGCCATTGAAGCCGGCCGTCTGCAACGCAGCGGCGGGTGTACGGGTAGCCGCATTGTCGATATAGGCGAACAGGCCCGGCTGATTCTCGATGTCAACGATGACATACGAGTTGATGGTCGCGCCTGACACCAGTACCGCATACATGCGATGCTGGGCGTCAAGCAGATGACCTTCATTGTCGATCAGGATCGGTTGACCCGTCTTTTTCCAGTCCCCACGCGCCATCTGGTGCGCATAGTAGAACACCGTTGATGGATTGAGGGGGCGGTTGGCACCGGGGCGATTGCGACGCAAAAGATTGAGTGCGATCGCCGGGGGGATATCGTTCCAGCCAGTCTTTACCGGGAGCTTACCGAGATCCGGATTGCTGCGGATGTCGGTGTTAAGAAACTCCTGGATGGCGAGAACTTCCTTCGCTTTCGGATTGGCAAGATCGAGTGCGAAGGTCGAGGTGTCGGTCAGACTGAAGGCTGGCCGCAGAGGTACAATGGTCATTTTACTCTCCATATGTCGCTGTTGCGCCGTAATGGCAGGTCGCGACTTAGAGAGTTATGCACATTGCATAACCGGGTGCAACAAAAATGTTATGCAAAATGCATTGACAGCAATCATGCATAATGCATAATGCCCCCCATCGAAACCGACTGGGGACTGCATCATATGACCGCCTTCGCCGCCGCCGCCGTCACGGTCGGCATCACTTACTTAATCGTCTTTTCCATTGTCGCAGAGATTAGGAGTCCAAAGTGAAATTACTCACCACCATTGCCATTAGCGCCGCATTGCTCACCGGCAACCTCGCCCATGCGCAGCCCGATGCCGAGACTAAAGCCGTCTATGTCACGGGCGGTACCACGTTGCATTTTCACACCACCAGACCATTCCGGAACGTGTACGTCGGGAATGACGCCCTCCTAACAGTGACGCCCGGCTTTACCGACCGGGATCTCAACGTCACGGCCAACCAGCCCAAGGGATTGGTTGTCGACAGCGCTAACGTGCTGATCGTCGACGAAGACGGCCAGGTAACGGACCATTTGAGAGTGGAAGTGACGCCGTTCAGTGCGCCGTCCCGGACGATAACAATCCTGAAAGGGACCGGCGATAAAGGAACGGTGGTCCAGCACTGTCTCGACTCCAGATACTCGGGCGGCAGCTCGTCCTGCATCGACAGGCCCCAGCCGGATAACGGCCCCAACAGTGTGAACGTGACGCAGTGGAGTGACGGGTCGAGCAGTGTCAGCAAGACGTGGTCACGGCCATGATCGACGACGACGAACCAGTGGCCGAACGCATCGAGCATATTCTTTCCGCGCTCGACAGCATCGTCGTCATGGCGAACGACCCGGAACAACGTCACAAGATCATCGCGCAGCAAATCCGGCTGGGCCAGGTTCTCAGCCGCATCGAGCTGATTCTGTCGTTCGTTGAACTCCAGCGGCCCTACAAATTCAGGAGCAGGTTGTGATGGCAAAAATCTTAGACTTCGCCGCGCTCCGTGATCAATTTGGCCCAGCCAGGGACGACCAGCCGGAGCCGTGTCCATATTGCAAGGGGACCGGCTGGCGTCGAGTGCCAGCCGTTACAACTGATTCTCCCGATAAAATCAGTTGTAATGGCTGGCGCCGCGTCGTCTGCCCCACGTGCCAGAACCCGGGGGGACGGCCGTGAACCCGAAAGAACAGGCCGCCCTGCGCCGAATCTGCGACGCCTACGCCGACACGGGCCGGCACATCGAGGCCGGCTGGATCGAGTATTGCAGCAAGGTCCGCGCCGAATACAACGAGCAGGAATTCAACGACGCCCGCGCCGTGTTCTTTGCCGGAGCACGTTCGATATGGCGCACGATAGTTGAAATGTCGGAAGCCGCGCACGCCGGCAAGTTCACCGAGCAGGACGGCGCCGACTTCCTCTACCAAGTCTACAAAGAGCTGCAACAGCAGGGATACGAATCCGACTATCCAACCGCAGGCAATGCCTGATGCAGCGCCGAGCACATCCGGTTGCGATGTGCTCTGCGGTGCATTCCGCACCACTTCCTGATCAGAAGAGGATAAGATGAGAAAATTATTGTTAGCGACTACGGCCTTACTTTGTTTAGCGGCGGTCACACCCGCCTCTGCCGCCGATACCCTTGGCGGTTTTCTGTTTAACGGGACCGGCACCAACCTGACGCTTGGCGGCGTGCCATCCGGTAATCAAACACAGAACGTGCCCTGCATCATCTGCGGGGCCAACCAGCCTAACCAGACCAACGTTGCGACCGGCTTTGGCTACACCGACTTCGGCAATACCGGCAACCAGACCAACCTAGCTTTCTTCTCGTCCGGCATCCTCAGGGATACCGTACTGGGACAGGACACTATCTCCGGCACCAACTACAGCTTGGCGCAATTGACCAATCTTCTGATTGCGCTCGGCGATACCAGCCTGACGTTCTCGATTGGTGTGGATATGAACGACACCAACGTCGCCCAGACGTTGGAGAGTTTTTACTTCCTCGACCTGACGTCGCGCACGATCCTGGCGTCGTTCTCGCCGGAACCGGGCGGCGTGCTGCTGCCGTCGATCAACAACGGCACCGGCTTTCCCGACTACCTGCTCAACGGGCTGTCGCTCGCTGGGCTTGATCCGACGCATCAATACGCATTCTTCGCACGTATCAGTGGTGCGAATGATGGGCCAGACTCGTTCTTTATCGTGCCCGACATTCAGGCGGTTCCGGGCCCGATTGCGGGCGCTCTTGGCCTTCCCGGTCTATTTGCCGGGGCAATGACCATGCTCGGACTCGGCCGTTGGCGTCGTAAGCAAAACGCGGTGGCGTAGTCATGAAATATTGCGTGCTCGCGTTAGCACTGCTCATCACTGCGCCCGCGAGCGCGCAGTCTATCAAAGGCGGCAAGACCGTGCAGTTGCACGACAAGGCCACCGGCGAAGCGGTTGGCAGCATCACCTACAATGGTCGTGATGCCTATTTTCGCGACGCCAAGGGTGAACACATCCAGACCATCACGGCCAACAAGGATGGCACGCGAACGGTTTATGACCCTCGCGGCAACATTATCAAAACTGTCCCAGCAAAGGAGTAACCATGAAGAAGCTATTGTTAGCGAGTGCGGCGCTGCTTGCCCTCACCGTGACAGCCCATGCCGACATCATCGCCAACTTGGGGGTAAATCCAACCTCTGGTGCTGGTGCGTTTTCCAACACCAATCCCGGCACGCTCAACACCGGCAGCGGTGCGTTTATTGACGCTTACGAGTTCGAACTCACTGGCGGGTTGACCTTCTTCACGCTCGCCAGTGTTACCAACGTGTTCGCCAGCGCTGACCAGAAAATCACCGACTTTACCGGTGCGGTGCTGAACGAAGGCGCGGACGGCAACATCGGCGGTGGTGACGACTTCTTTGTCATCGGGCCTGTCTCGGCCACGCTGGGCTGCGGCATCGGCTCCAACAACTGCCAAGGCTTCGCTGGCAGCGCCATCCTCGGTGCTGGGGAATACTACCTGTTGCTGACGGGTGACGCCGCCATCAACGCCGGTTACGGCGGCAATCTCTCGACCACGCCGCTCGCCGTGCCGGGTCCGACCGTTGGCTCGTTCAACATCGCCAGCATCGTCGGCCTGTTCAAGTAGCTTTGACCGTAAAGCGTTCGACGAAATCGCCTAGCGGTTAGAGATGGCTGGCCGGAGAAATTGAAACCCTCCCCGGCCAGCCGCTTAAAGGAGTGGGCATATTGCCATGACTGATTTTATCGACATCGAACAAGATCGCATCGAGAAGCTGAAGGCCAGGCTTCAGGAGCTGGAGCGCGAATTGGTGCCGTACTTCAAAGAACTGACGCCGGAAGAACTGCGCAAGACGCTGCAAGAGCAGCGCAAGCTGGGACGGCGCCGATGCAGATAAAGATCCCGCGCATCGTCGTCAGGCTATGGGATGATTTTGGCGTGTGGGGAAATACGCCGGTTCGCAGGTTCGGCCGCTATGAAATGTTGCGGCTCGACATAGCGATCGCCATCGGCTCGATCCCGTGTATCGCGTGGTCAACCGTAATGACCGATCCGCACTGGCTGGGATTCGTCCAGGGAGCACTGCTCTACGTATTCATCTGCATGATCGGCCTGTGGTTCTTCTGAAGGATGACGGATGTGGCTGCGCTGGTCCCCAGAGAAAACCGACGCCGTGCGCGAACTGTGGCCAACGCATTCGGCATCGGTGATCGCGCGATTGATTGGAGATATGTTCGGCTTCAGATGCACCCGCAACAGCATCATCGGGGTGGCCTATCGGCTCAAGATGAAGAAAGGCGCCGGTCGCCATCCACTGCACGAGATCAGACAAAAAAGGCCGCCACGCAAGATGACGATGAAGCCGAAACCGGAATGGAAGCCGCGACCGGAATACACTGGCCCGCGCGTCAGCGGCATCCAGTGCCCGTGCCGGGTGATCGAGCTGGAGCAATACAATTGCCGCTGGCCCTATGGCGATCCGCAACTGCCGGGCTTCTACTTTTGCGGCGCAGTGTCCGTTCCGGACGGGCCATACTGCCCGACGCATTCCAAGATGGCTTTCCACGCCTGAAGATCCTGGCCGGCATCGTCGCCATATTCACGCTGCTGATGGTATTCGCTATCCAGCGCATCCCGGTGCCGGTCGAGGCCAAAGCCGAAGGCAGGCAGTTCGCCGACGCATGGAACGACACAGAAATACTGCCGTTGAAGAAAGCCGATCGATTCGTATCCGTATCCACCGAACCAATACCGGTGGTAGTCGAGCGCATCGCCCCAGATGCGCCCGCAAGTGCGCCGCCCGTGATCCTGGTGGCTGATGACAAGCCAGTCACGTCAGGACACGGGCGGTTGCGTATGGAATCCAACATCTGCACGCGCCACAGGATGCGCAAGGTAATCACGCGAGGAGGGAGGTCGTGGAAATGCTCGCGCTGATGCTGCTGGCCCATAGTTTTTACCCGGCCAGATGCTGCAACGAAGGCGATTGCCGGCCGGTGCCGTGCGAGGAGATCGTGGTCAACGGCTCGTGGGTGACATGGCGGGGACTGCGGACCGCGGCGTTCATCATCAAGCCGAGCCCGGATGGCGAGTGCCACGTCTGCAATGACTACCAGCGGATAAGGTGCATATTCATGCCGGAGGAAGTGTCGTGAGCGAAGACGGAGGAGATACTAGGGTTGACCTAGTCAACCGGTTGAACGCCGCCATCGACCGCATCGAGGCGCTGGAAGCCGCGCTGCGGGAGATCATGGATCATCCGGCAGGGCTCTATGAGAAACAGTATGAGATCGCCCGCGCCGCGCTCGATAAGGACGCAGGGGAATGACAGACGAACAAGCAGCCGAACTGCGATATGAGGCAGGCATGTATCGTAGTCTCTATGAGATTGCCATCGCCAACGAGCGCGAGCGGTGCGTCGCTGTCTGTGAAAGCTGGATCGGCACGTTCCAGAAGTTTGATCCAAAGCGCATCGGTGCCCGCAATTATGCCGTGGACGCGATTGAAGACATCATCGCAGTAATTCGCGAAGGTCACGACCCCCGCGCCGCGCTCGATAAGGACGCCGCAACGTGAAACTCATACGTGTCTTTCCGCGTCGTACCAAGGCCACGCCTGACGACAACCTCGCGCGTTTTGGCCCGCCTGATCTGTTTGACGAAGCTGACGAGATCCACGTCTCCGTTACGTTCACCTATGACAAGGCGAAGGCCGAGCAGCTCGCCGAAGAATGGCGGTATGTCGCGCCGGTCAAGATAGGTGGCGTGGCCTATGGCGACACCAGTCTAGAGTTCATCCCCGGTCGTTATATCAAACCGGGTTACACCATTACATCGCGAGGGTGTCCGCGCCGATGCTGGTTCTGTGGCGTTTGGAAGAAATGGCCACAAGCTAACCCGCTGCCGATTTACGACGGCTGGAACATCCTTGACGACAATCTGCTGGCCTGTCCGCGCGACCACGTTGAGGCGGTGTTTGCCATGCTGCATCGACAATCTGGCCGGGTCGCCTTTACGGGAGGCCTTGAGGCTCTTTCGCTGCAAGATTATCAAGTCGACTTGTTGGCAAGCCTGACGCCAAGACCAACCATGTTCTGGGCATACGATCCTGGCGATGAATTTGAAACGTTGGAATATGCGGCACGCCGGATGCTGGGAGCAGGCTTCACGCGCGAGAGCCACCGGCTACGTGTCTACGTCTTGATCGGTTATCCAAAAGACACTTTCGATGCTGCCGAGGGCCGATTGCAGCAAATGATCGGGATCGGTCTCACACCAATGGCAATGCTGTGGCGACCGGAAACACCGTCACAGGAAAAATTCAAACCGGCAGAAGAGTGGCGAGCGTTCCAACGTCGCTGGGCAAGGCCAGCGATCATCCACGCCCGCGCTTAAGGACGATGGCGAATGAGATCCCTAAATCCCTTTGACCACATTAAGGAACTGGAAGCCCGCATCGAGGCACTGGAAGCCGCGCTGCGGGAGATCGTGGCAGCAGGGCCGATGGTAGGTCAGGCGCTCACCCGCAAAGAGCTGATTGATATCGCCCGCGCCGCGCTCGATAAGGACGCACAATGAAAGCCGCCGACGACTACGCCGCCATTAACCGCCGCATGCAGGAGCTACAGGAGCGGCAGGATGGCCCTGAGGTTCCGGTTCGCTGCCCCTCCTGCGACGGGGCAAAGCTGCGCGACTACGAATTTTGCATGGTCTGCCTACACTGTTCCTACACCATCCGGAAAGCCTAGGCTTCAGCAACCGCGACAGATGCTCGGCGGCGGCGGAGGATAAGGCGGCATCACCTCCAGCCGTTCCCTATCGGTAGACCCAAAAGTGCGGCAGTCCTGGGCCACCTCCGAGCACGCCAGCAAGCCAGACCACGATCGCAATCAGGCATATCAGCATGCTCATGCTCCGTCCTCCCTGTATGGGAACGTCACGGTTACTTCATCGTCCGTAGTGATCCCCAGATCTTCCATCAGGCTCTCCGAGAGATCCGCGACCCGGCCGGTGGTCTCGTTCGGCCCCCAGTCGGCCGGGAACGCGATCATCTCTCTTCCCGTCTTTGCCGCGCGCACCAGTGCAACATCCGCGCATGCCGCAAGCATCGCCTTTGGCGTGACCGAATAATCCCACCGGCACGCGATGTAATGAACCCAGGGATTGAGACGCCGAGCCAGCCCGGTTGAGCCGGCTGGCTGGTTCGGCAGGAAGAGGTGTTGGTTTTCCAGCGTGACAGACTGGAAAAAAGCCAAACCTTCGCTTGCCGAAACGCCCGTGAGATCATTCGGTCCACCAAACCAACTGCACTTGCCTGTCGCCTGAAACAATGCGTCGGTCAGCATCGGAGGCGGCGGCCCCTCTGCGCTGGGCGGCACCGTCTCGTATGACGAGCCTCCGATGACGTTGGCGATGCTGGCGCAGATGTGATCGAACTTGTCGTGGTAGATCTTTGCATCGGCCTCGGAGTCAACGAAGCAAATTTCCAAAAGTACCGCCGGCATGGCCGTGTGGTTGAGGAAGAACAAATCGGATCTCACCTTGGCTCCCCGGTTGATGAATCCGTTGGAAGCGATGGCATGCGACAGGTTCGTCGCCAACTGGAATTGCGTCAGATATAGAACTTCGGTCCCCATGGCCTTGGAAGTGACCTGGTAAGCGTTGAAGTGCACGCTGACATCGAGATCGCGCTTCTGGCTGTTATGGTAGTCGACGATCCGGTTCAGATTCTCGGATTGCGTCTTCGACACATCGTCCGCATAGGTCTTGACTGTAACGCCTCGGCTGCGCAATTCCGCCGCGACCCGATCCATCACCTTGCGCGCCTCGTCGACCTCGTCGAGTCCCCACGGGGTTGGTCCGGCGGCGCCACGAACATGCTTGCTGTGCCCGGCGCTGATGACGACGCTGCTGTATGCCATTTCATTATCTCCCGGCCGGCGGCGGCACGATGCATTGGCTGAGCAATTTTTGCACCTCGCCCTGGACACTCACGAACAACTTCACATTTTCCGCGCGCTGGTCGTTGAACTGCGCGGACTGGAAATACAAAAGACCAATCAATGCGAATACCACCAGCAACAGGCCCAGCACCAACGGCTGCGCCTTCATCACATCGAGGACGCTACCTGCAACCTTGCCGGCTTCTTCAGCCACGCCCATTACTTCTTGTCCTTCAGATATTCCTGAACCACACGCTCAATCCGTGCCGCGTTCTGATTGATCTGCTGTTCCAGCACCGTGATGCGTTCCTTCATGGCTTCCATCCTGGCCACAGTGTATTCGGCACCACGGGTCTCCATGATATGGACCCTGGTTTCCAGTCGTACCGAGTACGCGATCATGGCCGCAGCCCCGCCGCCGATTGCAATCAGTTGCGCGATCAGGAAATAAACCAGGGTCGAATTTTCCCGAACCCAGCTCTTGAGTTCGCTCACATCACTTCGACTTTGTTGATCAGACGCAGCGCGCTGCCGGTAGTGGTGTATCCCGTCACATTTGCCGTCGCGGTCTCGTTCGCCGCGCTCTTGAAATGCAGCGTGGTGCCGGCGAGTGGCTGGGCGCGCACCGAACTCGTGGCGTTGAAATGTGCCGCAATGATCAGATGCTTGGTCTGATCCAG
>Ga0157380_10002256_pt1 | contig 12962 bp, 7 predicted proteins | sample S35metaG_FD_119757 | JGI IMG/M metagenome (GOLD analysis project Ga0157380, IMG submission 119757) | Switchgrass rhizosphere microbial communities from Kellogg Biological Station, Michigan, USA - S3-5 metaG | ecosystem: Host-associated > Plants > Roots > Rhizosphere > Soil | place: USA: Michigan...
GAGTACAGCTTCTCTCCTGCAGGACTTCGAACTCCTCACGTTCGGCACCGACTACGACTTCATCATCGACGCGGAGTCCAACCAGACCATCGGCATCGAGCTGTTCGATCCGATTGCCGACAACGCAACCAAAGCGCTCGCCGTGAGCTACATCAACCAGGCCGGGCAGGCGGTCGGCGGCAATTACCGCTCGCTTGGTATTACCGCCGCGGGTGACACCCTGATGCTGAAGATGCTGAAGGCTCCCGATCCTCGCGACACCGGTCCTTTCGGCACGACGTGGCGTTTGATGATTCGAAATATTTACAACCTCGGCCTCACCAACATTGATCTAAGCTCGCTCAAAGTGGAGATCGTGGACGAAATCGACAAGACGCGCCTCAACACCGACACCCCGACGGGTTCGAACGTGAAGTATCTGAAGATTTTCGGACTCGACCAGACGGATCGAGCGGGTACAGGTTCTCCCGACGGTCTCATTGATCTGACATACGGGTTTGTCGACGCCGCCAATGGATTGCTGCATTTTCCGTCCATCGAGGCATTTGCGCCGGACACCACCGATGTGGCCGAGTGGACCAAGAATTCCGCGGACTCCACCCTGTTCCAGTTTCACGGGCGATATGCAACGCAATACCAGAAGTCGAAGGATATCTACGAAAGGAAGCTCAACGCGCAGGACCTGGCCGATCGCCACCAGTACAACATCAATGTCACCGCCGTCAGTACGTCGAAGACGTTCCAGATCAATGCGCTCAACATCGTGGAGGGAAGTGAGACCATCAAGATCGGGTCGGACCTCCTGTCACGCGGTACCGACTACGACATCGACTACACCACGGGCGAAGTCACGCTCAAAGAGTCAGGGCTGGCCAAGCTCACCCCCAACTCACAGGTCTCGATCGACTACCAGTTCAAACCGCTGGGAGGACTCGGCTCGAGCACGCTGGCCGGCATCAGCTCGGTGTCGAAGATCGGCGACAATGCGCGCCTGGGCACCACGGCTCTGTACGAGTCCAAATCGACGAGCGATACGAGGCCGCGGCTCGGCGAAGAGCCGTCGCGCGCCATCGTGGCCGGCATCACGGGCTCGTATGAACACCAGTCACACCTTTTGACGGATCTCGCCAACCTGCTGCCGTACGTCGACACCGACGCACCCAGCACGATCCAGCTCGACGGTGAGCTGGCGGCGAGCATTCCCAATCCAAACACGAAGAACGAGGCATACATCGAAGATTTCGAGGGCACCGAGGACAGCGATCGCCTGGCGCTCTCGCGCCGCAGCTGGTACCCGGCCAGTCTTCCGTTCGGCGACAACGGTCTGCCAAAAAGCCCCACCGACCAGCTCGGTTTCATCTGGTACAACATCGAGCCCAAGTACGGGATTCACCGGCGCGATCTGAATCCCGAGCTCGACACGAAAGAGAATACGCTGGTGCAGACGCTGGATCTGGATCTCGACGTCACGCCGTCGGCAGACAGCACACTCACCGCGGCATACGCCGGCATCATGCTTGGATTTCCCAACGGCGGTATCGACATATCGCAGGGCCAGTTCATCGAAATCTGGGTGAACGATTTCAAACCTGATCCGCTGCAGCGCGGCGGCAAGCTGCACATCGATCTCGGGATCATCGACGAGAATTTTCACAATCCGGGAGCGCTGACGTTCGACGACGAGGACAAAAATCACGACGGTTTTGCCGCGACGTTCGACGATACCGGCCTCGACGGTCTTTTCGACACCGATGGAACGCCCAATGAGGGCGCCACGTCGTCCAACCCCGACCCCAACGGGGACGACATCAATCTCAACCGCGACGCAATCACGACACGCTTCGAAAAAGTGAACGGCACCGAGAAGAATCTGTCATACGACACGGAAGATCTGGATCGTAACGGACAGATGACGACGGAAAACACTTACTTCAGTTACGAGATCAATCTTGCCGATTCCGCCGACATCGACATCCGCCGGCAGTATCCCGGGTATGACGGCTTCGACAACACGGCCGAAAGTGCCATCCCCGGGATGGAACACCCGCACGAGAACGATGCATGGCGCCTGTACCGCATCCGTCTGACCGACAACAAGGCCATCGGGCGTCCGCGCTTCGATGAAATTCGCCACGCGCGTATCTGGTTCGACGATGCCAGCGCCGTGGTGCGCACCGACGGCGTGGGAAAGAACCGACTGCAAATCGCAGATATCTCGGTTCAAGGCAATCGCTGGGAAGCGGATGGCGTGCGCTACGCGAATGCGGACACGCTCGATTCGGTGACGAAAACGGTGTTTGCAATCGGTGCCATCAGTACCAAGACGGATCCGGGCGTGTATAACCCGCCGGTCACACCCAACGAGAAAAACGAGGTATCCGACAAGGAATCGTCGCTGGCATTGCGTTACGGCAACCCGGCCGAAGCGGATTCAACGGGATTGCGCAGGTACCGCGAAATCCGGATTCTCAAGCGCTTTCTCGGACAGGGCCAGGACATGACCCTCTATCGTGATCTCAATTTCTGGGTGCACACCGACGAGCTGCGCAACGGGGTGGAATACTTCTTCCGCCTGGCCGCGAACGAGTTCAACTATTACGAAATTGCGGTGCCATTCACCGCGCAGTACTACAACGAAACCGGGTGGGCGCGCGTGGTTGTGCACACTGCGGACATCACGGGACTCAAGTTCGCAGAGGGAACGAACGGGGTCGTCTCCGGCACGGCCGTGGACGCAGCGGATCCGAACAAGGTGTATCCGATCCGTATGGTCGGCCTGCCAAGCCTGCAGTCGGTCCGCTTTCTATACGCTGGTGTGCGCAACGTCTCCAACCCGGTTGCGCAGGTCGGCGAAATCTGGATGGACGATATTTTCAGCGGCGACGTGCAGCGCAACTTCGATCACGCAGAGCGGTTGAGCGCCAACGTGAGCCTGGGCGGCGGTGCGCTCAGCGTGGGCGGCAACTGGGCGCGCACGGGAGCGGACTATCGCGGCCTGCGCCAGAAGCGGGGCAGCGGCGCGGACAATACCGTGCTGAGCCTGAACGCGCGCACCGACCTGCAGTACTTCCTCCCGCTGGGAGGCTTCTCGATCCCGCTGGCGGTGGGCTACGGAAAAAACACGTCGCTTCCCAAGTTTCCGCCCAACAGTGACACCGAGATCCTGGACGCGGCGCTGCAGGACAGCCTGCGCACCCAGGCGGTGTCGCGCAGCTTCAACACCTCGCTCTCGCGGCGCACCACATCGAAGCGCTTCCTGATGCGCTACACGTTCGATGCGCTGCGTCCGAGCTTCAGCTATGCGGACAACGTGGTCAGAACCCCCGCGACACGCGATACCTCGACGACGATCTCGGGTGCACTCCAATACCAGCTCAACTGGGCGAGCGACAAGTCGCTGCCGATTTTCCGCAAGAACCGCATTCGCTGGTGGCCGAATTCCTTCGACTTCTCCACCACCGCCACGCGCACAACGGGACACAGTGCGAGCTATCGCGAGACCACATGGATTGCGGATCCGTCGCGCTACTCCGCCACCGCCGTGAGCCAGGGCAACGTGCGCTACAACCCGTTCCGGTCGCTGGAGACGAATTTCGGGCTGTCGATCAATCGCGACGCATCGATTCCGCACGGGCCGACGCTGGCCAAGGATTGGTTGGGTATCGATATCGGCACGGAAACGTCGCGCACCAACAATGCGCGCATCTCCTTCGTGCCGCCACGAAACTGGTATGGCATCAGCATCTTCGAGCCCAGCATCGAACTGCAGTCGCGATACGCCGAGGACTCGAGTCCCAACGTGCGCCGTCCTCCCTCGCCCACATTTGCCGGCGATCCGGAAGGCACACGCAACGCCAGCGCATCGCGCGACGACACGGGTCGCATTCGTTTCGATCTGGCGCGGCACGCGGGACGCGTATTGAAGTGGATGGGAGTCAATGTCGACGAGCTGCAGGCGGGAGGTGCCGGGCAGCAACCGCCGCCCAACAGCCCGCCCGGTGCGCCACCCGATTCCGCGCACGCCGCGCCCGACACGACGCAGCACGCGGCGAAGCCGCGACCGGGTGCGGGTTCGTTGCTCAAGGGAATCGCGCGCATCTTCGTCACGGTGCGACCGATCTCGGCCAACATCACGCACCGGATGAGCTCGAATTACGTGCGCATCCCGGCCCGCCCGGACATCACGTACCGGCTGGGCATGGATGCGGACGCGGGCATCGACAGCATCAGCAAGCCGGACCAGAAGAAGGAGTCGCTGGGTCTCAACCTGGACACCGGCGTGCAGCTCACGAGAAGTCTGGACGTACAGGGCCGCTACCGGCGCGAAATGAGCGATCAGGATTTTCGTTCCTCGGGGCAGACGCGCAGCCTGGACATCACGTGGCCGGATCTGCAGGCAAAGTGGGACGGCCTCGCCAACTTCCGGCCGCTACGCCCGATTTTGACCAACGGGTCCGTCAACATGAACTACAAGGAAACGCATCACGAGGACGGTCAGAAGGACCAGCCGCCGGTCAACCAGAACGAAACGCTTGCCCTCTCACCGGCGCTCGACATGACATGGAAGAATGAGCTGCAAACGACGCTCAGTGTGTCATACTCCAGCAACGTCAACGAGACGCGCGGCTCCAAGGCGGAAACCAACAGCCGCGGCTTGACGCTGGACATGAAGCGCAATTTCCGCGGCGGTGGCGGTATCAATTTCTTCGGAAAGAAAATGAGCTGGGACAACGATCTCGAAGCCACGATGTCCATCGCGTATTCCAAGACGGGCGGCGAGCGCACGGGATTCGACGGGTTCGCGCAACCGATTCCGGCCTCGACCTCGTGGCACGTCTCGCCCACCGCGCGCTACGTCTTTTCGAAGAACATCAACGGCAGCGCGTTCATCGATTACAATCGCACCTATGCGGAATCCACGGGACAGACCACCACACAGCTGCGCCTCGGTGTGACCGCTGTGGTCACCTTCTAGCTGAATGTTCAACCCACCACCGCTCAGGTTGATGGTTGCAGCCGGTCTGGTTGCCGCTGCGTGCGTTGCGGGCGGAGTCGCCTGTAATCGCGGAGAAACCCCGGTGTTCGCGGTGGACAGCGCCGTCGTGCACATCGACAGGCAGCTGGCGCTGGGCCCGCGCGTGGCGGGAAGCGCGGCGCGCGATTCGTGCGCGCGCTACATCGCGCGCACGCTCGAGCGTTACGGCGCCGCGGTGCGCGTGCAACCGTTCGACGTGAAGGACCCCTACGGCGAGCGCACCATCCGGATGATGAATGTGATCGGAAGCTTCGGCGCCGGCGAAAAGCGGCGCCTCATGCTGTGTTCGCATTACGACTCGCGGCCGTGGGCGGATCAGGAAAAGGATTCGACACTGTGGACGACGCCGATTCTGGGCGCTGTCGACGGCGCGACGAGCACGGCGATCCTGCTGGAAGTCGCGCGGCTGGCGGGCGCGCTCGCGCCGGAGAACATCGGAGTCGACCTGGTGTTCTTTGACGGCGAGGACTACGGCAAAGAGGGCGACATCGATTATTACCTCCTGGGATCGAGGCACTTCGCGGCCAACCTCGAGGGCTATCGTCCCGTGGCGGCGGTGCTGCTCGACATGGTCGGTGGCGCGGGGACGACGGCGCGCCGCGAGGGAACTTCCGACGAGCGCTCGCGCGCGCTCATGGACTATGTGTTCGCCCGCGCTCAGGCGCTGGATCTGCGCTACTTCCAATCCGTGCCGGGAGCGCCGATGATCGACGATCACGTCCCGCTCCTGCAGGCGGGGATCGAAGCCGTCGACCTGTTCGGCTATGACTTTGCGGCCTGGCACACGCTCAAGGACGACGGGAGCGCGGTGGATCGGGCCAAGGTCGAAGAGGTGGGGATTCTGCTGCGGGATTTGATCTACAACTTCAAGTATCCTAAGTAAGACCGGCCAACGAACTGCGTCTTTTCAAAATACGGTCACGCAAAACCGAATAGAACCGTCGCGCGCTGGAGATTTCTGACGATCTCCCGCGCGCGCCGGTTGCTTTGTTGAGGATCCGTCGCGCGCTGGAGATTCCTGACGATCGCGCGCGCGTTCATCTGTCGCATCTTCATGCTGAAAAATATTCTCATGTGAAAAGAAAAACTTTGACGAGGTTTTGAAGACACTTTTTGTGATTTTCACACTGCCTGCATAGGATTGCAGCACGCTGCTTCTGCTCTCATCTGATTGTCGTTCCTGAGCTTTTTATTTCTTTCGAGACCGCGCATGAGATCTCGCGGTACAACGCAAATCACGAAGTCAAAAAACACGGTGCATATTCAAGAAAGCAGTGGTGGTTCTTCGGGGAGGTTGTGTTGTGGATCTGCTGAAACTGAATGACTCCGAATTTCATACCGAGTTTGAAAATGCCGCTCAAGCCCATCAAACATCGACAATCAACATTCTGCACTTCATCAATGAGTGCGAACGCCGCAAGTCCTACCTGGACCGCGGCTACAGCTCGATCTTCAGCTACTGTGTCCGCAAGTTGAAGTACTCGTCCTCGACGGCGGGGCGAATGATCCAGGCGGCGCGGTGCATCGCCGCGAATCCTGAAGTGCTGCAGATGCTGCAAGCTCGCGAGGTGAGCGTCACCTCAATCAGCCAGGTAGCAGGCATTCTTGACGATGCCAACAGAACGTCGATTCTCGGGCGCATGCGGGGCGCTTCCTGGCGCGATGTCGAGCGGATTGCGCGCGAGTACCGTCCGCCAGTGGAGCTGCGGGATCGCATGGTTCCGGTGCGGGTGGCGACCACTGACGGCGTGCTGAACATGATGTTCATGCAACAACTCGTCAGCGACGAGTTTTCAGAGATCTTCCATCAGGTTCGGAATCTGCGCCCGAACGAAAGCTATGGAGAAACGTGCGAAGCCGTGTTCCGGGAATACCGGGATCGTCACAGTCCTGCTGTTCGACACCCGCGTCGCGAAACGAAAAAAGGATCGGCAAGTCTTCACTCCCACCGGTGGGAGTGTGGAGCGGCCGAACGGACGCGTTACATCCCTGACGAAGTCAGGGATGTTGTGTTCATGCGCGACGGCGCTCAATGCACGTTCATCGCGCCGGATGGGACGCGCTGCCAGTGCACCCGGGGACTGCAGGTCGATCACATCAAACCGTTTGCCAACGGCGGCGAGCTCGAGCTTTCGAACTTGCGGCTCTTGTGCGGGCCACACAACCGCCGCTCGGCCGAGCTGACCATGGGCCGGCACGTGATGAAGCCGTACTGGAGACGGTCATGACTCCGGGGCTTTCCGAAGGTCGTCCGACGAGACTCCAGGGCTTCAGAAAGCCGTTCCGGGCGGGTGCCTTGCGCCCGGCCTCGTTTTGTGGTATTTATTCCCGAGCGTTGTGTGTGTTGAGGAAGTGGGTGGCAGGGCCGCCCATTTTTGTTTTCCGGCCGGGAACCCCAGCGACGCCTCACTAGATGGTTCAAGAACGTGATCTGTACGGGATCATCAATCCCGAGCTGGAGCTCCTGGGCTTCGAGTGCGTAAAGCTCGAAGTGGTTGGAAGCAGTCGTAGTCCGGTGGTTCGTCTCTATATCGACAAGCCGGGCGGGGTGACTGTCGGTGAATGCGCGAAAGTAAGCCGGGCCCTGGGCCTGGTGCTCGAGCGCGAAGATCCGTTCCCGGGCCGCTATCTGCTCGAGGTTTCATCGCCCGGCAGCAACCGGCCACTGGTCACGGAGGAACATTATCAACGCTTTGCGGGCCAGCCGGCCCGCGTGGCCGTGGAGAACGGCGCGGTGGGGAAAATCACATATACAGGCACAATTCGCTCCTGTATAAATGGAGACCTCACCCTCCAGACGGACGACGGCGATGTGGTGGTGGCTTTGCGCGATGTAGTCCGCGCCAATCTGATCAACCAGGAATACAAGATCGACAAGAAGCGAGACAAGGATCGGCGCCCACCCGCTTGGCGCAGAGGTGAAGAACAATAATGAGCATCCATTTCGCGGAAGCATTCAACCAGCTCATTCGTGAGCGGCGTCTGGATCGCGAGATCCTCATGGATACGCTGACCCAGGGCTTTGCATCGGCCGTTCGCCGCAAGCACGGGCCCAACGCCGAAGTGAAGATCGAAGACGACGGCCACGGCTCCATCGAGCTGTTCCTCGTCAAGCACGTGGTCGACGCGGTCGAGGACGACAGCGTCCAGATCTCCGTCGCCGAGGCGCAGGACTACGCGGAAGGCGCCGAAGCCGGCGACGTCATTGAGATCAACGTCCCGTTCGAAGAGTTCGGCCGCAACGCCATCCAGATCACCAAGCAGATCCTCATGCAGAAGATCCGCGAGTTCGAACGCGACCGCGTCTTCGAGGAATACAAGGACCGCACCGGCGAAATCGTTTCCGGTTCGGTGCAGCAGATCGATCGCACCGGCATTCTCGTGAACCTCGGCAACGCCGAAGCGTTCATGCCCAAGAAGGACCAGATCCGCCGCGAACGCTACCAGCAGGGGTCGTCGATTCGCGCCGTGGTCATGAAGGTCGACAAGGAAGCCAAGGGCCCGATGATCACGCTCTCGCGCACGAGCCCGGAATTCCTGAAGGCACTGTTCATCCAGGAAGTGCCCGAGATCTATGAAGGCATGATTGAAATCAAGAGCATCGCGCGCGAAGCGGGCGGTCGCTCCAAGATCGCTGTGTATTCGCGCGACGACCGTGTCGACGCCGTCGGCGCCTGCGTGGGCATGAAAGGCTCGCGTGTGCAGGCGGTCGTCAACGAGCTCTCGGGCGAGCGCATCGACATCGTGCCGTGGAGCGACGACGTCTCCACCTTCATCTCGCGCGCACTCTCGCCCGCCAAGATCTCGCAGGTGCGTTCCGACATTGAAATGCACTCGGTGCTCGTCGTGGTCGACGAGGACCAGCTCTCGCTCGCCATCGGCAAGGAAGGCCAGAACGTGCGCCTCGCCTCGCGCCTCGCGGGCTGGCAGATCGAGCTGGTGTCCAACCGCGAGCTCGAGCAGCGCCAGCGCCTGCAGGAGCACCTGCTCATGCCCATCGAAGAAATGGTCGGTGTTTCCGACAAGATGGCGGAGAAGCTGCGCGAAGCGGGCATCAACACGGTGCAGAAGCTCATGCGCACACCGGTCGAGAAACTGGCCGAGATCCCGGGCTTCGGTGAGCGCACCGTCGAGAAGCTGATGGAGACGGCGCAGGGCACCGTCAAGGAGCTCGAATCCGCGCTCGAAGAGCTCATCAAGAAGGAAAACGAGGAGCGCGAGCAGGCCAAGAAGTCGGCCAAGCCGCTCTTCGACGAGAGCATGCTCGAGGCGGAGAACGAAGATCCGAAGAAGGAAGAGAAGGTCAAGATCACTGAAGCGATGCTCTTCCGTGATCCGGCCGAAGTGGAAGCCGAGGCCGAGGCCGAAGACACCGCGGCGACAGCGGTGGAAACCGAAGCGGCTACGGCGGAGACGCCGGCGACGGAACCCGTCGCTGCCGAAGCAGATGAGAACGCTGCCGACGAAGAAAAGAAGGACGCGAACGAATAGATGCGCATTCACGAACTCGCCAAGAAGTACAACGTCACCAGCGAAGAGCTGATCGAGCTCCTGGAAAAGCACGGCCACAAGGTGGCCGGTGAGACCAGCAATGTCTCGGTCGACATGCTGACGGTGCTCGACAAGAACCTGAAGACGTGGTCGAACACGCCGACCAAGAAGTCGGCGAAGAAGTCGACCGCCGCGACCAAAGCCGCCAAGGCGGTTGCGACGGATACTGCCAAGGCGAAAGTGAAGCTGCGCAAGGCGAAGGTCGCGGAGCCCGAACCGGCTCCGGAGCCTGTGTCCGACAAGCCCAAGGTCAAGCTGGCCAAGGCGAACAAGCCCGGGGCAGTCGTTGAAGCGCCCAAGCCTGAACCGGTGGTGGAACACGCGCCGCCGAAGAGCGAGAAGAAAGACGCGCGGTTTACGCCCAAAGTCGAAGCCCGGCCGGAAGCGAAGACGGACAAGAAGACCGATGCAAAGAAAGACGCTCGCCGCGTCGAGCCCGAGCGCAAGCCCGAGCCGCCCAAGGTTCACAAGCCGCCCAAACCCAAAGTACCCAACGCGCTCGACGAGCTCGAAGCCGCTCCCATGGAGCCGTTGATCGCTGTCGAGCCCGACACCGGCAACGAGCCCGAGGAGTGGACCGCGGCCGACGAAGCGCGCCGTTACGCGGCCATGCATCCCAAGACCAGCGATGCGGAGCAGGTGCGCGAAAGTGTTCGACGCACCCTGGCCAAGCTCGAGACCACGCGCAAGACCAAGCGCCGCAAGCCGCAGCCGTCCGAAGTGAAGTCACTCCCGCCCGTGCGTGTGCAGGAAGGTGCCACACCTTCGGTCCTCGCCAACGCGCTGGGAGTATCGCTCGACGAGTTGTTGTCGCGCCTCTCCACGCTCGATGTGAAGGCGGAGGCAAATACCGCGCTCGAGAAAGATGCCATCGAGCTGGTTGCGGAAGACTTCGGTCGCCGCGTGGATGTGGAAGCGTCCTACGGCGAAACGCAGCTCAAGATCGACGCGCAGATCGATGTGGCCAAACTCGTGCCGCGCGCGCCCGTGGTCACCATCATGGGTCACGTCGACCACGGCAAGACGTCCATCCTCGACTACATCCGCAAGGCCAACGTGGCCGCGGGTGAAGCCGGCGGTATCACGCAGGCGGTCGGTGCGTACGAAGCCACGGTGCCGGGCGGCGGCAAGATCACCTTCATCGACACGCCGGGCCACGAAGCCTTTACCGCCATGCGCTCGCGCGGCTCGAAAATCACGGACATCGTTGTGATCGTGGTGGCCGCCGATGACGGCGTCATGCCGCAGACGATCGAAGCCATCAACCACACCCGCGCCGCCAAGGTGCCGATGATCGTCGCCATCAACAAGTCGGATCTGCCCACGGCCAACCAGCCCGCGGTGCGCCAGGCGCTCTCGCAGCAGAGCGTGCTGCTCGAGGATTACGGCGGCGACGTCGTGGGCGTGGAAGTGTCGGCCAAGACCGGCAAGGGCATCGACAAGTTGCTCGAAATGATTCTCCTTCAGGCCGAGCTCCTCGAGCTCAAGGCCGACCCGACTTCGCGCGCCCAGGGTGTCGTGGTCGAGACCAAGAAGGAAGAAGGCCGCGGTATTCTCGTCACCGTGCTCGTGCAGTCGGGGACGCTCAACATCGGCGATGTGTTCGTGGTCGGCAACGAGTACGGCAAGGTGCGGTCGCTGTTCGATTACAACGGCAAGGCCATGCGCTCCGCGGGGCCGTCGACGCCCGCCGTCGTGCTGGGCCTGGACGGACTGCCGGAGCCGGGCGATTCGCTGATCGCGGTCAAGAACGAGCGCGAAGCGCGTGAAATCGCGACCAAGCGCCAGGAAGCGACGCGCACCAAGGAGCTCGAGCCCATCAAGGCCATGACCCTGGAGCAGCTCTACGAGCAGATGCAGACCGGCGAGGTCAAAGAGCTCAATCTGATCCTCAAGTGCGACACCAACGGATCGGTGGAAGCGCTGCGCGATTCGCTCGCGCCGATGCAGGTGGAGAACGTGAAGGTCAACGTGCTGCACGCCGCCGTCGGCGTCGTGTCCGAATCCGACGCGCTGCTCGCCCTCAACACGGGTGCTTTCATCATCGCGTTCAACACCAAGGTGAGCCCGAAGGCCAAGGACATCATCAAGCTCAAGGGCATCGAGGTGCGCAGCTACCAGATCATCTACGAGGTCATCGACGACATCGACAAGGCCATGAAGGGCATGCTCAAGCCGATCTTTGTGGAGCGTGTGCTGGGCCGCGCCGAAGTGCGCAAGCTCTACCACGTCGGAAAGCTCGGCACCATCGCCGGTTCCATGGTGGTCGACGGGCAGATCGTGCGCAGCGCCAACATTCGCGTGTTGCGCAATGAAGAGGTCGTGTTCAACGGCAAGATCGCCTCACTCAAACGATTCCAGGACGACGTGCGCGAGGTGAATACGAATTTCGAGTGCGGTATCGGGCTCCAGGGGTTCAACAACCTCGCCGAGCGCGACATCATCGAAGCCTTTGTGGTCGAGGAAAAAGTACGCGTGTTCTAGGACGGTCGGCGCGGGCGTGTCCGCCGCGCAATGCTGCGAGCCGCGATGTTCGTAAAGCTCCTGACAGTCGACCTGCACATTCCCGGCTGCCAATCCCTCAAAGAAAAGCGGTTCGTGCTGCAGAGTCTCAAGGCGAGGCTGCGCGGGAGATTCAACGCATCGGTCGCCGAAGTGGACCACCAGGACAAGTGGCAGCGCAGCACCATCGCGATAGCGATGGTCGGATCCGATCACAAGACTGTCGATGAGACGTGCGGGAGCATCCGGCGCTTCATCGAAGGGGATCCCCGGGTTACTGTCGCCGACGCGTTGGAAGAATTTCGCTAACCCAGGCGCGCGCTGTCGCGCGCGTACCCTATGTCGAAATACAGAATCGAAAGAATTAACGAGACGATCAAAGAGGTCCTTTCCGAGATTGTCCTGAACGACATCAAAGACCCCCGTCTGGGCCTGGTGACGATCACGCACGTGAAGACGGCGCGCGATCTGGCCACCGCGCAGATCCATTTCAGCGTTCTGGGCGACCAGGAACAGCGCGACATGACCACGAAGATCCTGAAGGGTGCCAGCGGCTTCATGCGCCACGCCATTGCCAATGCCATCGACGTGCAACACGCGCCCGAGCTGCGCTGGCACTACGATGATTCGCTGGACCGCGCCTTCCGTATCAACGAGGTGCTGCGCGAGACGGGCACGCCGTCGACGACCGCGGAAGCAGCGCCGCGCAAGAAGACCGAAGAAGACGAAGAGGACGGCGAGGTTTGACCAACCGGTTCGACAATCGGGTGTTCGTGATCGACAAGGCGGTGGGGCCGTCGTCGTTCGATATCGTGGCGCGCGTGCGCCGCGTGACGGGGCTGCGCCGGGTCGGTCATGCCGGCACACTGGACCC
>Ga0157380_10002258_pt1 | contig 12956 bp, 11 predicted proteins | sample S35metaG_FD_119757 | JGI IMG/M metagenome (GOLD analysis project Ga0157380, IMG submission 119757) | Switchgrass rhizosphere microbial communities from Kellogg Biological Station, Michigan, USA - S3-5 metaG | ecosystem: Host-associated > Plants > Roots > Rhizosphere > Soil | place: USA...
ATCATCGCTGAGGCGTTCTACCTCGCCGGCACCGGCCGGCCCGGCCCGGTGCTGGTCGACATCGCGAAGTCCGCGCTCCAGGCGCAGACCACGTTCGTGTGGACCACCGAGCTCAACCTGCCCGGCTACCGCCCGGTGACCCGTCCGCACTCCAAGCAGATCCGGGAGGCCACCCGGCTGATCGTGGAGGCCCGCAAGCCGGTGCTGTACGTCGGTGGCGGCGTGATCCGATCGCGTGCGGCCAGGGAGCTGCGCCTGCTCGCGGAGCTGAGCGGGATCCCGGTCGTGACCACGCTGATGGCCCGCGGCGCGTTCCCCGACAGCCACCCGCAGCACCTCGGCATGCCCGGCATGCACGGCGCCGTCGCGGCAGTGGCGGCGCTGCAGAAGAGCGACCTGATCATCAGCCTGGGCGCCAGGTTCGACGACCGGGTCACCGGCAACCTCGACTCGTTCGCCCCCGGCGCCAAGGTGATCCACGCCGACATCGATCCGGCCGAGATCGGCAAGAACCGGCGTGCCGACGTACCGATCTTGGGCGACGCCCGCGAGGTGATCGCCGACCTGACCGTGGCGCTGCAAGCCGAGCACGACGCCGGCACCACCGGTGACTACCAGGGCTGGGTCGGCTTCCTGGCCGGGCTGAAGAAGCAGTACCCGCTCGGGTACGAGATGCCGGCCGACGGACTCGCCCCGCAGTACGTGATCGAGCGGCTCGGCAAGGTCGTCGGATCCGACGCGATCTACACCTCGGGGGTGGGCCAGCACCAGATGTGGGCCTCGCACTTCATCGGCTACGAGCACCCGAACACGTGGATCAACTCCGGCGGCCTCGGCACGATGGGCTTCGCGGTCCCGGCCGCGATGGGTGCCAAGGTCGGCCGGCCCGACGCGACCGTCTGGGCGGTCGATGGCGACGGCTGCTTCCAGATGACCAACCAGGAGCTGGCCACGTGCACGCTCGAGGGCATCCCGATCAAGGTGGCCGTGATCAACAACGAGTCGCTGGGCATGGTGCGGCAGTGGCAGACCCTGTTCTACGAGGGTCGCTACTCCCAGACCGACCTGCAGAGCAAGCGCGTGCCGGACTTCGTCAAGCTGGCCGAGGCGTACGGCGCCGTCGGCCTCGCCTGCGACAACCCGGACGATGTGGACGCCACGATCCGCAAGGCGATGGAGATCAACGACGTGCCGGTGGTCGTCGACTTCCGGGTGCACCGCGACGCCATGGTGTGGCCGATGGTCGCCGCCGGCACGTCCAACGACGAGATCAAGTACGCCCGTGACCTGGCCCCCGAGTTCGACGAGGACGACCTGTGATGTCCATACACACCTTGTCGGTCCTGGTGGAGAACAAGCCGGGTGTGCTGGCGCGCATCGCCAGCCTGTTCAGCCGCCGCGGCTTCAACATCGACTCGCTCGCGGTGGGCCCGACCGAGCACCCAGAGATCTCGCGGATGACGATCATGGTCAACGTCGAGGACTCCCCTCTGGAGCAGGTCACCAAGCAGCTCAACAAGCTGATCGAGGTGATCAAGATCGTGGAGCTCGAGCCGGGCGACGCGGTCGAGCGCGAGCTGCTGCTGGTCAAGGTGAAGGCCGACCCCGACACCCGGGGGCAGGTGATCGATGTCGTCCAGCTGTTCAAGGCGAAGGTGGTCGACGTCTCCGTGGAGGCGGTCACGATCGAGGTCACCGGCAACCACGACAAGCTCGCCGACTTCCTGCGGGTGCTCGAGCCGTTCGGGGTCCGCGAGCTCGTGCAGTCGGGCATGGTGGCGATCGGGCGCGGGTCCCGGTCGATCACCGAGCGCACGCTCCGCCCGATGCCGGTCGCCGTACCGGCTCCCGCCAGCTAATTCCCCGCCGTACCCAACGAAGAAGGAGAGCCCACCCGTGGCTGAGATGTTCTACGACGACGACGCCGACCTGTCCGTGATCCAGGGCCGCAACGTGGCCGTGCTGGGCTACGGCAGCCAGGGACATGCGCACGCGCTGTCGCTGCGCGACTCCGGCGTCGACGTGCGCGTCGGTCTGCCGGAGGGCTCGAAGAGCCGCGCCAAGGCCGAGGCCGAGGGGCTGCGCGTGCTGACGCCGGAGGAGGCCGTCGAGGAGTCCGACCTGATCATGATCCTGGCGCCCGACCACATCCAGCGGAAGCTGTACGCCGAGGCGGTCGAGCCCAACCTGGTCGAGGGTGACGCGCTGTTCTTCGGGCACGGCTTCAACATCCGGTTCGGCTACATCAAGCCGCCGCCCGGCGTCGACGTGTGCATGGTCGCGCCGAAGGGGCCCGGCCACCTGGTGCGCCGTGAGTACACCGAGGGCCGAGGCGTGCCGGTGCTGGTCGCCGTCGAGGAGGACGCGACCGGCAAGGCGTGGGACCTCGCGCTTGCGTACGCCAAGGGGATCGGGGGCCTGCGCGCCGGCGGCATCCGGACCACGTTCACCGAGGAGACCGAGACCGACCTGTTCGGTGAGCAGGCCGTGCTCTGCGGCGGCGCCTCCCAGCTGGTGCAGTACGGCTTCGAGGTGCTCACCGAGGCCGGCTACCAGCCCGAGGTCGCCTACTTCGAGTGCCTGCACGAGCTGAAGCTGATCGTCGACCTGATGTACGAGGGCGGCATCGCCAAGCAGCGCTGGTCGGTCTCCGACACTGCGGAGTACGGCGACTACGTCTCCGGCCCGCTGGTGATCGACGAGCGCGTGAAGGAGAACATGAAGGGGGTCCTCGAGAAGATCAAGGACGGCTCGTTCGCCCAGCGGTTCATCGACGACCAGGACGCCGGTGCGCCGGAGTTCAAGGCGCTGCGCAAGAGGGGCGAGGAGCACCCGATCGAGGGCACCGGCCGCGAGCTGCGCAAGCTGATGGCGTGGGTGAAGTCCCACGACTCCGACTACACCGAGGGCACTGCTACGCGGTGATGCTGGGTGGTGGGGCGTCCGGCTGTCGAATTCCCAAGGTATCGAGGCGTTTGTCGGGCATCGGGGTGCAAACGGACATCCAACTTCCCAATCTCTTCTGACTTCCCAATGAGAACTGGCGCTTCCAGCGGCGTACTCACCGCTGGAAGCGCCAGAAGACGTAGATACCTTGGGAATTGTCCCCCCAGAGCGCTACTTCACCTCCGACCTCAACACCAGCCGGACCCCTACCAGCAGCGGGACCAGCACCCAGATCGCGCTGGTGACGCCGAGGTGCGCCCACTCGGCCGCGGTGAGGGCGCCGTCGTAGAGCCGGGTCTGGGCGAAGTTGAAGTCGACCCAGGGCTGCAGGTCGCGGAACCAGGCCTGGCTGCCGGCCAGCAACGCCGAGAGCGTGGGGAGCACGAAGGCGAACACGAAGTAGCCCACGACGGCGCCGGCCGAGTTGCGGATCAGCACCCCGAGCATGAAGCCGACCAGCATCCCGAGGACGTTGGCGAGGATGATCGAGAGCACCTGGTTCAGCGAGATGTCCCACACCGTGTCGACACCCTTGATCGTGGACCCGAGGACGTTGCCGACGGCACCGATGCCGAGCGCGACGAGCATCGAGGTCACGCCGACGACCAGGGTCGCGGCCAGCTTTGCGGTGACGATCCGTCCGCGGTGCGGGACCAGGGTGAACGTCGTGAGGCCGCTGCGCTGGCTCCACTCGCTGGTGACGGACAGGATCGCGACGACCGGCAGCAGCACCGTCATCGGGACGCCGATCGCCGCGCCGAAGGAGTCGTAGGTGATCGAGCTGTCCGAGGCGAACAGGATCACCGCGCCCGTGGCCAGGGTGGCCGCGATCGCGATGCTCGCCATCAGCCAGAAGCCGGATCGGGTGTCGAACATCTTGCGCAGCTCCACGCCGACGATCCGACCCATCGGGATCCCGTCGATGCGCTTCGGGCGCGGGAGGACCCGCTGCGTCTCGTCCACGTCAGGGTGGGTGGTCAGGGTGGTCATGCTGCTGCTCCTTCTCGTGAGGTGTCTGCGGTGAGCTCGAGGAACATGTCCTCGAGGCCGGCGCCGTCGGCGGTCCGGAGCTCGACCAGCGGTACGCCGGCGGCCTGGGCGACCTTGCCGACGTGCTCGGGGTCCGCGTCGGTGCGGAACCCGTCGCCCGAGCGGGTGAACTCGATGCCGGAGCCGGTGAGGGCGCCGGCCAGGTCGGCCTGCCCGGTGGCGCGGACGTAGGTGCCCGCGGTCTGCAGGAGCTCGGCCTTGCTGCCCTGCGCGACGATCCTTCCGTTGCCGATCACGACGAGGTCGTCGGCGATCACCTCGATCTCGTGCAGCAGGTGCGACGAGAGCAGCACGGTGCCACCCTGGTCGGCGTAGTCCCGCAGAAGGTCGCGCATCCAGCGGATGCCGGCCGGGTCGAGACCGTTGGCCGGCTCGTCGAGGATCAGGACCTCCGGCTCACCGATCAGCGCGGTGGCGATCCCGAGGCGCTGCCGCATACCCAGCGAGTAGTTGCGTACCCGGCGGCCCGCTTCGGTTGGCGTGAGGCTGACCCGCTCCAGCATCTCGTCCACCCGGCTTCGGGGCAGGCCCATCATCCGCTGGGCGAGCGTGAGGATCTCGCGGCCGGTGCGGCCCGCGTGCTGTGCGGAGGCATCGAGGAGGACGCCGACCTCCAGACCCGTGTTGGGCAGGTCGGCGAACCGGCGCCCGCCGATCGTGGCGCTGCCGGCCGTGGGCGGAGTGAGCCCGACCATGACACGCATCGTCGTGGACTTGCCGGCCCCGTTGGGCCCGAGGAAGCCGGTGACGCGACCGGGGTGCGCCGTGAACGTGATGTCGTCGACGGCGGTGAAGCCGCCGTACTTCCGTGTGAGTGACTCGACCTTGATCATGTCGAGAAGACTGGCCGCGACGGGCACCCGCGCACATCAGGGAAACTGCTGAAGACTCCCCGGAGGACGCCCCCTGAGTTCCCTCAGGGTCGACCCCGGGACCACTCCGCGGCGGTGATCCGCATCACCTGGGACTCGCCCGGGTACCAGCGTTCGTGTACGCCGAGGTCGGTCATCCCGAGCCGGGACATCACCGCCCGGGACGGCATGTTGGCGGGGTACATGAGCGCCCACACTTCGCGTAGGCCACCCGCGAAGGCGTGGTCGAGCACGGCGCCCGCACCCTCCGTGGCGTAGCCCCGGCCGTGGGAGTCGGGGTGCAACCACCACCCGATCTCGACCTCTCCGTGCTCGGCGTTGGGCAGGGTCTTGAGCAGGATGGCGCCGGCGGGCACCTCGGCGGCATCGCGCGGCACGATCGCCCAGATGCCCTGTGGCGGGTGCGCGAACGCCTCCTGGTAGCGCGAGATGCGATCCCGGGCGTCATCGACGTCGGTGAGCAGCCGCGGGTTGTCGAAGTCGTCGCTGATCCACTGGACGACGTCGACCCGGCTCTGGATGTCGTACAGCCGGGCGGCGTCGGAGTCCCGCCAGCGCCGCAGGACCAGCCGGTCGGTCTCGATCCTGTCCTCCGCGATCTCCACGGGAACACCCAAGCACCGCGGGCGGTTCTCCTCACGTGCTTATCGAGATCTGGAGCGACGTGGTCTGCCCGTGGTGCTACATCGGGAAGCGCCGGCTGGAGAAGGCCCTCTCGTCTTGGGCCTCGGCAGGCTCGACCTCCGTTGGAGGCTCGACCACAGGCAGAGAAGTCGACATCGTCTACCGCTCGTTCCAGCTCGACCCGTCAGCGCCGACGGAGCCGACCCAGACAGTCGCCGAGCACCTGGGCGCGAAGTACGGCGGGGGACTGGAGGCAGGCAAGCAGATGGTGGAGCGGACCGAGGCGGTCGCGGCGGAGGAGGGCCTGCCGTTCCGGCTCGCCGAGGCACAGCGGGCCAACACCGCAGACGCGCACCGGCTGCTCCACCTGGCGCTCGCGGAGTCGCCCGAGGCGCAGGCGCGGCTGAAGGAGGAGCTGCTGGCGGCATACTTCCTGCGCGCCGAGAACATCGCCGACCACGAGGTGCTCCTGGCCGCCGCGACCCGCGTCGGCATCGACGAGGTCGCGGCGAAGGAGGTGCTGGCCGGCGACGCGTACGCCGACGCGGTCGAGCACGACATCCGCGAGGCGGCGTCACTTGGCGCCACCGGGGTGCCGTTCTTCGTCGTAGACCGGAAGTACGGCGTCTCCGGCGCCCAGCCGGTCGAGGTCTTCACCCAGGTGCTCGATCGCGCCTGGCAGGAGGCGCACCCGGTGCTCGACGTCGTCGCCGGCGACGACGCCTGCGGCCCGGACGGCTGCGCGGTCTAGAGGACCAGCCGTCGGGTCACGCCGACCTCCTCGAGGAAGGCCTCGTCGTGCGATACGACGAGCAGTGCGCCCCGGTACGACATGAGCGCGCCGACCAGCTGGTCGCGGGTCGACCCGTCCAGGTTGTTCGTGGGCTCGTCGAGCATCAGCAGCTGAGGTGAGGGGTCGGCGAGCAGCAGCGTCGCCAGCGTCGCCCGGAACAGCTCGCCACCCGAGAGCGTGCCCACGACCTGGTCGCCGGCCGTGCCCTTGAAGAGCAGCCGGGCGAGCTGGGCGCGCAGCCGGTTCGCCTCGACGCCCGGAGCTTGCGCGGCGACATTGCCGAACACGCTCAGGGCCGGGTCCAGCACGTCGAGGCGCTGGGGGAGCAGGCGCAGCGGCACCCGCACGTCCGCCGTTCCTGCCGCGGGCGGGATGAGTCCGGCGAGCGTGTGCAGCAGGGTCGTCTTGCCGCTGCCGTTCGGCCCGGTCACGGCGGTCCGCTCCGGGCCGCGGAGGTCGAGGTCGACTGCGCGGCCGGTGCGCAGCCGGAGCCCGTCGGTGGCGAGCACGATCCGACCCGGCGGGACCTCCGTCCCGGGCAGGTCGATCCGGACCGTGTCATCGCGACGCATGCGTGCCTCGGCGTCGTCGAGGCGCCCGCGAGCGTCAGCCAGCCGATCCTGGTGGGTGGCCCGGTACTTGGCGGCCGACTCCTGGGCCGCGCGCTTGCGCGCCCCGATGACGATCTTCGGCAGGCCCTGGGTGGCGGCCGCCCGGGCGCCCTGCTTCTTGCGGCGCGCGAGCACCTCCTGCGCGGTGACCAGGTCGTTGCGCTGGCGACGTACGTCGGACTCGGCAGCGCGCACGGCCTGCTCGGCGGCCGCCTGCTCGCCCGCCACCTGCTCGGCGTACGACGACCAGCCGCCGCCGTACCACCGCACCTCGCGCCCGCCGGCCCACTCCCGCAGCTCGCCGACGCGGTCGACGTGCTCGAGCAGCTCGCGGTCGTGGCTGACCACGAGCAGAGACCCGCGCCAGCCGTCGACTACCTCGACCAGCCGCTCGCGGGCGTCGCGGTCGAGGTTGTTGGTCGGTTCGTCGAGGAGCAGCACATCGGGGGCGTCCAGCAGCAGCCGCGCCAGCGCGAGCTGGGTGACCTCGCCGCCGGAGAGCTCCCCGAGTCGGCGGTCCAGGACGTCCTCGGGCAGTCCCACCCGGTGCAGCTCGGCGCGCGATCGCTCCTCGACGTCCCAGCGGTCGCCCACCACGTCGAAGTGGTCGGGGTCGGCATCGCCGCCCTCGATCGCGTCTATAGCGCGGCGCACCTGCGCAATCCCGAGGTGCTCGTCGACGCGCACGTCGGCCCGCAGCACGAGGTCCTGCGGCAGGTAGCCGAGGCGACCGCGCACGGCAACCGAGCCGGAGGCTGGAAGGAGGTCACCGGCGGCGAGTCGGAGCAGGGTCGACTTGCCGGTGCCGTTGTCGCCGACGAGAGCGGAACGACCGCGAGGCACCTGGAGGTCGAGCCCGGAGAAGACCGGGCTGCCGTCGGGCCAGGCGAAGGTCACGGCGGACAGGGAGAGAACCGGGGCAGACATGGAGACCTCGCTCGAACGGACGGGAACCACCCGCCGTCGGCGGGCTTCACGGGCGTCGGCTCAGATCTCCACGGGAGGATTGTGGCGGCGCTCCGGCTGTCGGGCAAGTTCTTTTCCGCGTGTCCGCGTCGGGTAGTGTCCAAGACGGGCACAGCGTCGTGCACCGGCCACCCGGATCCCAGCACGTGAGGACCTCCCTTGTGACCCAGTCCCCAGACGCGACCCGCACGCGGCCCGTCGTCCTGATCGCCGAAGAGCTCAGCCCCGCCACGGTCGACGCCCTCGGGCCGGACTTCGAGATCCGGCACTGCGACGGCGCCGACCGGGCGGCCCTCCTGCCCGCGATCGCCGACGCCGACGCGATCCTGGTGCGCAGCGGCACCCAGGTCGACGCCGAGGCGCTCGCCGCGGCCCGCAGGCTCAAGGTCGTCGCCCGCGCCGGCGTGGGTCTCGACAACGTCGACGTCCGCACCGCGACCCAGAGCGGGGTGATGGTGGTCAACGCCCCGACCTCCAACATCGTCAGCGCCGCGGAGCTCGCGGTGGCGCTCATGCTCTCCGCGGCTCGCCACATCAGCCCTGCGCACGCCGCCCTGCGCAACGGCGAGTGGAAGCGTTCGCGCTACACCGGTGTCGAGCTCTACGAGAAGACCGTGGGCATCGTCGGGCTCGGCCGGATCGGGGTGCTCGTCGCGCAGCGGCTGAGCGCCTTCGGGATGCGCGTGATCGCCTACGACCCCTACGTCCAGGCCGGCAGGGCCGCGCAGATGGGAGTGCGCATGGTGAGCCTGGACGAGCTGATCGACGAGGCCGACTTTCTCAGCGTCCACCTGCCGCGCACCGCAGAGACCCTCGGGCTGATCGGCGCCGAGCAGCTGGCCCGCGCGAAGCCGAGCCTGGTGCTGGTGAACGCGGCGCGGGGCGGCATCGTCGACGAGGCGGCGCTCTTCGACGCCCTCAAGACCGGCCAGATCGCCGCAGCGGGTCTCGACGTCTTCGCACAGGAGCCATGCACGGACAGCCCGCTGTTCGAGCTCGAGAACGTGATCGCAACCCCGCACCTGGGCGCGTCCACCGACGAGGCCCAGGAGAAGGCCGGCATCGCGGTCGCCCGGTCGGTGCGGCTGGCACTGAGCGGCGAGCTGGTGCCCGACGCGGTCAACGTGCAGGGCGGCGTGATCGCCGAGGAGATCCGGCAGGGGATCCCGTTGACCGAGAAGCTGGGCCGGATCTTCACCGCGCTCGCCGGCGAGGTGGCGCAGCAGGTCGACGTCGAGGTGCGCGGCGAGATCACCGAGTACGACGTGAAGGTGCTCGAGCTTGCCGCCCTGAAGGGGATCTTCTCCGACGTCGTCGAGGACCAGGTCTCCTACGTCAACGCGCCGCTGCTGGCCGCCGAGCGCGGCACCGCAGTGCGGCTGGTGACAGAGACCGAGAGCCCCGACCACCGCAACCTGATCACGATCCGTGGCACGCTCGCCGACGGCACGCAGCTGTCCGTGTCGGGCACGCTGGTCGGGATCGCCCAGCGGGAGCGGCTGGTCGAGGTGAACGGCTACACGGTCGACATCGAGCCGACCGTGCACCTCGCGTTCTTCAGCTACGAGGACCGGCCCGGCATGGTCGGGGTCGTCGGCCAGATCCTCGGCGACGTGGGCGTCAACATCGCCGGCATGCAGGTGTCCCGCGACGAGAAGGGCGGCATGGCCCTGGTGGCACTCAGCGTCGACACCGCGATCCCGGCCGAGGTGCTGGACCGGATCCGCGAGGCGATCGACGCCGACCAGGTGCGGGGCGTCGACCTCAGCGAGTGAGCGGTCCGGTCAGGCCACGACCGGCGCGCGCCTGACCTCGGCGCCGTGCCGCCGAGCAGTGGCCGGCGGGAGGGCTGCCCAGGCCCGCGCGAGGCGCCGTACGGCCTCGGTCATCACCGCGGGCGGCTGGGTGTGCGGGAGCCGGAGCCAGTGCTCCAGCCCACCGTCGGCGGCGAACGCCGGCCCGGAGGCGAGGTGAAGGCCCTCGTCCTCGGCCTGGACCGCGAGGTCGGTGGAGCGCGCCTCGGGCAGCCGGCACCAGAGCGACAGCCCGCCGCGACCGGGCGTGAGCTCCCAGTCGGGCAGCGCCATGGCGAGCGCACCGGCCAGCGCGTCGCGCGACGCGGCGATGGTGGTGCGGTGGTGGCGACGCACGGACGCCTCGTCGGCGAGCATCTCGAGGAGGGCCAGCTGCTCCAGGGGCGGTGAGGCGAGGTCGAGGCTGAGCCGCGCGGCCGTCACCTCCTCGACCCGGTGATGGGGTACCCGGATCCACCCGGTTCGCAGACCGCCCCAGAAGCCCTTGGAGGCGCTGCCCACACTGAACGCCTCGGGCGCGAACGAGCCGAACGGCGCGGGAAGGGGCTTGTCGTCGAGGCACAGGTCGACCAGCGACTCGTCCACCACCGGCACCACGCCGAGCCGGTCGAGCCCGGCGGCCAGCTCCAGCCGCTGGTCCGCCGGCATCAGTGCGCCCGTCGGGTTGTGGAAGTCCGGGATCAGGTAGGCCATCCGTGTGCCGCGGGCCGCGCGAAGGGCGTGGGCGACGTCCCAACCGTGCGCGGGGTCCACCGGCGTCGTGACCAGTCGGGCTCGCCGGGCGCGGAGGGTCGTGATCGGGTTCGGGTACGTCGGCGACTCGACCAGCACCCGCTCGCCCGGACGGGACAGCACCTGCGCGGCGAGCGCGACGCCGGCCAGCGCCCCGGCTACCACGATCAGCTGCTCGGGGTCGGTGGGCAGCCCGCGTGCGGCGTACCGGCGGGCGAGCGCCTCGCGCAGCGCGGGCACTCCTGTGGGGTAGTAGCCGCTGCCGGAGAGGTACGCCGGGAACCGCTCGACGGCGCGCTCGAAGGCGGCGGCCGTGCCCGGAGGTGCCAGCGGGGTGGCGATCGTGAGGTCGATCTGGTCCTGGCCCGGCCGGTCACGGACCATCAGCAGATGGTCCGTGCGCCCGGCGCGGGACACCGGCAGCCGGGTGACGCTGCCGGACCCCTGCCGGCTCTCGAGGTAGCCCTCGTCACGGAGCACGTCGTAGGCACGCGTCACCGTGGTGCGGCTGACACCGACCGCCTCCGTGAGGTCGCGCTCGCTCGGCAGCCGGACCCCGACCGGCACCCGGCCCTCCGCGATCAGGGTGCGGAGGCCCTCGGCCAGCCCGCGAAACGCGGGTGACCGGGGGAACTCCCCGACGAGGGCCGCCACCCTGGGTGCGGCGAGGGACACGGGTGCTGGCGGGACGCTCACCGGACCAGCCTCTCATTTTTGGTCTCACATTGGCATCATCCACCGAGGCCAATGTCGGTCGGGCTAGTGTCGCGTGATGCGTTCCCTGCTCGGTGCGCTCAGTTGCGCGGGCCTGCTCCTGGTCGCTGCGCCACCAGCGGTGGCGGACGGGTCGGCGCCTCCCACGATTGCCGCGCAGTCCGCCGCGACCGCGGGGAACACGCGCCCGCTGGCCGGCCGGACCGTCGTGGTCGACCCCGGCCACCAGCTCGGCAACTCCCGGCACCTGCGGGAGACGACGGTGCTGGTCGGCGACGGCGCCGGAGGCCGCAAGGCGTGCAACACCACCGGCACCGCGACCGACGCCGGCTACCCGGAGGCGACGTTCGCGTGGCAGGTCGCGGTCGCCGTTCGCGACCGGCTCCGGCGCCTCGGGGCGACCGTGCTGATGACCCGCACCGAGAACAGCGTCGAGGAGTGGGGGCCGTGCGTCGACCGGCGGGGCCGGTTCGGCAACGTGGGCGCCGACCTCAAGCTGAGCATCCACGGCGACGGATCCGTGGCCGGCAACCGCGGCTTCCACGTGATAGTCGCGACCCGGCCGGGGGAGCGGGCCGCGTCGGATCGCTACGCAGTGCTGACGAGGGACGCGTTGCTGGGCGCGGGCTTCTCCCGGTCGAACTACGTCGGCGGTGGCTCCGGCCTCGACACCCGCGGCGACCTGGGCACGCTCAACTGGTCCCGGATCCCGACGGTGATGGTGGAGCTGGGCAACATGCGTGACCCGGCTGACGCGGCCCGGATGACCTCGCCGGCTGGACAGCGCGCCTACGCGATGGCGCTCGCGGAGGGCGCCCGGCGGTTCCTGGCGCCGTGAACGAGGGGCCACTCGTCAGCGATTGGCTCTGTGGCGCGAGGCCAATCTCCTCGACACTGGGAGCATGACCTCGACCACGCCCGTGCGCCGCGTCCGCGCCCGTCGTGAGCTCGACCGCCTCGGCCCGGTGGAGCAAGTGCGGGCCGGCCGGCTCGGCCGCCGACTTCCGCAGCTGCTCGCCGGTCTGATCCTGTACGGCGTGACGCTGGCGATGATCATCCGCGGCACGCTCGGCAACGCCCCCTGGGACGTGCTGCACCAGGGTCTGGCGCGGCACCTGCCGATCAGCATCGGCACCGCGGTGATCGCCGTGAGCCTGCTGGTGCTCGTGCTGTGGATCCCGCTGCGCGAGCTGCCGGGGCTGGGCACGATCGCCAACACCTTCGTGGTCGGCCTGTCGGCGGACGCCGCGCTCGCCGTGATCGCCCCGGCCGACCGGCTCTGGGAGCGGGTGGCGCTCACCCTGGGTGGCGTGCTGCTCAACGCCGTCGCGACCGCGATGTACATCGGCAGCCAGTTCGGACCCGGCCCGCGTGACGGGCTGATGACCGGCCTGCACCGGCGTACCGGGCTCCCGATCGGGCTGGTGCGCACCTGCCTCGAGGTGACCGTGGTCGGGATCGGGTGGCTGCTCGGCGGCGTGCTCGGCCTCGGTACCGTGCTCTACGCCGTCGCGATCGGACCGCTCGTGCAGTGGCTGCTGCCGGTCTTCATCGTGGATCTTCAGGAACATCTTCGGGAATGACCAGCATCGGCCCGCCACCGGAGGTCTAGCGTCGAATCGCCCGGGCTGCCGGTCTACCTAGTGCACGGGGCAGGTCGAGGAGATGAGCTCGGAGGTGGTGCTGCCGGAGGAAGAGGGGCCTGGAGGTGCCGGCACACCGAGACCTCCCGGGGAGGGTGGTCAGCGCTTCGTCGCGATCAGCACCGACGCGTCGCTGGCCACCATCACCTCGGCGGTCGTGAACCGCTCGTCGCTGAGCCACTCCTCGCGCA
>Ga0157380_10002259_pt1 | contig 12953 bp, 11 predicted proteins | sample S35metaG_FD_119757 | JGI IMG/M metagenome (GOLD analysis project Ga0157380, IMG submission 119757) | Switchgrass rhizosphere microbial communities from Kellogg Biological Station, Michigan, USA - S3-5 metaG | ecosystem: Host-associated > Plants > Roots > Rhizosphere > Soil | place: USA...
CAGCTGACGACCGCTCCAAAAGATTTGCAACGCAGCGTCTGTTCGCAAGCCCACAGGACATCGGCAGGTTTCTCGGCGCGAATCACCAGCAAATGGTCCAGCCGCATTCCCTGCTGAGACAACGCAGCCGGAAACGGAATCAATGGTGGCGAGATGAACGCAACGTAGCGTTCCCCCTGCGAGATACGTGCGAGCGCAGGCATCAACAGCTGCAACTCGCCGATGCCCACGGTGTCCGGCATCATTTCCACCATCGAACCGACCAGCCAGCCGCCACCCGGTAATGCAGCATCCAGCGCCGGAGAGCCACTGGCCTCGACATCCGGTGTCCGCAGGCTTTCGCTGCCTGTGCGGCACAGGCGTGCCAGTTGTTCGAGTGTGACGGCGCGATTCATGGCCAGTCATCGTGTGGAGAAATGGCTGGCACGAATGACGCCCACCGCAAGGCCTTCGATGCTGAAATCCTGCGATTCCGAGTCAGCCTGTTCGAGATCGATCACGATGGGTTGATACGCATCGTTGGCAGGTTCGAGCCGCACCTCGTTGCCTTGCCGCCGATAACGCTTCACGGTGGCTTCGTCGCCGAGACGAGCGACGATGATCTGGCCATTGAGCGCCTGCGAGGTCTGATGCACAGCAAGCAGATCGCGATCGAGAATATCCGCATCCTTCATGCTGTCTCCGCGAACGCGCAGCAGGAAGTCCGCACGCGGCTTGAACAATTGCGGATCGACTTGCAGCCGCTCCTCGGTATTGCCCGTGGCCAGGATCGGTGAACCGGCGGCGATGCGGCCGAGCAGCGGCAGGCCGCCGAAGTCGGCCAGGTTCGCCGCTGCTCGCGACGAGGCCTGTTCGGTGATGCGTTCACTGACACGAATCCCTCGTGAAATTCCAGGCACCAGGTCGATGACCCCCTTGGCCTGCAGGGCCCGCAAATGCTGGTCGATTCCCTGGCGATTTCGCAGTCCCAGCCCCTCGGCAATCTCGCCGCGGGTGGGAGGAAGCCCGCGGGTCGCCAGGAACTGCTCAATGAAACCAAGGACTTCCAGCTGCCTGGGGGTGAGGGAGGGCGGTTTTGAACTGGAAAAAGGCATGGCCGAGAATGTATACCAGACGGATGTCTGGTAGCAGTCTAGGAGCGTTCGTGACGCCCCACAAGTCCGGAGAAAAGATCGGGCTCTTTCACCCCCACAACACCATAATCCGCCGCATGCGCGACGCCCAATCCACTACCGATGTGCTGATGATCCGTCCGGTCCGCTTCGTGGCCAACGAACAGACTGCTGCATCCAATCATTTCCAGGTCGTCGACGACGCTGCCGATCCGCTGTCGGTCCAGCACGCAGCAGCAGCTGAGTTCGATGCATTGGCCGCAGCGCTGGGGCGTGCAGGGATCTCGGTCCATGCATTCGATGACACACCGGAGCCGCACACGCCGGACTCCTTGTTCCCCAACAACTGGATCAGCTTTCACGCCGACGGTTCGGCCGTGCTGTATCCGATGCTCGCCGAAAATCGCCGCACCGAACGACGCATGGACCTGCTCGAATCCTTGAGCATCCAGGGATTCCACATCGCTCGCACCATCGATCTGACGCATCGGGAAGCACAGCAGCAGTTCCTCGAAGGCACCGGCAGCCTCGTGCTCGATCGCGCCAATCGCATTGCTTATGCCTGTCTCTCACCGCGCACCGACATGGATGTGCTTGGTGATTTCGCGCAACGGCTCGACTATGAAGTCGCCGCTTTCGCAGCCGTCGATGCGAACGGACTGCCCATCTATCACACCAACGTGCTGATGTCGGTCGGCACGAGATTCGCTGCAGTCTGCGTCGATTGCATCGAACCGTCGCGGCGCGATGTCGTCGTGCGCATGCTGGAAACCACCGGTCACGAGGTGATCGCACTCAGCTATGGTCAAATGGAAGCCTTCGCCGGCAACCTGCTCGAGCTGCAAACGCCGCACGGCTTCATCGTAGCCATGTCGGAGGCAGCTCGAACATCGTTATCCCCTGAGCAGCGTGGACGAATCGAAGCTGCGTCCGGCCCCATCGTCAGCGCCGCCATTCCCACGATCGAGCGTCACGGCGGCGGCAGCGTACGTTGCATGCTGGCCGAAATTCACTTGCCGAAGAAGTGAAGTCCGCACCGGCAGCCGGTATGCTTCGCCGTTGACTTCCATACAGCACGATTCATGCTCGAACTCGGCCTCAAAGTCCTCGCTTCCTACCTGCTCGGCGCATTGATCGGCAGCCTGATCGTCGGACAATTACGCGGTGGCGTGGATATCCGCACCATGGGTAGCGGCAATGCCGGCGGCACCAACGCTTTGCGTACGCAAGGTCCGTGGTTCGCTGCTACCGTCATGGTGATAGACATCGGCAAAGGCTGGATTGCCGCAGCGCTGCTGCCATCGTTGCAGGCCTCGTGGCTCGAAGCCGATCCGATGATCGATCGCACCTGGCTCGCCGTGGCCTGTGCAACGGCGGTGGTCGTCGGCCATGTCTATCCCGTCTGGTATGGATTCCGCGGCGGCAAAGGCGCCGCCACGCTCATCGGCGTGGTCCTCGGTTTGAGTCCTGCCGCGGCGCTGCCTGTCTTCGCCGTATGGCTCGTGGCAGTGATGGTGTGGGGGATGGTCGGCCTGGCAACCATGCTCGCCGTCGCTTCCTATAGCGTGTATCTGCTGGCGACGCAGGGGACACCGAACATTGCCTTGCTGACTTTCGGCATCGGCATGACGATCTTCGTGATGTACACCCATCGCGCCAACATCGCTCGCATGCGCGAAGGCACCGAGAATCGAGTACGTCGTCTGTGGCTACTGCGGCCTCGCTGATCCGATGTCATTAGCCCGAACCATTGCCCAATCCCGCCGCGAGCGACTGCTGGCGTTGCTCGCCGACGGCGCTTTTCACTCCGGCGAACGCCTGGCGAAGCGCCTGCGTATTTCTCGTGCGGGTATCTGGAAAGCGATCGAATCCCTGCGCGAGATGGGTATCGAAGTTCAATCGGTGCCGCGGCAGGGATACCGCCTGCCCAACCCCGTCGATCTGCTCGATAAAGATGAACTGAAGGAAGCGATGTCGGCGGCGACACGCGACCGCTTGGATCGAACCGATGTGCTGCTCACGGTGGATTCCACCAATCGGCATGTCATAGACAATCCCGTCGTCGAGTCCGGCCGCGGCCAGGTATGCATCACTGAACTGCAGACGGCCGGACGCGGACGAAGAGGGCGCAGTTGGCTCGCTCCATTCGGCAGCGGTATCTGCCTGTCGATCGGCTGGCAGTTCGCCGAAGCGCCGCCGGATTTTTCTGCGTTGAGTCTCGCTGTCGGCGTCTCCGCGGCGCGAGCCCTGAAGCGCTTCGGCGCCGACGTGAAATTGAAATGGCCCAACGACCTGCTGTGGCAGCAACGCAAGCTGGGCGGCATTCTCATCGAAATGCGCGGTGAATCGGCGGGGCCGGCTCATGTCGTGATCGGCATCGGCGTGAACATGAGAATGCCTTCGGCGACGCGGATCGCGCTGGCGGAAAAACAGGCCGCATTGATAGCTGACGTGCACGAAATCCTGCGCGATCGCACACCGACCAGGAATCAACTGACGGGTGCGTTCGTCGACGAAATCGTCACCATGCTGCAAACGTTCGCGACACGCGGATTCGACCCATTCATCGATGACTGGCGCCAGCTGGATTCGCTGGCGGGAGCGTCGGTGAAAGTGATCGGCGCTTCCGCCACGACGTTCGGTATCGCTCGCGGCGTCGATCGGGACGGCACGCTGCTCGTCGACGTGGATGGCGAGTTGCGGCGCTTCGTCTCGGGCGAAGTCAGTCTGCGTGCCGTGAAGTAGGAAAGCGTCGTGGACCTGCTCGTCGATATAGGCAATACACGGATCAAGTGGGCAACGCTCGATGACAGCGGCTTGGGAGAGCAGCATGCAGCTGCTCACACGGGCTGGGCTCGCGAGCACTTCATGGACCAGGTGCTGCGGGGCGCTCGTCCCGATCGAGTGCTGGTCAGCAACGTCGGTGGCCTTCGCATGGTCTCTTTGGTACAGGATGCCCTGGAGTATCGATGGAGCATGAAGGCCACGTTTGCGGAGACGAGTGCCGCGGCTTGTGGAGTCGTCAACTCTTATCCGGAGCCAAGCAAGCTCGGCGTCGATCGCTGGCTCTGTCTGATTGCGGCGCATGCAATGGAAACGCGCGCAAGCTGCATCGTGAGCGTCGGAACCGCGATGACCATCGATGCGCTCGATGCCAACGGTGTGCATCTCGGCGGCGTCATCGTTCCCGGTCCGGACCTGATGATCTCCAGCCTGATGAAGGGAACCAGCGATATCCAGACCAAGGCCGCGGAAGGCTCGATCGCTGCGGGGCTCTTCGCCAACAACACGCTCGGAGCCGTGCATCAGGGAGCCGTAAACGCGTTGGCGGCGTTGACGGAGAGGGCGATCGAATCGATGCGCCTGAATCTGCGCGCGGAGCCAGCGGTAATTTTGACCGGCGGCGCCTGTCGTCGCCTGGAGCCGCTGCTTGCCTCAGCCTATGTGGAGGTTCCGGACCTGGTATTGCGGGGGTTGGCGATGCTGGCGGCTCCGCAGTCCAGTATGATCGGGTTCGTGCCGAAGTAGCCCAGGATCGGGAGCGTATGCGGAGCCATTTCATCGAAGGGTTGGGCGTAGCAATGGCTTTTGTTGCTCTCGTCGTCAGTGCGGCCGCCAACGCAGCCGACGTCGCTCCCGGCAGGGCCGCGGCCCATGCCAAATGCGTGGCTTGCCATGAAGCGGATGACTGGAGCGGTGAGAGCGCTGCGTCGTTACAGAGCATCATCAGCGACATCGTCGCCGGCAAAGTTAAACACAAGCAGAAGATCCAGCTGTCGTCCGCCGAGATAGACAACATCGCTGCGTACTGGGCTCTCGGGAAGAAATAGAAGGGAAAGAGAGATAGCGCATGCGTACGTGGTGCCTGTTCCTGTTGCTGGCGAATGCGCTGTTTTTCGGCTGGGCGCAGCTCATCGACGTGCAGGCAACGGATCTGCAACGCCGCCCCGCGCCCGTCAATCCGCCGGCGCGAATCATGCTCGCAAGAGAAGCGGCCGCCAGCGGTGGCGCCGAGTCGCTGGCCGCGGAGGCCTGGGCATCGGCGTCGAACAGCGGCTCGGCTGCGTCCACGCCAGCGCCCGCACCGAAGAGTCAATCGGGAGGCTCGCCCGTCAGCTGCACGAGCGTCGGCCCTTTCGCCGAATCGTCTGAAGCAGGTACCGCCGAAGCCGCGTTACGCAAAGCAGGCTTCCAGTCGCGCCAACGAATGGTCCAGGGAGAAATGTGGGTCGGCTACTGGGTCAGCGTCCAGGGGCTCCCTTCCCGCGAGGCGGCCAACGCCGCATTGAAACAGCTCGCCGACAAGGGCATGAACGACGTGTATGTCCTTCCCGGAGCCGACTCGGGAAATGTGCTCTCGCTGGGCGTCTTCTCCGACCACCAACGCGCTCAACGCCGCGCGGACGACGCCCGTTCCGTCGGCCTCAACGCTCGCGTCGACGACCGCAAGCGTACCGGTGCGGTGTATTGGATCGACGTCGACCAGCCCGAGCCGGTGCAGCCCGTGGACACGAGTATTTTTCAGACGGAGCCTGGCAGGATCAATAGACTGGAATTGAGGGCTTGCCCGGGCGCGGAGTAAGTTCGGGGACGATGCGGTGTGGGCGATGAGAACGAGTCGCTCGTCGGGATACACTCACTGCAATGTAGACATCCTGAAGGGAGTTCTGATGTTCAGAATCTTTGTTGTCGCAGTCTGCTCCATCCTTGCCTGTTCTACTGTGGCCCATGCCGCGGAACCCTCACCACCGTTGGGCCGCCTGCCAGGCACTATCAAGCCCACCGCCTACCGCCTGCAGCTCACCATCGACCCGGCCGCGAAGGACTTCAGCGGGCATACCGAAATCGATGCCGAACTGAATCAGCCTGCGCGGACCCTCTTCCTGCATGGGAACGGGCTCAAGGTCAGCAAGGCACAGGTAACTGCGTCGGGCTCATCGACCGCGGTCAGCTATGCGCAAGTAGACGATTCGGGCGTCGCCCGTCTCGATCTCCCGCGAGAACTGCCGCCGGGCAAAGTGACATTGAGCTTCGACTATACCGCCGAGTTTCGTACCGGTGCCGAAGGATTGTTTCACGCCGAAGTCGCCGGTGATTGGTATGCGTGGACGCAGATGGAGCCGATAGACGCACGGCGCATGTTCCCAAGCTTCGATGAACCCGGCTTCAAGACACCGTTCACTGTGACGGTCACGGCTCCGAAGAACCTGAAGGTTTTCGCCAACGCTCCTGAAGCAAACGCGGCGCCAGCGGGCGCGATGATCGTTCATCGATTCGCTCCGACGGCGCCGCTGCCAACCTATCTGGTCGCTGTGGGCGTCGGCCCTTTCGATGTGGTCGAGTCGGTCGCGCCGCCCAATGCAGTTCGCAAGCAGCCGCTGCCGATGCGTGTGATTGCAACCAAGGGACAGTTACCTCGCATGCAACTGTCGGCGGTGGAGGGACCGAAGCTGCTCGCATTGCTGGAGCACTACCTGGGCATTGCCTATCCGTTCCCCAAGCTGGATCTGATGGCGACGCCGCTGCTGGGCGGCGCGATGGAGAATGCCGGGCTGATCATCTACGACGACACGCTGTTGCTGTTGGACCCGAACCCGCCGTTCCGGCAGCTGCGCAGTTTTGCGGAAGTCCATGCCCACGAGATGGCGCATCAATGGTTCGGCGACCTGGTCACGCCGAGCTGGTGGACCGACATCTGGTTGAACGAAAGCTTTGCCGAATGGATGGGGAAGAAGATCAGCAACCAGTGGCGTCCGGATCTAGGCATCGCAGCGAGTGAACTCACCGATGCCTTCAGCGCCATGGACACCGACTCGCTCGCGCGAGGACGCCCGATCCGGCAGGAGATCACCGAAAGCCGCCAGATCTCCGGCGCCTTCGACAGCATCACTTACAAGAAAGGTGCACAGGTACTGTCTATGTTCGAGAGCTACCTCGGGCCAGAAAAGTTCGCGCAAGGCGTCAAGCTGCACCTGGGGCGGTATCGCTTCGGCAATGCCAGTGCCGACGATTTCTTCCGCTCGCTCGGCGAGGCAGCCAACGACACGAAGATCGTTCCAGCGATGCGTACGTTCACGGACCAGACGGGCGTTCCTATGGTGGCGCTGACGGAACACGGGAATGAAGTGACGCTGTCGCAATCGCGATATCGTCCCCTTGGAGTCGAGGCGCTCCCAAAGCAGAGCTGGAACATACCGTTCTGCATGGCACGCGACGGCAATACGCAGTGCATGCTGTTCGACACTGCGACGACAAAAGCCAGCGTCAAGGGAGACGCTGCGCTGATGCCGAACGCCGGAGGATCGGGCTACTACCGCTTCCGGCTCGACGACGCGAGTTGGGATCGGTTGATTGCTACCGCCGGCAAATTGCCCGGCCGCGAAGCCCTGGCGTTGGGTGACAGCGTCTGGTCCGACTTCATTGCGGGCAGCGGAAAATTCGATCGCGTAGTCGCGGCTGCGCGTGCCATGAGCGTCAACCCAGAGCGCCTTGCTGTCATCGACTTGGGCTATCGATTGAAAGATCTCGCCGACACCGCGTTCACAGCCGATCAGCGGGCTGCCTATCAACGGCTGATGCAATCCATCTACGGCGCCCGCCTCGCAACTCTCGGTCTCGATCTGCATCTCGGCGCTCACGCGAAAGAACCCGCGTCCACGCAGGCATTGCGACAATCGCTGGTGCCGCTGGTGGCATTGGAAGGCCGCGACCCAGCTGTTCGCAAGAAGCTGCTCGCCGCCGCGGAAGCATCGCTCGGCGGCGATACCCAGGCGATCGATCCTGCGTTCCGTATCAATGCCCTCGTCGTCGCCGTGCAGGAACGGGGTGCGCCATTCATGAAGCAGCTTGCCGCAACGATGGTGAAGTCGGCCGATCCCCTGTTCCGATCGGATACCGCCCAGGCACTCGGTTCAGCGGACACGCCGGCTCTCGCCGCAACAGCACTAGATCTCGCACTCATGCCCGGCATGCAATCGATCGAGACCGTACAGACGCTCCTCTCACTCTCCGAACAACCCGGTTCTCGCGACACCGTGGTGAACTTCACTGACAAACATTTCCGACGCGTGATGGATGCCTTCCCTGGTTTCGCCCGCCCCGAGGCCATTGGCCTGCTGGAAGGCTACTGCGACAGCGACTCGATCCAGAAAGTCGATGCCTTCGTTAAACCGAAGCTCAAGGAACTGGGCGGGGGCGAACTGCGGCTGGAGCAGGCAAAGGATCGTATCAAGCAGTGCGTGGCGCTGAAGCAGGCCAAGGGGGCGGAGATTTCAGCAGGGTTGGGGCACTGAGCTGATGCGAAGGACGACGCCGACTCGGTCGAGGTGGGGCCGGGGCAGCCGAGGTACCATCGCGCGGGATCAGAGGGTACAATCCCGCCCTTCCTCATGCCGTGCCGGCTTAGCACAGTTGGTAGTGCACCTGATTTGTAATCAGGGGGTCGCGAGTTCGAATCTTGCAGCCGGCACCATCTTTCTCTCGTTAGTTCAGGCGTCTAGCGCGTCGATGATCAGCCGTGATCCGTCCGCTATCCAGACACTTCTGCCTCTCGAAGACCGTTGCATTTTTGACGGTGTCATGCGACCGAGATAGTCAGGTCGCTCTGGAAAATAGGACTGCCTGCTCCTCGCGGCGACAGCGGATACCGGCTTCTGAGCGTCTTTGACCGGAGTCAGTTTGACTTTGCCGTATAGGGAGTTGGTCGGGACGGCGAGATTCGAACTCGCGACCCCCTGCTTATGCAAGTGCGCTTACCAAGCTGCGCCACGTCCCGACCGAGAGGGCAAAGATATCGTCGACCTTGACTTGTCTCTTGGCCCGGTGAGCGAATGAGGCTAACTGCCTTTGTCTTAACGGATTTTCTTGATGCGTCCTACGGTGACTGTCTTAGGGGACTTGGAGCAGAGAGGCGGGCTCGTTAGTCTCTACTGCACCTGCTCGCCAACCTCGCACCGCCCGCCCTGCGACAGAACACCAATTCTCCGCCTCTGCCTTTCCGTCCCCGCGGCATCGGCACGATACGTTCGCCGAAACTCTCTTGCCGACACTTGGTACACCGCTTTGAACGCTCGCTCGAAGGCCCGCATGGTCAGGTAGCCATACCTCTCGGCTGCACGAGTGATCGAGACGTTCTCAGACAGCAGTACCTCGGCGATCCGAGCTACCCGCCAGGCACGTTGCCAACTCACTAACGTGCATCCAGTCTCGCGTTTGAAAAACGAACAGACATAGTTTGTTTGAAAACACACCGCCTTCGCCGCAGCCGCGATAGATGCGAGGTACCGGACTCGAGATCATCTACAGCTCCGACAGCGCCGTCACGATTCGGCCTGCTCGCGTGAGTCCACAAAGCGAAGCCTTTCGTGGGATTCGTAGGAACTGTCGCTAGCGGTCATGTGGAATTGAAGTAGCGCGCCAGAAAGTCGGCGGGTCCCAGCCCCGATTATCTAGTCTATATTTATCGTAAAAACATATTAAGTCATTGATAATTAACGTATATATCTAGTCTATTATCTAGTCTAACATCTAGTCGTTCCGACCCCCGATCCTGCTATTCTCGCAGGATGGCGCTCCCCGATCCCGCCGACCTCATCCTTCGCCGCCTGAACACGGGCACGGCCTCCTCCCCCGAGCTCGAAGCAGCGGTCGGTCTTTCGCAGTCGGCGGTTTCTCGCCAGCTGCGGGCGCTGATGGCTGCACACAAGATCCTGCGAATCGGTTCAACGCGTGGGGCAAGGTACGGCTCCTTACGATCGGTCGAAGGAATAGGCAGCCAATGGCCTGTGCATCGGGTGGATCCGCGGGGCCGCGTTCGGATACTCGGAGTGCTTCACGCTCTTGCTGCCAATGAGTACTACTTCGAGCCGGCAGACAGCTCATTCGCTTGGGGAGGGGTGAGTTCGGGATTGCCTTACTTCCTTCAAGACCAGAGACCAGCCGGATTCCTCGGGCGAGCGGTGCCGCGGCGCTATCCGGAACTCAACTTGCCGCAGCGAGTGAGCGATTGGAATGACGATCACTATCTGCGCTACCTGGTTCAGCGCGGCTCCTACGTAGTAGGAGATCTGATCGTCGGCAAGCCTGCGTTGAGCGAATATCTCGCAACGGTGGGTCAGCGCGTGCCTCTGCAGCCCAGCGATCGGGAGCGAGAATATCCGCGACTCGCAAGCGAAGTCATGGAAGGAGGTCTGCCCGGCTCCTCGGCACACGGTGAGCATCCCAAGTTTGCGACTCTCGTGGAAGAGGCATCCGCGATCAGACACGTCCTAGTCAAGTTCTCACCGACGATGGATACGCCGGCGGGTCAGCGTTGGTCGGATCTACTGGTGGCCGAGCATCTCGCGCAGGAAGTTCTCCGCGCCGCCGGAATCTCAGCGGCGCAATCGCGTATCGATCACTTCGCTGGTCGAGCCTTTCTCGAAGTCACACGCTTCGACCGTGAGGGGCGCAACGGTCGCATCGGCGTGACTTCATTGTTTGCGGTCGATACCGTTCAATACGGCGTCCTCGACAATTGGGCAGCCGCTGCCGAGCGCCTGCATAGCGACGGACGTATCGATGCGAACACGCTCGAGACCATTCGCCTATTGGCCGCGTTCGGTGCGCTCATTGCAAACACGGATCGGCATTTCGGCAATCTCGCGTTCTTCGACCGGTACGACGGCAATTTCTCATTGACCCCGGTATACGACATGCTGCCAATGCTCTTCGCGCCAGAGCATAGCCAGATCGTTGTGCGCACGTTTACGCCTGAACCTCCAACGGCGGATACGTTGCGAGTCTACGAACGGGCTCGCGATCTCGCGGCAACGTATTGGCAGAGACTGTCGGAGGATCGGAGAATCAGTAGTGAGTTCCGAGCCACGAGTGCCGCTTGCAGAAAAACCCTGTTCGGCCTTACCTCGCCCACGGAAACCGCAGCGTCGGCTGATTGACATAGCGATCCGTCGGCATGACCAAGCGTGCACCTGCGCCCGGTGCTAGCCGTACATTGAAACCGGAAGCATCGATCGGTTTCGAGACATCGCCGACCGACACGCTATGAACCAGTGCTCGCCGTACGCGCCTGCCTGAAAGGTGATCGTGCGAGATTCCACTGGATTGAGATTGACCGGGGTCACTGCGGTCGAATCAGCAGTCAGTGTGTCGCCGAGTGCGGCGACATCTTCGGGAAGGCCGACGCGTACGTTCGGATCGAAATAGCGAAGGCGAGTTGCAACATCGCGAAAGCTCTCAAGATCAGTCTCGAAGCCTTGAAACCTCACGGATGAGCAACATCACCGCGTACTATATCGATCGACTGCAGGAAGGGCTTGGTGCCATCCAGATCGAACTCACGGCGGAGTTGCCGGCTGGCAGCTCCGATCGGACGCTGGTCTTCGAGAACCATCACAGAAAGGCGATATCCGCGTACCTGATGAATTCCCTCGTGCCGCACGACCGCAAGCTTCGGATCGCTGGCCAGGAGCGCAACGAGGATCAGTCGGTATACCGGGTGGACTTTGTGTACTGAATCCGGACGTACTGAACCCGGAATTCTGCACAGTCGCCCACCGCCGACATGAATCGCTGAATCCAATTCGCTCGACTGTGAGAACATCACGCTGGCCAAGTTGCCCACGGCGCGGCCGTGTTTTCTCACTAAGGTTTTCTCACTTCGATACCAGCCGAGGAATAGGATCATAAGAATGCATGCGGCGAAATGGATCTATGCAAGCCTCCTGGCGCTGCCGGTGGCCGCTGCCGCCGATGGTTTCAGTTATCGCTACGCCGACGTAGCCCATCTTCCGAAGGCGGAAATCGACGCTGACGACCTCGACGTGGACGGCGATGGAATTCAGCTGCGCGGCTCGCTGCCTGTCTACCAGAACATTTTCGCACTGGCCGAGTACCAGGAACTCGACCTGGACAACGGCGTCGATGCGACACGTTTCATGGTGGGCGCCGGCGCCCATTGGGCATTGAACAGCAACCTGGACGTCATCGTTCGCGGTGGCATCGTGAGCTATGAAGTGGACTTCGGCCGTTTCGACGACGATGACACTGGCTTGTTCGTTGGCGCTCGACTACGGGCGACGGTCGCACCCAAGATCGAAGTAGAGGGTGGCTTCGAGCACCTGCACGTCGAAGTCGCGGGACTCGACAATGACACCTATCTCGTCGGCGAGGGCCGCTACAACTTCACGCCGCAATGGTCCGCCGGCGTGATCATCACGCTCGGCGGCGATACCAGCGTATTCGGCGCGCAGGGACGCTTCAGCTTCTGATCGACCGGTGAAGATTGACCGATAACGGCGGGAGGCGAAGTCGGTGACTCTGCTCCCGCCGCTCCGACTCCAGTCTCAGCCCTCGCGCTTCATCCGTTCCCTTCGTGCGATTTCAGCTTCCGATGGCTGCGGCAGTTCGAACGATCCGATGTCGATCGCACCCGCACGTTCATAGACACTCATGATGACCCCGGTGGTAGACACCGAGTTGGCAGTGAGCTTCAGCGCGCCTGCCATGGTGCCCTGACCGAAGAGTCGCTTGCCGGGACCAAGGACCAACGGAAACGTCAGCAGCCGGAACTCGTCGATCAGATCGTGAGCCAGCAAGGTCTGCAGTAAGCCACTGCTGCCTTGTGTCAGCAGGGTGGGTCCGTCTTGCTGCTTCAAGCGGGCTATCTCCGCTGCAGCGTCTCCGCGCAACGCGACGGTATTCGCCCAAGTGAACGGTTCTTTGGAAGACGTCGCAACGTATTTGGTTGTGGCGCCGAAGAGATCGGAGATTGGATCGCCCTTGGCGAAAGGCCAGTGAGCGGCGAAGATCTCGTAGGTCTTGCGGCCGAGCAGCAGGTCGAAG
>Ga0157380_10002261_pt1 | contig 12948 bp, 14 predicted proteins | sample S35metaG_FD_119757 | JGI IMG/M metagenome (GOLD analysis project Ga0157380, IMG submission 119757) | Switchgrass rhizosphere microbial communities from Kellogg Biological Station, Michigan, USA - S3-5 metaG | ecosystem: Host-associated > Plants > Roots > Rhizosphere > Soil | place: USA...
GCCGCTGGATTCGATGTCTATGTTTCTCCAGCCCTATCAGTATCTGGGGGGTACGGTTTCGGCCACGGCAGCGGAAACCAGCGCCGTGGCCGAAACGGCACCCGCGAGATAGGTCTGGGCCTGGCGAACCATCGACATCGCCTCCGGGGTCGCTTGCTACCCAGGGTCGCAGGGGATAACCCCCACGCCATACTCAATAATCGAATTTCCGAGCGATTCTGGGTAGCGGCGCTAGAGGTAGCCCAGCGGGTCGGTCGGGCTGCCGCTGATCCGCACCTCGAAGTGCAGGTGGTCGCCGTAGCAGTGGCCCGTGCAGCCAACGTAGCCGATCACGTCGCCCTGCGAGACGCTTCCTGAAGTCACCGCAAAGGAGGACTGGTGGGCGTAACAGGTCTGCAGCCCACCGCCGTGATCGAGGCAGGTGAAGTTGCCGTAGCCGCCGCTTTCGGCTTCGGATTGGACCAACACGACCGAGCCCGAGGCAGCCGCGCGAATCGGGGTGCCCGCCGGAGCCGCGATGTCGATCCCCTCGTGCATGCGACCCCAGCGCATCCCGAAGCCCGAGACGACCGCCCCGTCCACCGGCCAGATGAGCTGGCCGGAGCCGTAGCGAATCGGGCCCGCCGGGAGCGGCGCGGAGGCGGTTTCGCCCAACCGAGCGGCGAGCTCGGCCTGGATCTCGGCGACGTCGCCGTCGAGGTCCTGTTCGGTCTCCTCGATCTTCTTCAGGGCGGCGACCCGGCTGGCACGTACGGCCACCAGCGCCGACTGGCGCTGCTCCACGGCGGCGCGGGCGCTTTCGAGCGCTCGCTCTTCGGCGGCGATGGCATCGCGCGCTGCCTCGATCCGGTTCTTCGCCGTGCGCAGCCGGAAGACGGTGCGCTTGACCTGATCGCGCAGGTCGCGCACGCGCCCGACGACGGCTTCGTCCATGCCGCGGATGTGGTTGAGGTATTCGGTGCGCCCGATCAGGTCGTCGTAGCCGTCGGCGCCGACGATGACGCTGAGCACGTCCGGCGTTCCGGTCTCATAGATCGCGATCAGCCGCTCACGCAGCGCCACCAACGCGCGCTTGAGGCGGGCGCGAACCACGGCCAGGTGCTTCTTGGCGGTGTCGAGCTCGGCGACCGCACGATCGAGCTGCGCCTGCTTGGCGTCGAGCCGCGCCTGGACCGCGGCCTCGCGACCGCGCAGCGCCGCAACCTCGCCGGTCAGCTTGTCAATCCGATCCTTGTAGCGGGAGATCGTCGTCGTCAGGACTCCGCGACGTTCGCGCACCTCGGAGAGCTTTGCTTCCTTGCTGTCGAGCTTCGATTCGAGCTCGTCGGCGGAAGCGGTGCCGGCTGCGAGCAGCACGAGCAGCGCCGCCGCGGCGGCTAGAAGAGCCGCCAGGGCAGGGCGAGTCTTGCGCATCGAATCAGGCTAGCTGAGCCGAAGAACCGCCTCCTTGCAGGGCATTAGTCGTGCAAGGGGGCTTGCGATCAGACCTCGCGGGGGACGTTCTCGACGCGCAGCAGGGTGTCGGTCGCCTGTTCCTCCATCTGAAGGGTGGTGTGATCGATGCCGAAACGCTCGTGCAGCAACAGCTCGATCCGGCGACGCACCAGGTCACGATCGCACTCAGGCGAGACGACGACGTGGGCCGCGAGGGCGGCGAATCCGGAGGTGACCGTCCAGACGTGCAGGTCGTGGACCGAGCGCACCCCCTCCTCTTCGCAGATCGCCGCCCCCGTCGCGTTGACGTCGACGCCCGGCGGCGCGGCCTCCATCAGCACGCCGACCGGCTCCGCTATCAGGCGCCAGGAGGAGGCGAGGATCAGCGCGGCGATCAAGAGGCTGACGACGGGATCGACGACGGTCGAGCCCCCGGCGAGCACGAAGGCGCCGGCGGCGACGACGCCGATCGAGCCGAGCGCGTCGGCGACGCTATGGCGCAGCACACCCTCGAGGTTGACGTCGGTGCGCTCGCCACGAGCGAGGACCACGGTCGCGGCCACGTTGCCGAGAAGACCGAAGAGGCCAAGCGCGAGCACGCCGAGACCGTCGATCTCCGGAGGATCGCCGAGCCGGCCGACCGCGGCCCAGGCAATCGCAAGCGCCACCGCCACCAGCAGCAGTCCGTTGAACAAAGCGGCGAGGATCTCCGAGCGCTGGTAGCCGAATGTCATCCGCGCCACCGCAGGGCGCGCGGCAAGAGAGGCCGCGAACAGCCCAAGCCCAATCGCCCCAACGTCAGACAGCAGGTGCCCTGCATCAGCAAGCACGGCCAGCGACCCGGTGACGAAGCCACCGATCGCCTCCGCCACCAGCATCGCCCCATTGATCCCCAGCGCAATCCACATCCGCCGGCGGCTGTCGCCGCGCCGCGCGTCGAGCGAATGCGAATGCCCGTGGGCGTGCACGGGTTGAGCTTAGAGCCGTCGGGGGTCCCTTCTCAGGAACTCCCGCGAAGCGGCCTGAGAAGGGACCCCCGACGGCTCTAGTCCTGGGAAGAGCTGCTCGCTCCTACGCGGGAACGGGCTCCTTCTTCTCCGCCATCGCCTGATCGGCGACTTCGGCCGCGTACCCGAGACGCTCGGCGTAGTCGCGGGCCTGCATGCGCGAGATGACCATGCGCTGGATCTCGGCCGTGCCCTCGAAGAGCTGGTAGATCTTCGCGTCGCGGAAGAACTTCTCCAGCGGGCAGTCCTTATTCCAGGCGTAGGGGCCGACGAGGTCCATCAGGGTCGTCGTCGCCCACATCGTCACGTCGCCACCCTTGAGCTTCGACATCGAGCCCTGGCCTCCCGTCATCGGGATGCCGTTGCGGCCCATCCAGGCGGCACGCTGGACCAGCAGGCGCGCGGCCTCGATCTCGGTGGCGACGTCGGCCAGGGTCTGCTGGATGCGCTGCTCGCCCAGCAACGGCTTGCCGCCCTCGGTCTGGCCGTCCAGATACTCAAGCGTCCACTCGTAAGCGGCCTGAGCGATCCCGAGCGCCGAGGCACCGACCAGCGGCCGGGTGATCTCGAAAGTCGCCAGCGCATCTGCGCCTCGCGACTTCTTGCCTTCGCGGCCACGCTGCAGCTTCTTCTCCAGCTTCTCCTCGCCACCGAGCAGGTTCTCGATCGGGATGCGGCAATCGTCGAGCACGATCTCGGCCGTGTGGGAGGCGCGGATGCCGAGCTTGGACTCCTTCTTGCCCTGGCTCAGGCCCGGGGTGTCCTTGCCGACGACGAAGGAAGCCTGGCCGCGGGTGCCTAGCGCGGGGTCAACTGTCGCAACGACGACATGAACGTCGGCGATGCCACCGTTGGTGATGAAGACCTTGGTCCCGTTGAGGACCCACTCGTCGCCATCCCGCTTCGCCGTCGTCTTCAGGCTCTTGACGTCAGAGCCGGCCTGCGGCTCGGTGACGGCGTAAGCGCCGAGCTTGATGTCGTCGCCGCTGCCGAAGCACTCGGGAACCCACTGACCGATCTGCTCCGGGGTGCCGGAGGAGGCGATGCCTGCCGCGGCAAGGCCGGAGCCGGAGATCGCCAGGGCGATGCCGGCACAACCCCAGTGGAACTCTTCGGCCGAGATCACCTGCATCTGGCCCTCGCCGTCGCCGGCGGAGCGCTGGATTCCCTCGAGGCCGCCGAAGCCCTGCACCCGAGCCTCTTTTATTACATCCCAGGGGATGCTCTCCTCTTCGTCGTGCTTGCGGGCCGCGGGCCTGATCACCTCGCGGGCGAAGGTCCGGCAGCGGTCCTTGTACTCCTGCTGCTCCTCGTTCAGTGCGAAATCCATTGGGTCCCCTCTTGGTCGGCGCCTCTCACCACTCGATTGATTGACTGGTCAGTCAACCAGTCACCTGAAGATTAGCTGACCAGCCAGCCACCGCCCCGCGTGTAGCTTTCCGGTCCGTGCCCGGGAAACGCCCCATCAACGCCGATCTTCCCCCTGCGCCCGATGGGAGCTCAACCCGACCCGAGCCCTCGAACGCATCCGAGGTTGACCACACTGGAGGGGGGTCAAAGTCCGAAGCGCGGCGACCGCGCCGTCGCCGCCGGCCAATCCCGGCCGCCCTGAAGGCGATTGCCGGACTGGTTGCGGTCGCGGTCGTCTTCCTCGCCGCAGCCGTGCTCGGAGGCGGTGGCTCAAATCAGGACGCTCCCGAGCCGGCACCAGCGCCCACGCAGGCTCCCCCCGAGAAGAGCGCCGAGGCGGCGGAGACTCCCGCCGCGGAGGCAGCCGAAGAGCTGGGGTATCCGTCGTTCGCCACCAACAACACGACCCGGGTCGGGGGCTCGGACCCTGCCACGATCGACGCGGCGGTGACGCTCGCCGTCTTCCCCTCCGCAACTCCGGCACAGCGGCCCACTTCGGTCACGGTCGTCGACGAGGACGATTGGCAGGGGGCCGTCGCGGCCGCGGTGCTGATGGCGGAACCGCTGCGCTCGCCGCTTCTGGTCTCCGCCGGAGGCAACCTGCCCGAGCCGACCGAGCAGGCCCTTGCGGCGCTCAGCCCGCGCGGCAGCATCGAGTCCGGCGGCGCCCAGGCCTTCGTGATCGGCGACGCGGCGACTCCGGGTGAGCTGAAGACCGTCCAGATCGATGGGGCAAATCCCGCCGCTCTCGCCGCATCGATCGCCGCCAAGCGCGACGAGCTCTTCGACGGCCCTCCAGCCCACTTCGTGCTCGCCCCAGAAGCCAAGCCGGAGCTCGCGGTCCCGGCCGCCGCCTGGGCGGCGCGCTCGGGCGACCCGGTGCTTTTCAGCGGGACTGAGAAGCTGCCGGCGCCGACCGCGAAAGCACTGAAGGCCCACCCCAAGGTCCCCGTCTACGTGCTCGGCCCGTCCTCGGCGATCTCCTCGGACGTGGCGAGGGAAGCAGGCAAGGTCGGTGGGCCCGTCCGCCGTGTCTCCGGTGAGGACCCGGTCGCCAACGCGATCGCCCTTGCCCGTTACGCCGGGGGCGACTTCGGCTGGAACGTCAACGACCCCGGCCACGGATTCGTCATCGCTCGCAGCGATGGGCCGCTGGCAGCAGCCGTCGCCTCACCGCTCTCGGCATCCGGGACCTGGGGGCCGCTGCTGCTCACCGACGACGCCGGTACCCTGCCGGGGGCGCTGCGGGGCTACCTGCTCGACGTCAAGCCGGGATACACGACCGATCCAACGCGCGCCTTCTACAACCACGTATGGGTAATCGGAGACCAGGAGGCCATCGACGTGAATCAGCAAGCCGAGATCGACCAGCTGGCCGAACTGGCCAAGATCGGAGAATCGTGATCGCGGAGCGACCAAGCGTGCATCTCTGGCTCTTCGCGCCGGGAGCGAAGCGGAGGAATTGGCGATGAGCGAAGCCGAGAGCCCGGACCTACTGAGTGCCCCCGGTCCGGTCACCGTGGACGACATCCGCGCCCTCGCCGGTGCCTCCACCCCCCACTTCGCGCTCCAGGTTCGCAACCGGATCCGACGCCTGATCGAGCCCCTGGCCGCCAACGACCCGGTCCGGCTCGAAGGGGAGCGCAGGATCGCGGAGCTCGAGGATCTCGCTGACCACAGCGGCGACCCCCGCGGCACGATGGGCATCGCCTCTCACTGAGGCTCGACGGCCCTTCTGCACCGCACCTATCGCGGTCCAGGGCGGTTACCGAACCGCAGGCCTCGAAACGAAAGGGGAGCCCGATGGACGCGCTGAAGCAGAGAGGACCGTCGCCGGCAATGATCGTGGCAATCGTCGCGCTCGTCGTCGCGCTGGCAGGAACCGCCTACGCCGCACAGACGATCAACGGCGGAGCGATCAAGAAGCAGACAATTGGCGCAGGCAAGATCAAGCACAAGACGCTGACCGGCTACCAGATCAACACCAACAAGCTCGGGGTCGTGCCAGCGGCGGCCCGGGCGGCACACACGTATTGGGCGGTCGTCAACAATCCCGCGGGCGCCGGCAACGCTGCACTGGCCCGCTCGAGCGACGCCGGGATAACGGCAACCGAGGGCGGCGGGGCCGTCGCCGTCGTCTTGCCCGTCAATGTCAGCGGCTGCGCCAACGTCGCGGCCCGCAACAACGCCGGCACCACGGTGCCAGGCGCCGGGTACGCCCAAACCAACGCCTCGCCCGCCAACGCCAACGCGATTGAAGTCCGGACGCGCGACGAGAAAGGCGCCGACGCCGACGCCGACTTCCACCTGATCGTCGTCTGCCCATAGCCGGCACCCCGCCGACGGGACGATTTCCCTCTATATAGGGACATTTCAGGCCCGTCGGCGGGTGGACCGGCTAGGCTCCGGTCGATGAGCGATTCTCCGCACGGGTTCAAGGAGGGCGACAAGGTCTGGGTCGAGGACGGCAATGGCCGTCACCACCCGGGGATCTTCGTCGCCGACAACGAGAGCGCCGGCTGGTTCGGGGGCGGTCCCAGCGCTTACGTGGTCCACCCCGAGGCCAAGCAGGCCGAGGTCGTCTCGACCTACCGCATCACACCGCGCGACGAGTAGCAACGAACCTGGGAAAGCTTCAGGCCGAGACGCGCTTCGGCTGGAAGCTTGAGCTTGTGTGCTTCGAGAGGGCCGACGGGTGCCTCTCCCCAAAACACTCAAGCGCGGCTCCTGCCGCGCGTTTTGGGGAGGGGCACCCGTCGGCCCCACCCCCACCCTCAGAATTCAGGCCGCGGGCCCGAAGGCGTCGATGATGCGGTTCTGAAACTCGGAGAGCTCTTCGGGGGAGATGAAGTACGTGGGCGGCGTGAGGAAGAGGCCGTCGGCGCGCTCAGCGGTCGCTTCGACCCGGGCGCGCACCTTGTCTAGGGGGCCGGCGGCGCAGTAGGTCTCGACCATCTCGTCGCTGATCGCCGCCGGGACGCCGGCGAGGTCGCCGCGGCGGAAGGCCTCGCCGGCCGCGACGGCGTTGTCGGCAAAGCCGTGCAGCTCCCAGAGCGGCATGTAGGTCTTGACCGTGGCGTAGAAGGAGATCGTGCGCCGGGCCATGTCGATCGCCCGCGCCTCGTCGTCGTCGATCGCGCAGCAGACCGTCGGCAGGTAATCGAAGCTGGAGCGCTCGCGACCAGAGCGGCTCAGGCCCTCCTCGAATGAGGAGACCACCACCTCGTCGATCCAGCGCAGGCTCTGGATCGGGTGCCCGATCAGCCCATCGGCGACGTCGCCCGCCATCCGGCACATGCCGCTCTGGATCCCGGCCGTGTAGATCGGCACCGACTCACGGGGCGCGGGGTGTGGCCTGATCCATCCCTTGATGTCGATGTCGTAGTAGGAGCCCTCGTAGCGGATCGGTTCGCCCTTGCCGGCCTGCCGCATGATCAGCCGCGTCGCCTCGATCGCCTCGCGAAGGTGCGGTGCCGGACGGCCGTACTCGGCGTTATGCCAGGTCTCGTTCAGCCGTTTGACGCCGGAACCGAGGCCGAGCCGGAAGCGCCCGCCCGACATCTCGTCGATGTCCAGGGCGCTGACCGCGAGGATGAAGGGGCTGCGGGTGAAGGCCCAGGCGATCCCGGTGGCGACGTCGATCTTCTCGGTGCGACCCGCGAGGTAGGCCGCCTGCGTGACCGAGGAGCGAAAGAGCTCGGGCGCCCAGACACACTCGACGCCGGCGGCCTCGGCGCGCTTCGCCTCAGCCTCCAGGTCGGCGACCGAGACACCGATCGCGGCCACGGAGATGCGGTCTAGGGCGCCCACGCGAAGCTCAGGCCGAGACCGGTTCGCCGGCCGTGTCCAGCACCGCGTCGGCGACCCGCTCGCGATGCCACTTGGAATCGCCGAACATCGCCGCGTTCGCCTTGCCGCGCTTGAGGAAGAAGTGCAGGTCGTGCTCCCAGGTGAAGCCGATCCCGCCGTGAACCTGGAGTGAGGCATCGGGCACCCGCCAACCGGCATCGGAGGCGTATGCCTTCGCCATCGAAGCTGCCGTGGGCAGGGACTCCGGCTCGGCATCAGCCGCCCAGGCGGCACCGTAGACAGCCGAGCGCGCGTTCTCGGTCTCGAGCAGCATCTGCGCACAGCGATGCGAGACGGCCTGGTAGGAGCCGATAGGCCGTCCGAACTGCTGGCGGTCCTTGGCGTACTCGACGGCCATCTCCATCGTCCGCTGGGCAATCCCTGTCGACTCCGCGGCGAGGGCGACGCAAACGCGGTGGAAGACCGGGAAGTATTCATCGTCGCTCCCGGGAAGCGAGTTCTCGGGCGCGACGCGAACTCCCTCGAAGCGAACCGAGCAGAGGCGGCGGGTGAGGTCGATCGACGTCGCAGGCACAACCGTCACGCCCGGTGCGTCGCGCTCGACCACGTGCCGGTGCCCGTCCGCGGTTGCGACCAGGAGGAAGTCCGCGGCCGCGGCGTCCATCACCAGCACCTTCTCGCCGTTGAGGACGACTCCGTCGCCGTCCGTACGGGCCTCCATGGTGAACTTGCCGATTGTCGCGGGAGAGCCGGCGTCCCAGAGCGCCGGAGTGCCGCGCAACTGACCGGTGGCCAACGGGCGCAGAAAGCGCTCGCGCTGGTCGTCCGATCCGCCGTGGGCCAGCGCGAGGCCGGCGATCGTGTTGGAGAAGAGCGGCGAGGGCGCGAGCGCGTAGCCCATCTCCTCGAAGAGGACGGCGAGCTCGACGATGCCGAGTCCCTGCCCACCCCACTCCTCGGGCAAGGCAAGCCCCTGCCATCCCAGGTCTGCCATCTCCTCCCAGTCGGCCTGCTCGAAGCCGTGCTCGCTCTCGGCCAGCTCACGGATGCGCTCGGACTTGTAGCGAGCGGCGAGGAAGTCGTGCGCGGTCGACTTGATCGCCTGCTGCTCGTCGGTGAGGTCGAAATACATAAGCGACAGCCCCTACTCAGCGCATCTTCGGCAGGCCGAGCACTCGCTCGGCGATGATGTTCTTGAGGATGTCGGTGGTGCCGCCCTCGATCGAGTTGGCGCGCGAGCGGAGGAAGCTGTATTGCCAAGCACCGCCGGCGATCGCGTGGTCGTCCCCGCGCGCCAGTGGCGCGTATGCACCCTCGATGTCGAGCGCCAGCTCGGCCATGCGCTGGTTGATGTCAGCCCACTGCCACTTGCCCAACGAGCCCTCGGGCCCCGGGATCCCCGACTGCATCGTCTTGGTCAAGCCACGGTAGGCGTTCAAGCGCATCGTCTCCGCCTCGATGTGGAGCTGTGCCAACCGCTGACGGATCACCGGATCCTCGGCGACGGTGCCGCCGTCCGTCCGGGTCTCCGTGGCCAGGGCCCCGAGCCGCTTGAGGCCGTTGGCGACCTGGGCGATAGCGCCGAAGGCAAGCCCCGCACGCTCGTTCATCAAGGTCGTGATCGCCACCGACCAGCCGTCGCCGACCTCGCCGATGACGTTCTCATGCGGGATGCGCGCCTCCTCGATGAAGACCTCGTTGAACTCGCCCTCGCCGGTGATCTGAACCAGCGGCTTTGCCTCGACTCCGGGCTGCTCCATGTCCATCAGGAAGTAGGTGAGCCCCTTGTGCTTGGGGGCATCGGGGTCGGTTCGAGCGACGAGCATGCACCACTTGGCGTACTGGGCGAAGGTGGTCCAGACCTTCTGCCCGGTGACCACCCATTCGTCGCCGTCCTTGACCGCCCTGGTCTTCAGCGAGGCGAGGTCCGAGCCCGACTCGGGCTCGGAGAAGCCCTGGCACCAGATCTCCTCGGCGGTGAGAATCGGCTCGAGGTAGCGCTGCTTCTGCGCGTCGGTGCCGTGGGCGATCACCACCGGGCCGCCCATCGCCAGGCCCAGGACGTTCGCCGGGCTGGGCGCCTCCAGCCGCGAGGCCTCGCCGACGAAGATCGCCTGCTCGATCATGGTTGCGCCGCGGCCGCCGTACTCCTTTGGCCAAGAGATGCCCGCCCAGCCCGCGGCGTGCATCTTCTGCTGCCACTCGCGGCGGAAGGCCATCACCTCCTCCAGACCGCCTTCCGGCTCGGGGCCCGGATGGTTCTCTTCGATCCAGGTGCGAACCTCTTCGCGGAATTGCTGCTCGGATGGCGAGAGGGTCAGGTCCATCGGCCGGGCAGCATATCGGGCGACTGGCCGAGTGGCCAGGAACCTGGAGCCAGCGGCCCTTTCCGAGCCGCGTGCCGGTATCTAGTAACGGCAGTTTTCGAGGCCGTATTTCTCGGCGACGCTGGTCGCGTAGGCGAACACTCCCTGGGACGACATGGCCGCCTGCGGATCTTCTTCGGCGACATCGATGCCTTCTTCGTAGGCGTCCAGGATTTCTTCTACTTGCTGCTCGTCCCCCTCCGGAGCCCCGAGCTCCTGGAGTTCCTCGATCGTCTTTTCCTTTTCCGGGATGATCACTGTGTCCACGTACTCGGCCTGGGATTCGGCGTCGTCGAATGCGTTTTCCGGGCCGCCGTTCTTCTTGACGAAGTCTTCGTAGCCGGCCTTCACGTTTTCGTAATTCCTCGTGCAGACGGCCTCCGCCTTCTTGAGGAAGGTCGGCTTGGCGACCACGACCGTGGCATTGACCTGGCTGCTGTCATCGCTGTCGCTGCCACAGCCAATTCCAATCGCGGCAATCGCGAACGCTCCGACAAGCGTCAAAATCGAACCCCTACCACGCATCCCTTCCTCCTCCAATCACTTTGACTGCTAGGAAAAGTTACAGGTTTTGTCAAGACGTGTTGAGCAATGCCGGGCACCCCACTCGAGGGGCGTCGTGATAGGAACCCGCTCATGAACGCGAGCCAGGGGTACGAAAGTCCGGGAATTGCGGGCAGCGGAGCCATCGCTACGGGCCTTGCTGCCGTTTCCACCACCACCGCCGACACGATTCTGCTGGCGCGGAGCGAGGCGTCGGCCTGGCGCGCGGAGGAGAAAGTAGTTGCCGCCTGCGCCAAGATCGACGGGGCCGAGCCATCGCGGCTGCGGGTGACGACCAACCCCGCTGACCTCGCCGACCGCGACATCATCGTCGAGGCGATCGTCGAGGAGGTCGCGCCCAAGGGCGAGCTCCTCTCGACGATCGGGGAAGCCTGCCCCGGTGCCGACCTCGCCACGACAACCTCCTCGCTCGGCGTCGCCGAGATCGCCGAGGCAGGTGGCATCTCCGGCCGCCTCTTCGGCTTGCATGTCTTCAACCCGGTGCCGCGGATGAAGCTGGTCGAGGTCTGCTTCCCCGAGGGCGCCGAGGGAGCCCGCGAGAACGCGCTCGCCTGGTGCGCGGCACTTGGCAAGACCGCGGTCGAGGTGCCCGACCTGGCCGGCTTCGTCGTCAACCGCCTGCTCTTCCCCTACCTCTTCGACGCGGTCCGCTTCATGGAACAGACGGGCATGGAGGCCGGCGAGATCGACACTTGCATGAAGCTCGGCGCCGGCCACCCTATGGGCCCGCTGGCCCTGCTCGACTTCGTCGGCCTCGACGTCTGCAAGGCAATCGGCGATGCCCTCTACGCCGCCTCCAACGAGGAGTACCAGAAGCCCCCCAAGCTCTTGGTCGAGATGGAGGCTGAGGGCAAGCTCGGCCGCAAGTCCGGCGCCGGCTTTTACAGCTACGACTAGAAGCCCGGCGCTTCGAGGCGGAGGTCTTGAAGCTCGGGGTCCCTCGAGAGGGATGGCGGGTGCCCCTCCCCAAAACACTCAAGCGCGGCTCCTGCCGCGCGTTTTGGGGAGGGGCACCCGCCATCCCCACCGCGCGACAGCTAGTTCTTTTTGGCTAGGTCCCAAATAACGTCGGCTACCGTGATCCCCTGGCGGCGGGCGGTTGCCTCGACCTCGTCCCAGGGGAGCTCGGCCTCGGGGAGGTCGTCCCAGCGCGCCAGGTCCAAGGCCTCGACGGCACCTTTGAGCGCCGGGCCAAGGTGCTGCTCAGAACGCAGCAGCGCCCTTAGAACCTCAAGTTGCTTGTCGCTCATACGCACAACCCACATGCGAAACCTCCGTGGTTCAGTGGAACGCGGGTCGCCTGAAAAAACTAGGAGCCCTGGCGGACGGAACCCGGCAGGCCGCTGATCCGGACAGCCTCGATCCGGTTCTCGCGCACCGACTCGACCCGGATCGTGTAGCCATTGGCGACGATCGTGTCGCCGCGCTTGGGCAAGCGCCCGAGCTCGCCGAAGACGTAGCCGCCGACCGAGTTGTAAGCGTCGGTATCGACCGGGAGCTCGATCCCGGCGTCGGAGAGGTCGCCGAGCGAGACGTGGCCGCGGACGAACCACTCGCCGCTGGCGAGCTGGCGGAGTGCCGCCGCACGCGGATCGGTCTCGTCCTCGATCTCCCCGACCACCTCCTCGAGGATGTCCTCGACGGTGACGATTCCGACTGTCCTCCCGTACTCGTCGACCACGACCGAGAGTGAGGTTCGCTGAACCTGGAGGTCATGCAGGAGGTCGTCGAGGGGCCGGGTCTCAGGGACGATCACGGCGTCGCGAATCGCCGGCGCGATCTCAGCCTCGGGCCCGTCGCTCATGAAGAGGCGGGCCAGGCTGTTGTTGTGGACGATCCCCTTGACCCGGTCGGGGTTCTCGTCCTCGATCACCACCAAGCGGGTATGACCGGAGGTGACGCAGCGCCGCAGCGCCGTCTCCACGGTCTCGGAGAAGTCAACGGTGACGACCGCCGGGATCGGGGTCATCACCTCGCGGGCCTCCTGCTCGTGGAGGTGGAAGACACCGCCCAGCATCCCCGCCTCACCAGGGTCGAGCGTGCCGCCGATCCGCGAGCTGTCGATGATCTGCTTCAGGTCCTCGGCGGTGTGGCGCACCTCGATGTCGGTCGGGTCGACGCCGAAGAGCCGCACGATCGCATTTGAGAACGCGCTCAGCGCGTAGGTAACCGGCGCGGTCGCGATGCGGAACCAGTTGAGCGGCCGCGAGACGCGGCGGGCCGTGCGCTCGGCATGGCTGATCGCCAGCATCTTCGGCACCTGCTCGCCGATGCTGATGTGGAGCGCGGTGACGAGGATGAAGGCGATCGCCACCGAGAGGCCGACCGCGGCGCCGTGGGAGAGGCTGCCGAAGAGC
>Ga0157380_10002262_pt1 | contig 12948 bp, 4 predicted proteins | sample S35metaG_FD_119757 | JGI IMG/M metagenome (GOLD analysis project Ga0157380, IMG submission 119757) | Switchgrass rhizosphere microbial communities from Kellogg Biological Station, Michigan, USA - S3-5 metaG | ecosystem: Host-associated > Plants > Roots > Rhizosphere > Soil | place: USA: Michigan...
GCACCGGATCGCTGAGTTATTCGACTTTTCTCGGTGGTAATGGCACCGATACCGGTTACGCAATTGCGGTCGACGTTTCCGGTAGCGCATACGTCACAGGCTCGACGAGTTCCTCGAATTTCCCCACTCTTAATCCGATACAAGGCGGACCATCGTTCGGCGATTTTAATGGCGATGTCTTCGTAACCAAGTTCAATGCGGCCGGCACTAGTCTTGTTTATTCAACCTATCTGAGAGGAGGCTTCACTGACATCGGCCGGGGCATCGCTATCGATTCAACAGGTAACGCATATCTAACCGGGGTGACAAGCTCTCCGGAATTTCCGCTTACTGCTGGCGCATTGCGCACGAAGAGCAACATTTTTAAGAGTATCGATGGCGGGGCCAACTGGACCAATGACAATTACGGTGAAACGTCCGGAGGCTTAGCGATCGCGGTTCATCCCACGCAGCCGTCGACAATTTTCGCGGACGGGTTGGGAGTTATTCGAAGTACAAACGGAGGTCGAAATTGGTCTCGCACCAACAGTGGTATGGGTAGTACGTCCATTCGTGCGTTGCTCATTGATCCGTTGACCCCTTCAACTATCTACGCCCTGGCAAGCTCAGGTACGGGCGGCGTCGCAGGTGTGTTCAAGAGCACAGACGGTGGTAACACTTGGAATCTGCGGACGGCAGGCATGCCTAGCAACAACGTGGGTAGTCTGGCGATTGATCCAGTCACGCCCAATATCTTATACGCAGGTTTTGGTTTCCTTAGCGGTGGAGGCAGTCATATTTACAAAACCACCGATGGCGCCAACAATTGGGCGCCGGTTGGCAACGCCGCGATTACATTGCCGGCCGCATTGGTGGTCGACCCATTCACCCATACGACGATCTATGCTGCGGATTCGTCGAGCACGGGTGGAGTTTTCAGGAGTCTTGATAGTGGTGTTACCTGGCAACTAGTTGGGGCGGGTCAAACAGGTCCGAGCGCGGAGTCTGTTGTTGCGAGTCCAGTCACTCCTGGATTGCTATACGCTCGGATACCTAACGTAGGAACATTTAAGAGCGTCGACGGGGGAGACAACTGGTCTGCGGTAACTTTACCGAGACCAGGAAAAATTGTGTTCGACCCAATCAATGCGGCCACTATCTACATATTGACGGAATTTGACGGAGTGTTTAAGACAACAAACAACGGGCAAACGTGGAAAGCAATTAACAAAGGTCTTAACAACCTCTCACCTGGAACCCTTGCTGTTTCTCCTGCTCAGCCGTCGACCCTTCATCTCGTGTTGCGCTTCACTGGCGGTCCGGAGGCCTTCGTAACAAAGATCAACTCTGCCGGCACCGCATTGGTCTACTCGACCTTCATGGGGGGTGACACCGGCAGCACTGAGGGTTCGGGGATAGCGATCGATTCAGGCGGCAGTGTCTATATTGCCGGCATGGCTTCCGCGGAAGTCTTTCCGACCACGCCGACTGCGTTTCAGCCGCTCATGCGAGGTGGTAACGACGCATTCATCGCGAAGCTCGTGAACTCATACATCATCAGTGGCCGTGTGTTGGAGGGCGGAGTAACGCCTATCGGTGGAGCTGAAGTTGTTTTGAGTGATGGGTCGTCCGTTACTTCGGTATTTACTGAAGGCGATGGTTCTTACGAATTCGCACGTTTACGAGAAGGCGGGACCTTCACTGTGAGTGCTGCAAAGGCACACTTCACAATGACGCCTCCAAGTCAGACCTTCAACAATCTAAGCAGTAATCAAGTGTTGGACTTCACCGCAAATGCCACCGGCGCACCGTTCCACATCATTAGTGGGCAGGTAACTGAGAGCGGCGTTGGACTCGCGGATGTGACTGTGACCTTAAGCGGATCTCAATCTGGGCTTAGAACTACTAACAGCGGCGGAAATTATTCGTTCGAGCTACCCGCTGGCGGCAACTACACTGTCACACCTTCTTTACTTGGTTTTACTTTCGGTCCAACGAGCCAGACGTTCAATAACCTGAGCGTTGCGCAAACAGCAAACTTCGCGGCCACTCGCCAGAATTTTGTCGTCACTAACACCAACAACCAGGGAGTTGGATCGCTGCGCGAGGCGATAATTAATGCAAACTCCACTGTCGGCTTGGACACGATCACATTCAATATTCCGGGACCCGGCGTGAAGATCATTAGCTTGATGAACAGGCTACCGGAGATCACCGATCCCGTTGTGATCGACGCAAGCACCCAGCCTGGATATGCCGGTACACCTCTAGTCGAGATCGATGGGATAGCGATCAGCAATTCTCACGGTATGGTGATTCGCGCAAGTGGTACCACTGTCCGTGGACTAGCAATCGGCAACTTCAATAGCGGGATCCTTATTACAGACTGCAACAACAATGTCATTCAGGGAAACCACATAGGTCTCGATGGCACAGGTAGCATCGCCCGCCCGAACCAGCGCGGGATGATGTTATTGAATTCGTCGAATACTCTTATCGGGGGGACAACAGCCACAGCCCGCAACGTAATTTCCGGAAATAGAACTAATGGGCTTGAGATTCTTGGCATCGGTAGCGGCAACGTGGTTCAAGGAAACTTCATTGGGACCAATGCGGCCGGAACCTCTGCAATCGCTAACACTTTTAGTGGAGTGGATATAGACAGCGCCACCGTTACAGATAATTTAATTGGCGGAACTGCATCTGGAGCAGGCAATCTAATTTCTGGAAACTCAACAGGTATTAAGGCCGACTCAACGGGAAACACTATTCAAGGTAACTTGATCGGAACGGACGTTACCGGCACCAAAAAGGTTCCAAACTCGACTGGGATAGAGGTGCGACTCGCCAATACTCTGATTGGTGGCACAACACCGGGCGCCAGAAACGTTATCTCGGGAAACAGTTTTGATGGTGTCGTTATTGCGGGAGTCGGGAGCAAAGTTCAGAGCAACTACATCGGTACCGATATCACCGGTACGCTGCCTTTGGGTAACGGCTTTAGTGGCGTTGTGGCTGGCGATAATGCGCTGATAGGCGGAACAACTCCTGAGGAGCGAAATATCATATCGGCAAACGCTTCGAATACTTCGGGCAACGTTTCGCTCGGTGGCACCAGCGTCGGTTCAGCGGCGACGGTGCAAGGTAATTATATCGGTACTGACGTGACGGGCACTCGCGCGCTTGGCGACTCCTTCTCAGGGATTTGGATCAGTGGCGGGGGGAACGGCATTGTGGGAGGAACCGTGCCTGGTGCGCGTAACGTGATCTCGGGAAATCGTAATGGAATCATCATCGGTAGCACTTCCGGGGGATCGACAGGAAATGTTATCCAGGGGAACTACATCGGCTTGAACGCGCAGGGAACTGGAGCATTACCCAACACTCAGGGCGGTATCCAATTAGGTGCGTTTTTCAGTCCAACCAACAACACAATCGGAGGCACACAAAGTGGAGCTGCAAACACGATCGCCTTTAACGGTGGACCGGGTATCGCAGTCATCTCGGGTACTGGGAATTCACTCCGTGGCAATTCGATCTTTTCAAATTTTGGACTTGGAATAGATCTGGTTAGAGCTTCCTTTTCGACTCCTGATGGCGTCACCCCTAATGATGTTAACGACCCAGACGCCGGAGGAAACAACTTACAGAACTTTCCGCTAATAACGTCAGTCCTCTCTATGGGCGGTAACACAACGATTCAGGGAAGTTTGAATTCCATACCAGCAACAACATTCCAGATCGATTTCTACACGAACGCCGCATTGGATCCATCCGGAAATGGTGAGGGTGCACAGTTCTTTAACACAACTTCCGTTACCACAGACAATAATGGCAACGCGACTATAAACGTCACATTTCCTGCTGCGTTGCCTGCTGGTCGCATCATCACAGCAACCGCGACGGATCCAGCGGGAAACACCTCGGAGTTTTCGGCGGGTGATCCGGCGGGCGCAAACGGAAGCGTGCAGTTCAGTGTTGCTTCAATGCGCGTGATTGAAGATCTTAGTCTCCTGACCATAACTGTTCTGCGCAGTGGCGGCAGCGCTGGTACTCTGACCGTCAACTACGCAACTGCCGATGGGACAGCACTAGCTGGTCAGGATTACACGTCGACTTCTGGCGTACTGACTTTCAATGGTGGCGAGACAACCAAGACTTTCCAAATTCCGATTACCGACGACTCGACGACCGAAGCAGATGAAACCTTTACGGTCGCGTTGAGCAACACAGCCACCATTGATTCATTAGGCGCGCCGAGCACACTGGTCGTTACTCTTCAAGATCGAAGTACAGTTCCTGTCTTGTCGCTTCCCAATTCATTCATGGCCGAGGGTGGACCTTTTGGCACCAGCTCAGAAATGTTTATGGCAGTCGACCTTTCTGCTGCCACGGGACGGACGGTGACGGCTAACTTTGCGACAACGAATGGAAGTGCATTTGGCGGAACCGGCTGTACCCGTGGGGTTGACTACATAACGAAGTCAGGCACAGTCACTGTTCCAGCCGGTGCTACGTCGGTCACCATTCCAATCACGGTCTGTGGCGATAGTAGTGCAGAGGCTAACGAAACTTTCGCATTCACTTTGTCGAACCCGGTCAATGCCACCCTGCTAAATAGTCAGGCGTCCGGCTCGATCGTTAATGACGATGTGATGCAACTGATATTGGAAGAATTAGGTCCTGCGAATCAAGCAGCAGCACTAGATGCAGTTCTTCAGACGAGAGATCCCTTCCGCATCTTGACAGACATGACCTGGTTGCCGAACCTCAACGATCACAACACCAGGGTTGCTCTGTTCGTCAGGAATCTGGAATTGAATCCTGGTGAATCACCTGCTTTCGTTACAGTTAGAATCTTTGGTATCGGTTCTCAATTCTTTGACGTGCCTGCGGAAGATGTGCGCTCGATACACGACTTCGAGTTCACGCAGGTGGTGTTTAGACTACCGAATAACTTACCCGTGGGAACTCGCACTGTGACAATCAGGGCACATGGGCGGGTCAGCAATGGTGGGACAATCAGAATCATCCCATAGCGCCACAACTGAACGAATACCCCCGACCCCATTAGTCGGGGGATAGTTCAGATCCTTCCTCCAATGACTGTTCCAACTCGGCACTTCGGTTGGGCCAGGTCCGAAGAAGTCCGCGTGCCCAGCGAACCACAGGAGCGCAACGGTGGAACAACTCAACCTACCCAAGCGCAGTCGGAAGGGTGGCTTGCCCCGCTCATCTGCCTTACTCTCAACGTTGAATGGAAGGGACATTGAGCGGGGGCAAGCCACACCTTCCCGACTGCGCTTGGTTACATTGGGTTGTTACAGTCAGACTCGAGTTACTGATGTTTTGCACGTTGCTTTGTTATGACTAAACGCATGCGACTCGAAGGACGCACCGCTCTGATCACTGGCGCGGCCGGCGGCATCGGGCGAGCTATTGCCATATCACTCGCGCGTCGCAAATGCGATCTCGCGCTCGCCGATGTAGATGAAGGCGGAACTGCAGAGACAGCCGCACTCGCGCGAGACTACGGCGTCTTCGTTTCTCAACATCGCATAGACGTCGCCGACCGCCTCGCCGTCGCTGAGTTCCCCAATACCGTCGCAGCTGAACACGGAAGAGTGGACATACTCGTGAACAATGCAGGCGTGGCTGTGGGCGGCACGTTCGAGCAGGTCACAGATGAAGACTTTGAATGGCTCTTTGAGATCAACTTTTGGGGCGTCGTACGAATGACGCGCGCGTTCATACCACTCCTGCGAACAAGCGACGACGCGCGCGTCGTGAACCTCTCGAGCGTATACGGCTTGATTGCGCCGCCGGAGCAGGTACCGTATTCGGCTAGCAAGTTTGCGGTGCGCGGATTCTCAGAAGCGTTGCGTCATGAACTTGAAGGCTCGAGCGTCGGCGTCACCGTAGTGCATCCAGGTGGTGTGAACACTTCTATCGCAGAGAAGGCGCGTGTGCCCGCCGGTGTCACCGAAGAAGAGCTCGCTCGACGTCGCGAGAGATATCGGAAGCTGTTGATAATGCCTCCTGAGATCGCCGGTGAAACAATCGTACGTGGTATTGAACGCCGACAGTCGCGCGTTCTTGTTGGATCAGACGCTAAGGTGATATCGCTGATCGCGCGTCTGTTGCCAACGTCTTACTGGAAGGTGCTTGCGTTAAGAGCTGGAGATTGACGGCGCTCTGGCCCAGCCTTCAGGTTGGATCAGCGGCACCCTCAAAGACTAAAAACCGCGATGTCTCTGTACTCTGTGAAATCTGTGACTATTTGTGATCTATTGCACCCCTTTCTGATTTAGAATGCGCGCAGCCCCCTCCGTTCATCATCGGGACTTCTAACGTGAGTTCCCAGGATACTTCATTACAACAAGCAGTTAGCTCCGGGGATGCGAACGCAGTCAAGACACTGGTCGCCGGCGGCGCCGACGTTAATGGGCCTAATAGCAGTGGCCAGACTCCAATCGTTTTGGCCATCGTGACCGGGCAATACCACCTTCTACCATTTTTATTGAGCGTCGGGGCAAATCCTTTTCTGAGGGATAACACCGGACTAAGCGCGTTCGATTGGGCCGAACGAAAAGGCCGGAGTGACCTGGCCGAGTCACTAGCAAAAAACTCTGGATCTGAATACTCCGCGCAACTCGTCGAGCGAGAAGAGACCAAGCACAAAACAACCAGGCCCTCCCCCGACGTGGCGCCGCGGGAAGCAACCTCTTCCGACGAAAAATCTCGTCGGTTCATTGCAGGTCTTAAACAACGGTTCGAGGAAAAGAAAACAAATAGCCAGCCGGCCAGCGATCATCTTCAATCGATTGAAGAGGAACTGTTTGCTCCGCGACCACCAGCGAGCAGTCTGGAATCTTCTTCGCGCAAAGAAGGAAGGCGCGAAGAAAAGAAAGCCGATCAGACGACAAGCGGATCTCAGAGTCCAGATGCTAGATCTCAGACACAAAAGCCAGGTGCGTTGCCGTCGGATTCGGCACAGCAACCACCCAGGGTCCAACCCTCTGTGCGCGAAGAAAGAATCCCGACCAATGTCAATCGAGAAGTGCCACCACCGTCTTCAACAAAAGTTGCATTACAAAACACTCCAGCGCAGCAGTCCCAAAGATACAAGCCTCTGACTCCTGTTACCGCTCCCCGAATAGACAACACGACGCACTCTTCGTCAGCGCGCAAACGATGTCCCAAGTGTGGAACAACCTACAACAGCGAGTTGTTAGCCTATTGCGCGTACCACGAGGTCGCGCTGGTAGACGCAGATGCTCCAGTTGTCACTGAGCCCCCACCAGCCAAGTCGCACTTGCTGATAGTCCTCGTGCTCATCGCGGCCGCCTTAGGTGCATTAGCCGGATTCCTTCTCATCGACCGTCTGTTCCCAGTGTCACAGACTGTAACCACATCGCCGGCGCTGCCGCAGCGTCCCGCAACTCAAAAGGGAACTCCTGAGCTAAATAAACCACTTGCAGGCAAAGCCGTTTCTTTACCTGAGGCGGAAGTGCCGGCAAATACAGTTAAAGAGCCCACCATCGTCAGCGTTCAGATAAAGATCGGCAGAGATGGTGTTGTTCAAGCGGCGAGAAGTACTGCCAGTAATGAAGTTTTGCGGGATGCGGCCATCGCGGCAGCAAGGAAAGCAACTTTTTCAGTGGATAAGCTGGGAAGGCGACAGGCTGAGGGAACCATCAGGTATACATTCAAATAAGCCGGTTCTTAAATTCCACGCGTGAACTTGGTGTGATTCGGAAGCCATCTCACCAACTCTATCCAAAATCGCGCCGCGCCGTGTATCATGGCGCTCGCAAAATCCATCAGGTTAGAGCACGGATCCCAGACTGTGCTCGGCTTTTTTTCAAGGGGTGCTACGTAATCCAGAACTAACCAACTCTCAATCCTCTACATACCTAAGAATCATGAACGTACTTTATGGCGAACTGCTCGCCTTAAGCCGCCGAGCGAGTGCAACTCTTATCATCTTAGTTCTAATGTTCTCGCCGATGTCTGTAGTCGCTCAATCGGGGGAACGGCAAAGACAAGACCGCGGCATTAAGGTACCAAAGACTTCCAGCGTAACTTCCAAACCCGATCAAGCCACTTCCGATTCGAAGCCCGAATTGGTAATTCAGTCGGGTCACACCAAACCAATCAATGCGATCGTTTTCAGTCCCGATGCCAATTGGCTCGCCTCCGCGGCTAACGACGACACGATCAAAATCTGGGACACATCGACCGGCCATGTGCTTCGAACTTTGTATGGTCACTCAAGCAACGTGAACGCACTCGCCGTAAGTCCAGACGGAAAGTTATTGGCCTCGGGCAGCGGAGACATGACGACCAAACGCGAGATTCCGACATTCAAGCGTGGAGGAATTGTCGGCGGCGCAAGAGATAACACAGTTCGTATTTGGGAAGTTCAAACCGGACGCGAAGTCAAAACACTGCGTGGACACGAGCTACCGATCGGAGGTGTTGCGTTTGCCGCTGATGGTCGCACGCTAACAAGTGTGAGTGGAGATGCAATCAAAGTGTGGGACGTAGCATCCGGCAACGAACTACGCTCGGTAAAAACGAAATACGACAAGAGTGGAATGGAGAAATGGGATTCATTTCGATCGTTTTCGCTTTTCGGGAAAGACAAACGAGAAACCCAACAGGCGGAATGGCAAAAGAACCTCAAGCTGTCTGCGTCCAAAATCGTCATCAACCGGGAGGGTCAAGTCGCTGCGGTCGGACAACCTGACAAAGGCGTTTGGATTTACGACGTGACAAACGGACACGAATTGAAGCAGTTGACGTTTCAGGCACTGCCCGAGACGGAACATTCAAGTCTCGCCTTCACTGCAAACGGTCGGCTCGTAGCCTTTGCTAAGACAAATAAATTAGTAACCGTGCAAGACACAGCAAGCGGGCGCGAGCTATACACCGTCGATACCGGTTACAGCGCAACACCGCAACGCGTAAGTTTCAGCGGCAGTGGACGCTTTCTAGTAAGCGCGACTGATCCGGGTGAGTCCAGTAACCGCTCAACAGTTAAGCTCTTTGATGCAACAACGGGCCAGTTCATACGTGAATTGAAAAGCAACGTCGCTCAAGACGAAACTCGAGTCATCAGCTTTAGCAACGATGACCGCTTGATAGCGACAGCGGGCGGCAGCAAAACCATAAGCATCATTGACGTGGCAACTGGCAGCGAGTTGCGTGTATTGCGTACCACTACTGGTGAGCAAAACGGGTCAGCCGAATTAACTGCTTTCCTCAAGTCAATTGATCCAAAGACGCTGGCGGATTTTCGAACGCGAGGTATCAGATCACCTGAACAGATCGTTGCCGCGGTCGAAGCTCTTGGCGCTGTTGCGAATGAGAAGTTTCCAGTCGGCAATGCCGTTAGCATGAGTCTCGATGGCCGCTACCTGATTTCGCGCAGATTGCTTTTGAAAACTGTATTGACTGAGATCTGGGACACAGCAACTGGTACTCCTGTGCGGATTCAGGAGAGCGAATCGTTCCGCGACCGCGCTAAGCCACAGTTCAGTCCCGACGGTCGCTATCGGGCTGTACCGGACTTCCCGATGAAAGGCATCTACGACACGTCAGCTCACGATTACAACTTTTTTTCGTCCGGCGATGATTGGGACAAGGTCTACGATCAGACGATGCAGCTCCTTGATGGAAGGTCAGGCAAAAAGCTTCGCCAGCTGGATGGTGGAAAGGCGAACGAAGTCGGCATTGTGCCGGCGATCGGTTTCAGTTTTGATGGTAGCCACGCAGCAATGACAGGATTTGAGAAAAAGGCGCCAGCAATCTTCATATACGAGACGGCAAGCGGACGTAAGGTGAAGACGCTCGAACTGCCAGAAAAAGATCAAAGCGAAGGTGTTGCTGCTCTCACTCTAAGCAAAAACGCACGCCTACTGGCCGTAGCTCACCTAACAAACATTGACTTGTTTGATATTTCAACCCGGCGAACGATTCAGACGTTGCCACATCAAGGACGCATAACCTCGCTGACGTTTAGCCCTGACGATAAATTTCTTGTCGCGCTCGGCGAGAACAACGAAAAGTACATCTGGAATGCTGCAACCGGTGAGAAGCTTGCAACTCTTATAAATCTTAGCGGCTCGTTGAGCAGCCAGAACAATGAATGGTTGGTGGTAACGCCGGATGGCCTCTTTGATGGCTCGCCAACCGGATGGAATCAGATCCTTTGGCAGTTCCATGGGAATACCTTTGACGTTACTCCCGGCGAAACCTTCTTTAATGAATTCTACTTCCCCGGCCTGCTTGGAGAAATTATGAGCGGCCGAAAACCCAGGGCTCCTAGAAATATCGCGCAGCTTGATCGCCGACAGCCTGAAATAAACTTAACGGTTAAAACTGGAACTACTTCGGAGCGACAGCTTGCAGTGAAGATTCAAGTCACCGAGAAGGCAGCTGATAAAAACAATTCCAGCGGCAGCGGTGCGAAGGACGTCCGCCTATTCCGCAACGGCTCGCTGGTGAAAATCTGGCGCGGCGACGTATTGAACTCACAATCTAGTGCGACACTCGAAACGACAATCCCCGTGGTTGCCGGCGAGAACCGACTCACCGCATACGCTTTCAATCGGGATAATGTGAAGAGTCGGGACGCCACCTTCACGCTGGTGGGTAACGAAAACTTGAAAAGAGAACGCACCGCCTTTGTGCTAGCCATCGGGATCAATGTTTATTTCAACACTCAGTACAACCTGAAATATGCCCTTGCGGACGCACAAAGTTTCGCGGAGGAGTTCCGCCGCCAGCAGGAAAAACTCTCTCGCTATCAGCGCATTGAAATTATTCCACTGACGGATCGGGATGCGACAAAAGCTAATATTCTGTTGGCACTCAAACTGCTCGCTGGCGCGGGTGGAGAATTGCCGAAAGACGCCCCCGCGGTTTTGAAACAAATCACTCCGGCACAGCCCGAGGATTCCGTTGTGATCTTTTATGCTGGCCACGGCACCGCGCAAGGTCAGCGGTTCTATTTGTTACCTCACGATCTTGGCTACGAGGGTGATCGGACAGCACTTGATGCAACCCATTTGCAAACGATTCTCAGTCACAGCATTTCAGATACGGAATTAGAGCTCGCGGTAGAAAACCTTGACGTTAGCGATGTGGTGCTGGTTATCGACGCGTGTAATTCCGGCCAGGCTCTCGAAGCTGAAGAGAAACGCCGCGGGCCGATGAACTCAAAGGGACTGGCCCAACTCGCGTATGAGAAAGGGATGTATATCCTCACGGCGGCCCAAGGCTATCAAGCGGCGTTGGAATCCGCTCAGCTGGGTCATGGGTATCTGACGTACGCGCTGGTTGAGGAAGGTTTGAAAACCGCGAAAGCCGACAGTTCGCCAAAAGATAGCTTCGTTTCAGTACGGGAATGGCTCGACTTTGCGACCGAACGCGTACCGCAACTTCAGGAAGAAAGGATCAAGTCACGCGACTTAGGGGTCCAGTCAGGGTCGCCCGCCTCCGATGGAAACGGGCAAAAGAATTCTAGTGAGGCTGGGATAAGCGACGTGCAGCGTCCACGTGCCTTCTACCGCCGCGAGATCGAACCGCAACCGCTGATCGTCGCCAGACCTTAGCTATTAAATCCGCTACGGTTCGCTTTCGTTTAAGGTATCCAAATGATCCGACAACGCCTGTGCACGACGTTTGACGATCTGCATTCTCTCGTCGTAACGCATTGGAATGTACATCGTGCCCTGAAGTTGATCGTACAAAGTGTCGATCAACTTAAACTCATTGTCGCGAAACGCAATCCAAGTGCGCTGCGATGTTATCAGCACTTGCTTGTCGGCAGGCTTCAGTTTCCGCAGCAACGCTCGATAGTTCTTGTTTAGTTCCAGGTCCCATTTTTTGTAGGCAATCTCCGCACACTCCACCAGTCCGCCCGTAGTTGGATTTTTCTCAGTGCAAGCATCATACGCTTTATCGATCGAGTGTGGCTTAGTCTCTTGAGCGGTCTCTTGCGCGCACACGACTGTTGCAAACAGCAGTAATAGAACTGGCAGTGAGTAGCGAGTTGAGTTTTTCATGTTGAGTCCCTGAGTGTTGTTGAGTTGAGTTAGCGCGAACAGTTGACCCAGTGAGGATAGTAACTGATGATGGTCCTACAATGAAACGATCATTGCTCCCCCAACTACTTCTCCTTCTTATACCGTCAATCATAGTCGCCCAAACTTCTTCGCAAGAGAGCAAACCCCTTTTTGCCAGCGATCTTAGCTCGCGGGTGACGGGGACTAATACAACTCATCTTGAACTGCTGCGCCGCATCATCCCTGATTTGCAGCTAGATGCTAATGACGCTGAGGTGGCACGCGGCCACAAGACCATTTCCATCAAACATCTCAGGGAAAACACTCCACCCGCAGCACTCGAAGGCAACATCAAGCTCGAGAGTTTTCAGTCGCGATGGATCAAAAGCGACGGAAGACGTGTGCTCTTGTTGGAAATTGATTTATCGGCTGAGGAGGCCAACCAGGGCACTCCCTACGAGGGAGAATCCGATCTCCTGGCTGCATTCGTGGTCCAACCGTCAGTCAGGCTGTTGGATGTGATGGACGTGAAGACGGATCGGTTCTCTGGTTTTTGGGAGAATCCTTCAGTGTTCCCGTTGACGCCGCAAAGCGATGCCTTCGTAGTAAACAGCTCGCATTCAAATGCCGGAGAAAGTTACAACGACCTCACTGTCTTGTTTCTGAACCGCGATCGTTTAGAGGCGATCACAAACATATTTCTTCTCGACACCCAGGGGTGTGCGGCGACGTTCACCGAAACACCTTCTTTTCGCGTTCAACCAGGAAACACCAAATACCCCAGCGTGCTGGTAACTGGAAAAGTAAAGAAGGACGCGGATTTGGAAGATTGCGATCGCCGGACGCGCGGCTACGTAAAAGCTTATCAAGCCGTCTACCAGTGGAATGCGGCGAA
>Ga0157380_10002264_pt1 | contig 12942 bp, 11 predicted proteins | sample S35metaG_FD_119757 | JGI IMG/M metagenome (GOLD analysis project Ga0157380, IMG submission 119757) | Switchgrass rhizosphere microbial communities from Kellogg Biological Station, Michigan, USA - S3-5 metaG | ecosystem: Host-associated > Plants > Roots > Rhizosphere > Soil | place: USA...
AGCGACGAGCTGCGGGGTCATGTGACCAAGCGATTCCGCCGGGTCGGCAGGCAGGTCTCAGAGCTGGCGACGCTCGATATCGAGATCTACGAAGAGCGAAATCCCTCGATCGACGACAGCCAGGTCGCCGAGGCCACCCTGCGACTCAAGGGCGTGACGCTGCGAGCGCGAGAGGCTTCGCCCGAGATGGCCCACACGATCCACGAGCTGGCCGAGGACATCCGCCGCCAGGTCAAGAAGCACCGCGAGCTGCGCCGCAAGCGCACCCAGACTCGGCGCGCGGTCGCTCGCTTGCGAGGACGCTCAGCCGAGTCTTAGAGAGTCCAGCTACCCTAGGTGCCATGCCCGCCGCAAGGGACATGGTCACCCGCGCGCTTCGTGTCGGCGAGGGGCGCAAGTTCAAGGGATACGAGAAGCGCGCCGAGGCGATCAACCGGATCGAGCCCGAGATGGAGCTGCTCGACGATGCCGAGCTCCTTGAGGAGGCCAACGACCTGCGCAAGCGCGCGGGCGAGGGGGAGTCGCTCGATGACCTCCTGCCGGAGGCGTTTGCGCTCACGCGCGAGGCGGCACGGCGTTCGATTGGCCAGCGCCACTACGACGTGCAGCTGATCGGCGGCATGGTCCTGCACGAGGGCGCGATCGCCGAGATGAAGACGGGGGAGGGCAAGACCCTGACCGCCACTCTGGCGGTCTTCCTCAACACCCTGGCCGGCGACAGCGTCCATCTCGTCACCGTCAACGACTACCTCGCCCGCCGCGACGCCGAATGGATGAAGCCGGTCTACGACGCGCTCGGCGTCAGCGTCGCCGCTATCCAGGACGGCGACGGGCACGCCGTGCGCCAGGAGAAGTACGCCTGCGACGTCGTCTACGGGACCAACTCGGAGTTCGGCTTCGACTACCTGCGCGACAACATGGCCGAAGCGCTCGAGCACTGCGTCCAGCCCGGCCACAACTTCGCGATCGTCGACGAGGTCGACAACATCCTGATCGACGAGGCGCGCACGCCGCTGATCATCTCCGGCGCCCCCGAACAAGCTGCCCAGACCTACTACACGTTCGCCCGCCTCGCCAAGCAGATGGACGGCGTCCAGGCCAAGGACAAGCTGCGCTCGCTCGGCGAATCGAAGGACACCTCCGAGGCCGAACACGACTACGAATTTGACGAGAAGCACAAGACGGTCTCGCCGACGGAGAAGGGCGTCAAACGGGCCGAGGAGTTCGTCGGCGTCGACAACCTCTATCTCGGCGAGCACGGCAGCCTCGTCAACCACCTGGTCCAGGCGCTGAAGGCCGAGGCGCTCTACAAGAAGGACAAGGACTACGCCGTGATCGACGGCCAGGTGATGATCATCGACGAGTTCACCGGCCGCATCCTCGAGGGGCGCCGCTGGTCGGAGGGTCTGCACCAGGCGGTCGAGGCGAAGGAGGGGGTCGCGATCGGCGAGGAGAACCAGACGCTCGCCACGATCACCCTGCAGAACTACTTCCGCCTCTACGACAAGCTCTCCGGGATGACCGGCACGGCGCTGACCGAGGCGACTGAGTTCATGAAGATCTACAAAGTCCCAGTGGTCGAGATCCCGACCCACCGCCAGATGGTCCGGGCCGACCAGAACGACCAGATCTTCAAGACCAAAGACGGCAAGTGGAAGGCGGTGCTCGAGGAGATTGTCGCTCGCCACGAAAAAGGCCAGCCGATCCTTGTCGGCACCGTCTCGGTCGAGGTCTCGGAGATGATCTCCGGTGAGCTGAAGCGCCAGGGGATCGAGCACGCGGTCCTCAACGCCAAGCCCGAGCACGCCGAGCGGGAGGGTGAGCGAATCGCCCAGGCCGGACGCAAGGGCGCGGTGATGATCGCGACCAACATGGCTGGCCGCGGCGTCGACATCAAGCTGGGCGGCGACCCCGAGCAGTCGGCGATCCACGAGCTGAAGAAGAAGGGCCTAACTGCCGGCGACGAGGGCTACGAGGAGGCACTCGAGGCCAAGGTCGCCGAGCTGGGCCCGCTTTGCGCGGCGGAGGCGGAGGAAGTTCGCGAGCTGGGCGGCCTTTACATCTGCGGCACCGAGCGCCACGAGTCACGCCGAATCGACAACCAGCTTCGCGGCCGCTCCGGGCGCCAAGGTGACCCGGGCGAAACGCGTTTCTTCCTCTCGGCCGAAGACGACGTGATCCGGCTGTTCGCCGGCGACCGCATCTACAAGATCCTCGACCGCCTCGGCCCCGTAGACGAGGACGGCGCCGAGATGCCGCTGGAGGCGAGCATGCTGACCAAAACGGTTGAGGGCGCGCAGAAGAAGGTCGAGGAACAGAACTTCCTGATTCGCAAACGGGTGCTCGAGTACGACGACGTGATGAACGAGCAGCGCCGCATCGTCTACAAATACCGCCGCGAAATCCTCGAGGGGCGCGATATGTCTGACGTCGCGCGCGACGAGATGGAGGGGGTGATCGAGCGTCTCGTCGACCAGTACACGCCGGGCGACGTGCTCGATGAATGGGACATGCCCGACCTGGAGACGCAGCTGCGCCAGATCTGGCCGGTTGGCGTCGAGGTCGCCTCGATGGCGCCTGAGACGGTCGACCGCGAGAAGCTCAAGGACACCCTCGACGACGACGCGATGAGCGCCTACGACGAGCGCGAAGGGGTCTTCGGCGAGGAGCTGATGCGCTATCTGGAGCGCTCGATCCTGCTCCAGGTGATCGACAACCGCTGGCGTGAGCACCTCTACGACATGGATTACCTGCGTGAGGGCATTCACCTGCGCGGCTTCGCCCAGATCGACCCGCTGGTCGCCTACAAGAACGAAGGCTTCGCCATGTTCGAGGAGCTGATGCACTCGATCTGGGAGGAGTTCAGCAAGGCGATCTTCCACGTCGAAGTCGAGATCGACCCCTCTCAGGCTGCCCAGCCAGCCTTCGGACGGGGTGGGGGCGACGCCCCGGCGCTGTCGTATTCGGGCGGCACTCCCGATGGCCAGCCCTCGGCGCTGCAGCAGGTTGCGGCGGGGGCGGGAGTGGGGGCCGGGCAGATCGAAGCGGTCGCGGGAGCGGCTGGCGGCGGCAACGGCGCCACCGAGGTGGTCGAGACGGTCGTCAAGGACGAGCGCGAGAACATCGGCCGCAACGACCCCTGCTGGTGCGGCAGCGGCAAGAAGTACAAGAAGTGCCACGGTGCGTAGCGCGTTTTGAGCCACGATCCCGTTCGCGAGTTCATTCGGGCCTTCAACGAGAGAGATCTCGATGGGTTCGTTGCGGTCCTCGATCCCGAGGTCGAGTTGCACTCGATGAAGGGGCTGCGCAAGGGCCGGGATGCCGCGCGGGCCTGGGCGACGCGGCCCCCCGGGGGGGTCCAGCAGACGATCGCCCTGGAGGAGCTGTTCGAGGACGACACCGAGTCGGGCGGTGGCAGGGCACTGGCGCTGATCAAACGCGATTGGCATTGGGACGAGGACGGCTCACCGGCGGGAGAAGACGAGATGGCCTGGCTCTTCGAGCTGCACGACCACCGGGTTCGCAGCTGGCGTCCGTTCGAGGACCGTGAGGCCGCCTGGCAGGCGTACCATGCTGGTGATGGAGGCTCCCGCCGCATCGAATCGTGAAGCTGCCGAGGCCTGGAGCGGGCCGCTGTTCGAGACCTTCGTTCGCTTTCGCGACCTGGTCACCGGCGGCCTCGGTGCCCATGGCGAGGCCGCATTGCGGGCACATCCACCCCAGCGGGGAGACAGGGTCGTCGACCTGGGCTGTGGGTTTGGGGATACGACGCAGCGGCTGGCGGCGCTGGTGGGCCCCGAGGGAGAGGCAGTTGGCGTCGACGTCGCCGAGCCGTTCATCGAGACCGCGCGCCAAGAGGCCGAGGAGGACGGCGTCGAGAACGTCCGCTTCGAGGTCGGCGACGTCCAGGCGACCGAGTTCGAGGAGACCTTCGACTACGCGTTCTCGCGCATGGGGATCATGTTCTTCGCCAACCCCGTGCAGGCCCTGCGAAACGTCCGGGTCGCGCTCAGCCCCGGCGGGCAATTTTGCGCCGTTGTCTGGAGGCGGAAGCTCGACAACGACTGGGTGCGGCGCGCGGAGCTCGTAGTCGAGGAGTATCTGGAGCACCCGGAGGAGACCGAGGAGCCCACCTGTGGGCCGGGCCCGTTCTCGATGGCGAATGCCGACACGGTCAGCGAGCAGCTGAAGATCGCGGGCTTCGAGGAGATCACCCTCCAGCGCTGCGACCTCCCGCTCAAGATCGGCAAGGACCTCGATCACGCGGTTGAGTTCAACATGTCGCTGGGCCCCGCGGGCGAGGTGCTCCGCCTCTGGGAAGATCGCATCGACGAGATCCGCCCCAAGATCGCCGCCGACCTGCGTGAGGCCCTCGCCGAGTTCGAGGGACCCGATGGCGTGTTCGCCCCCGCCTCGACCTGGATCATCGGCGCCAGGGCGCCGGGTGGCGCGGGCACCGTTCAATAACCTGTCGGCATGGCTGAGACCGCGTCAACCGAGTCGGTGCCGGCGCGGCTTGCCGAGATCCGCGATCAGTTGAAGCTGCTCGCGGACTACCTTTGACCCGGCTGCGCTTGAAGCCGAGGTCGAGCGCCTCGAGACCGAGATGCAGCGCCCGGGCTTCTGGGATGACCAGGATGGGGCAACCCGCACCTCGGCTGCCCACGCCCGCGCGCAGCGCAGGCTGAGCACCTTTCGCGAGCTGGAGGCCGAGGTCGGTGACCTGGACGACCTCGCCGAGATGGCCGAGGAGGACGAGGAGATGGCTGGTGAGCTGAGCGCCCAGCTCGTCAGCATCGAGCGCCGGCTCGGCGAGCTCGAAGAGGCGCGCCTCTTCAGCGGCGAGTACGACGCCGGCGACGCCGTGGTCACCGTCCATGCCGGCGCCGGCGGCACTGACTCCCAGGACTGGGCCGAGATGCTCCTGCGGATGTACCTCCGCTGGGCCGAGCGGCGTGGCTTCGAGATCGAGATGAAGGAGGCCTCCCCGGGGGAGGAGGCGGGGCTGAAGTCGGCCACCTTCATCGCCCGCGGCGAGAATGCCTACGGCCTCTTCGCCGCCGAGCGCGGTGTCCACCGGCTGGTGCGGATCTCACCCTTCGACTCTTCCGCGCGTCGTCACACCAGCTTTGCCCAGCTCGACGTCGGGCCGCTCGTCGACGAGGGCGTCGAGGTCGAGATCGACGATGCCGACCTGCGCGTCGATACCTACCGCGCCTCCGGCGCCGGCGGTCAGCACGTCAACAAGACCGATTCGGCGGTGCGGATCACCCATATCCCCACCGGCGTGGTCGTCCAGTGCCAGAACGAGCGCTCGCAGACTCAGAACAAGGCGGTGGCGATGCAGCTACTGCGCTCGAAGCTGATCGAGCTCGAGGAGCGCAAACGGGCCGAGGAGCTGGCGAAGGTGCGCGGCGAGGTCAAGGACGTCGCCTGGGGATCGCAGATCCGCAGCTACTTCCTCCATCCCGATCAGCGGGTCAAGGACCACCGCACCGGCCACGAGGTCGGCGATGCCCAGCGCGTTCTCGACGGCGATCTCGACGACTTCATCCGCGACTTCCTGAACAAGACCGCGTCGTCGTCGGCGAGCTGACCGGCGTTCCCGGCCGAGCCGGCGGCGTCAGTTGACGCGCGCAAGTCGCCCAGAGGAGACCGCGTTGGCGGCGTGCCCGACGGCGAGTCGCTTGGTTACCTGGGATCGGCAGTTGGACGGCGCTTCAGGGGCCTTCAGCTGGACGATCACCACACGCTGATCGCGCGTCTTGTCTTGGGCCCGTGGGTCAAGGCGGCGGCCCAGACGCAGCACGCCGGATCTGTTGAGCCGACGCTCTGCCGAGTCCTGCTTGTTCGTCGCGTCCTTGCGACCCTTTAGCCAGAAGTCGACACCGACCTTGGTCGGGTTGTCAGTCGTGTATTGGAGGACTAGGCGCAGCTTGCCGCGATCGCGTTCAAAGACTGCCTTCTTGGGCTTGACGGTGTCCAGCGGGCACTCGGGCTGAGGGCTGGGCGCGATGGGTGCTTCCAGGGCTTCTTCTTCGTCGTAGACCTGAGCCCAGCCGCCGTCTTCTTCACCTTCGACTTCTTCCCAAGCTTCTTCTTCGCATTCTTCTTCTTCGCATTCTTCTTCCCATTCTTCTTCTGCGGCCACGACCGCCAGAGCCTGGGGAGCACTCGGCGAAGCCGCGAGGGCGGGGCGCGCAGTCAGCGCGATGCCGAGCAGCGCGACCGCGAGTGTCGCGCCGAGCATGAGGAGGAGGTGACCGGGCAGTGTGAGAAGGGACGGGAGTCGGTCCTTGGTCTGCGTCATGCAGCCAGGATCGGCCTCTCACTTGGAAACTTTAGGTCCGGTCTGGATGTTGGGCTAAAGAACCGTTGGGCTAAAGAACGCCCTCGAGCTTCAGCAGCGCCTCCTTCATCGGAAGGCCCCCGCCGTAGCCGCCAAGGCCCCCGCCGCTGCGCAGGACGCGGTGGCAGGGGACGACGATCGGGATCGGGTTGGAGCCGCAGGCAGTGCCGGCGGCGCGGACCGCGCGCTCGTTGCCAGCGCTGCGCGCCATGTCGGTGTAGCTGCGGGTCTGGCCGTAGGGGATGCGGTTGATCGCCCGCTGCACCTTCTTGCGGAAGCCGTCGGTGAGCTGCCAGTCGATCGGCAGGTCGAACTCGGTCAGCTTGCCCTCGAAGTAGAGGTCGAGCTCGCGGCGGGCATCGTCGAGGCGGCCGGGAGCCTCGAGCACACGGGGCGACACCCGGGCCGCCAGCTCCTCCAGTGTCTTCTCCGGATCGTAGGTGGGCAGGTTCACCCGAACCAGGCCCTTGGTGGTGGCGGCGATCAGCAGCGGCCCGAAGGGCGAGTCGATGGTGGCGTAGGCGACGTCGATCAGGCCCTCGGACTCGGCGCGCTCGGCGAGGCGTTGCAGGGAGGCCTTCATGCCAGCTCCTTCCTCAGTCGCTTCATTCCCTCGTGCAGGCTCCGGCGGGCGGCCTCGGGCGAGCAGTCGAGGGCCGCGGCGATCTGGGCGTGGGGCAGATCGCAGGCGTAGCGCAGCGTGACCGCGGCCCGCTGCTTCGGTGGCAGCGCTCCGACCAGCGCCCAGACGCCGTCGTCGGGCTCGGGATCGTTGACCTCGATCTCAGCCAGTTCCGCGACGGGGAGCGGCCGGCGGCCGTTGGCGCGGTGGTGGTCGATCGCCTTGCGATGGGCGATCGTCAGCAGCCAGCCGCGCAGGTTGGCTGCGTCGCTCAGGTCCGGGTAGGCCCGCAGCGCCGCCAGAAAGGTCTCCTGGAAGCAGTCTTCAGCGTCGGTTCTGCCCACTGCGCCCCGGAGTACCGCCATCACGTCGGCGGCATGCTCATCAAGCAGATTCTGAAACGGCGGCAAGGAGGTCAACTCATGGAATTAAACGCCCCCGCCCCCCAAGACGTGAGGTGCGGTCGTACTTTCCGCCGGTATGCGGCGGAAAGTACGACAGAACGGGACCGAATCAGGTTGCCCAGCTTTGATGTCGCAATTCTCTCCGCCATGCGGCGGAAAGTGCGACCGCATGGCTGATCTAGGGTTGGCGGATGGCGGAATTGATCGAGGGGATCGTGGCGCGTGCGTTGGCGGAGGACGTCGGTTCTGGGGACGTGACGGCCGAGACGACGGTGCCGGCCGATGCTCGTGGGCGGGCTCGGATCGTGCAGAAGCAGCCCGGTGTGGTCTACGGCCTCGGCGCCGTCGCCGAGACGATGCGGCAGTGTGGGGTGGAGGACATCGACAACCTCGTGGTCGAGGGGCAGTGGCGAGATGCTGTCCCGACCGACACCCTCTTCGCCAGCGGGTCGGCGGCCGCGCTCCTGGCCGCTGAGCGCACCGCGCTCAACTTCCTCGGTCACCTCTCCGGCGTCGCGACCCTGACCGCGCGCTTCGTCGAGGCGATCGCGGGAACCGGCGCGGCGATACTCGACACGCGCAAGACGACCCCTGGGCTGCGCGCGCTGGAGAAGGCGGCGGTCCTCGCCGGCGGTGGCCGCAATCACCGCATGGGCCTCTACGACGCGATCCTGATCAAGGAGAACCACATTGCCCTCGCCGGCAGCCTCGCCAAGGCGGTGTACGGAGCTCGCAGCGCATATCCCGACCTGGCGGTCGAGGTCGAGTGCCGCAATCTCGACGAGGTCGCCTACGCCCTCGGCACCGGCGCCGACGTTCTGCTGCTCGACAACATGGACCCAGAGATGCTGCGAGGGGCGGTGAGGCTGCGAGACGAAAATGCCGGCGCCGGCAAGGGGCCGTCGTTGGAGGCTTCCGGTGGGGTCGACCTAGAAACCGTGCGTGAGATCGCAGAGACTGGCGTAGATCTCATCTCGATTGGCGCCCTCACCCATTCAGCTCCGACGCTCGATTTCAGCATGCTGATCGAGGCGGCTTGAGGTGGGACGGATGCCCCTCCGGAGGAACTTGTGAGCGACCAAACCCTGGTCCCTCTGACAAGTATTGGCGCGGGTTCCGTCGGAGGGGCATCCGTCCCACCCCGACCCAAACTCACTTCAGCAGGCGGGAGAGGCGGCGGTCCTTGAGCACGCGGCCGCCGGTCTGCTCGGCCGGGCAGTAGTTGGTCTGGTGCTCGGCGAAGAAGACGGCCTCGATCGTCGTGCCGCAGCGGGGGCAGGGCTCGCCCTCGCGCTTGTGGACCCGTAGGGGCATCGGCACCTTGTCCGGCAGCTGCTCGCCGATCGTCTCTTCGTAGTGGTCGATCGCGTCGCCGAGGACATGGAGCGAGGCATGCAGGCGCTCGACCTCCTCGTCGCTCAGCTCAGACCCCCTCTTGAAGGGCGAGAGCCGCGCCTCCCAGAGGATCTCGTCGACCCACGAACGCCCGATCCCGGCAATGTCGCCCTGGTGGCGGAGGAGGGGGTGCAGGTGTCGCGGCTGGTCGATCAGCACGGCGAAGTCCTCGAGCGGCGGCGGCGGCCAGGCTTCTGGCCCGAGTCTTGAGGTCGCTTCGTCGTCGTCAACCGACCCTGTCGGCAGCAGCTTCGCCCAGGCGCGCTGCTTGGTCCCGAGCTCACGCAGCCGCAGCTCTCGTCCGTCCTCCAGTCGCACCAGCACCCGCGAAGCTCGGTCTTTCGGCGACGCCCGCTTCTCGAACAACCGCAGCCGCCCCGCCGACATCAGGTGGATCAGCAACGCCAGATCCCCAAGCTCGACCACCGGCATCTTCCCGATCCGCCTGATCCGACTGATCTCGCGACCAGCCAGCGCTTCCAACGGCGGCTCAAAGGTCTTCATCACGTTCATCCCCGGAGCGACTGCCGACTCGACACAAGCTCCAGACAAAGACGTGTTCAGCCGCCTAGCCGTGATCTCAACCTCAGGCAACTCGGGCATGTCCCAAGTCTGGCGATTCCGCTTCTCCGCGGGTGGCGTGGGGGGAGGGGGGTCGAGGACGGACCGTGGCCCGCCCGCAGCGCCCCCCTCCCCCCGCGACAGGACCCGTGGCCACAGCGGACCAGACCGGTAGACTTGAACCCAGTTCATTCGACTGGTTTCGGGACTCACGTCTCTGCCAGCGAACATCGGAAACGGAAGGCTCCATGCAGGAGTTGCCCACGATCCAACCTACGGTGGCACCGGACCTCTCGCCGGAGGAGATCCGCGCGTTGAGCGACGAGGTGCGGGCGCTCGCCGCCGAGCGCGACGCGGTCATCCTTGCCCACAACTACCAGTTGCCCGAGATCCAGGACGTGGCCGATCGCATGGGTGACTCACTCGGCCTCTCTCGCGAGGCGGCGGCCACCGATGCCGACGCGATCGCCTTCTGCGGCGTCCACTTCATGGCCGAGACTGCCTCGATCCTCTCGCCCGAGAAGACGGTCCTGATCCCGGATCTCGACGCCGGCTGCTCGCTGGCCGACTCGATCGACGCCGACCAACTCCGAGCCTGGAAGGCCGAGCACCCCGGTGCGCTCGTCGTCATGTACGTCAACACCTCCGCCGAGGTGAAGGCGGAGACCGACTACTGCTGCACCTCCTCCAACGCGGTCAAGGTCGTCGAGCACATCTGGGCCGAGCACGGGCCCGAGACCGAGATCCTCTTCGGCCCCGACATGTGGCTGGGTGCCTTCGTCGAGCGCGAGACCGGGATCCGCGACGACCCCGAGCGTCGCTCCCGCTTCCATATCTGGGACGGCGAGTGCCACGTTCACGCCGGCATCCGCCCCAACGACATCGTGCAGACCCGGGCCGAACACCCCGAGGCCGAGTTCCTGATCCACCCCGAGTGCGGCTGCGCCACCCAGGCGATGGAGTACGTCGCGGCTGGCGACATCGAGCCCGAGGGCGTCCACATGCTCTCCACCTCGGGGATGCTCCAGCACGTCGAAGAGCACCCCGACGGCAGCTTCATCGTCGCCACCGAGAACGGCATGCTCTACCCGCTCCAGCAGGCCGCGCCGCAGGCGAACCTGGTTGAGGCCAACCGGATGGCCTTCTGCAAGTACATGAAGATGATCACGCTGCCAAAGCTGCGCGACAGCCTGCGCGATATGCGCTTCGAGGTCAGCGTTCCGGCGGAGATCGCGGAGCGGGCGCGGATCCCGATTGAGCGAATGGTCGCCATTGGGTAGCGCGAGATATTGTCCCGGCTCGTGTACGAGCTAGCCCAGCAGCTCCGAGTCGACTCTGTCCGCGCCGCCGCCGCGGCGAACTCTGGCCACCCGACCTCCTCGATGTCGGCCGCCGACCTGATGGCGGTGCTGTTCTCGAAGTACCTCCGCTACGACTTCGACGCGCCGAGCAACAAGGCAAACGACCACTTGGTCTTCTCCAAGGGCCATGCCTCGCCGCTGCTCTACGCGCTCTACAAGGCCGCGGGGGCGATCGACGACGAGGAGCTACTTACCTTTCGTGAGTTCGGTTCGCGCCTGCAGGGTCACCCGACCCCGGAACTGCCCTGGGTCGACGTCGCCACCGGCTCGCTCGGCCAGGGCCTGCCGATCTCGGTTGGGATCGCGCTTGCCGCCTCGCGCCTCGAGCGCTCCGACCTGCGGGTCTGGGTGCTCTGCGGCGACTCCGAGCTGGCCGAGGGCTCGATGTGGGAGGCCTTCGAGCACGCCGGCTACGCCAAGCTCGACAACCTGATCGCCGTCGTCGACGTCAACCGGCTCGGACAGCGCGGGCCGACCATGCACGAGTGGGACACCTCGAAGCTTGCGGCCCGAGCCCAGGCATGCGACTGGGACGTGCAGGAGATCGACGGCCACGACCTCGAGGCGATCGACGCCGCCTACGCCCGCGCGCAGGGAGCGGACCGCCCTGCCGTGATCTTCGCCCGCACCAAGAAGGGCTCGGGCGTCGCCGCGGTCGAGGACAAGGAGAACCAGCACGGCAAGCCGCTCGCCGACCCGGACGCTGCCGTGGAGGAGCTGGGCGGCATCCGCTCGCTCAGCGTCGCCGTCCCCTCGCCGCCCGAGCCGAAGCCGTTTGAGATCGAGCGTGCGCCGGTCGAGCGGCCGAGCTACGAGCTCGGCGAAAAGGTTGCGACCCGGGGGGCCTACGGAGACGCCCTCGCCTGGATCGGCTCGATCGACGAGAAGGTCGTGGCGCTCGACGGCGAGGTCGGCAACTCGACCTACGCCGAGCGCTTCGCCGCCAAGCACCCTGACCGCTTCTTCGAGATGTACATCGCCGAGCAGCAGATGGTCGCCGCGGCGATCGGCCTGCAGACACGCGGCTGGAAGCCGTTCGCGTCGTCGTTCGGCGCCTTCCTCAGCCGCGCCTACGACTTCGTCCGCATGGGGGCGATATCCGACGCTGACCTGAAGCTCTGCGGATCTCACGTGGGCGTCTCGATCGGCCCCGATGGCCCTTCCCAGATGGCGCTTGAAGACATCGCTTCCCTGCGCGCCGTCCTCGGCAGCGTGGTGCTGTATCCCAGCGACGCCAACCAGGCGGTGCATCTCCTCGACGCGATGAGGGAGCATCGCGGCATCAGCTACCTGCGAACGACTCGTGAGGCGACGCCGGTGCTCTACGAGGCCGACGAGGCATTCGAGATCGGTGGCAGCCGCACGCTGCGATCCAGCGCTGAGGACGCGGTCACCCTGATCGGCGCGGGTATCACGCTGCACGAATGCCTCAAAGCCGCGGACGAGCTCGCGGGGAAGGGGATCGCGGCTCGCGTAATCGATCTCTACTCGGTCAAGCCGGTCGACGCCGAGACCGTCGTCAAGGCCGCTAACGAGACCGGTGCGATCGTGACCGTCGAGGACCACTGGTCCGAGGGCGGTATCGGCGAGATCGTCGCCATGACGATCGCCGATGCGGGCACGAGCACGAAGCTCGAGCGCCTGGCCGTCACCGAGCGCCCGGGCAGCGGACCTCCGGCGGACCTCCTTGCTGCCGCCGGCATCGACGCGGCGCACGTCGTCGCCGCTGTTGAGCGAATTACTAGCGCTCGCTAACAATTCGCTAAGCTCTCGCTTACTTCATTTGGGCGGGGAGTTGCGCGCCCGGAAGGGCGCAGGAGTCACCCTGTAGTCGGAGAAGGGTCCGCGGGTATGGCCAGAGCCAGAAAGCGAAAGACGGGTGGCGAAGAGCCGCAGCAACGGCGTGCCGGTGGCAAGCCGATCATCGAGCTGCGCGACGTGACCAAGGTCTACCCGGGCGGTCACATGGCCCTCGACCGGGTCTCGCTGGCCGTCGATCGCGGTGAGTTCGTCTTCCTCGTCGGCCCGACGGGCTGTGGCAAGTCAACGCTGATCAAGACGCTGATCCGCGACGAGGAGGCAACCGATGGCGCCGTCCGCATTGCCGGCCGCGACATCGGCGCCCTGCCGGAGAAGAAGATCCCGCAGCTGCGGCGCAACATCGGCACCGTCTTCCAGGACTTCAAGCTGCTGCCCGACCGCACCGTCTACGACAACGTCGCCTACGCGCTGCAGGTGATCGGCGCCAGC
>Ga0157380_10002265_pt1 | contig 12935 bp, 6 predicted proteins | sample S35metaG_FD_119757 | JGI IMG/M metagenome (GOLD analysis project Ga0157380, IMG submission 119757) | Switchgrass rhizosphere microbial communities from Kellogg Biological Station, Michigan, USA - S3-5 metaG | ecosystem: Host-associated > Plants > Roots > Rhizosphere > Soil | place: USA: Michigan...
AACTTCGCCAGTTCCGGACAACACGTAATAGACCTCGTCATGGGAGATCGGATGAATGCCGATCGCTGCCCCGACGTGAAGCACGCGTTTACGGAATTCCATCGTCCGGCCGGGAACCGCATCGCTGATCCGATAAGCCGTGCTCATCCCGATCGCACCGTGGGGCGGCGCCTCCTGTCTCACCACCGCCCGCTCGTCCACCACAATCATCGGCGGCGCCGCGCTTGCCAGCGCCATGCCCAGGACTTGCAACATGATCATTTCTGCGGCTCCCGCATCTCAAGGTCGCGCGACGTCGTGGGCTGCGCCACAAAGTCGTCGCGCTGGCCCGGATAACGGCCCGACTTTGGCTCCATCGTAACGAGGTTCCAGTCGCCTGGAACAAAGGCCGCGAGAGTCATCTGCTGCACCGGATAACCGCCCACTTCAGCTTCATCGTCAATGATCTTGCCGCGACCCTCGGCGACGTCGAAAAGAACCCTGAGGTCATGGGCATCACGATCCCACGGCCGAGCGCCAGCAAAGCGAAGCAGGTGCGTTTCGACCTCGTTCGGTGGCAGCACGTCGAGCCCTTCGGGCCACATTGTGGGACTGTCCAACTCGACAATCCTTGCCGGGCTGGTCGTGTATCGGCCGAACATCGGCAGGGCCGCTCCGAGGCGACCGACCGCGACATTGTCCCGGCCATAGTAGTTAAGGTCCCCGACCCCACCAATCGAGAGGAACGCAATGTCGTTCCTCGTCGAAAATCCGGCGCGAAGCACATTCCCGACTGCTGAAAGCTCACCGGCAATCGGTTTCTGCGAGGTCCATTCAAGATCCATCAGATTGTAATGGATTGCTTGTGCCCCGGGATCGAAGATCAAATTGTTGACGACTGCGGCCTGGACGCCACCCTTCAACAGCGGATTGCGCTCGTAATTATGCGCATAGATATTCCGGTAGATGAGAATGCCGGTGGCATTGTCGTGGATCAGCGATCCCTTGGAATGCTCGCCCTTCGGATGGCTGGAATCGGCTATGCCTTCCGCCAGGAGATTGTAGGCGAAGGTGATGTTGCGGGACGTGCCGTTGCGCCAATCCTCTACCGACTTCCCGGTAAAGCGGGGACCGGATGCCGACAGATTCTCATCGAGGCCCCAGGTCATGGTGCAATGATCGACGATCACATTTCGGGCGCCGACCGTCGACATTGAGTCCGCCTCCCAGCCGCTGCGTTTGGCTTGGCCCGATGCGCCCGTCCGCACCCTGATATGCTGGACGATCACGTCATGGGTCCTGATGTCGATCCCGCCGCGAATTAGGGTGATGCCGGGCGAGGGCGCGGTTTGACCCGCGATGGTGAGGTCAGGTTCGTTGATCGTCAGGGTAGAAAGACCAAGGTCGATCACACCGCCGACTTCGAAAACGACAATCCGGGGTCCTTTCCGCTCGACCGCAGCCTTGAAGGACCCGGGCCCGTCCGGGTTGAGGTTAGTTACGCGGATAATCGCGCCGCCGCGCCCGCCTTGGGTTGTGGCCCAGCCCTTCTCCAATGGTTCGGCCCCGGCTGGCAATGGAATAAAGGCAAGGCCGGCGGCGATCAGCAACAGGCCAACAAAGCAGTTTCTCTTCACCCAACCCCTCCGTTCGTCGCGTCTTGACAGCTACCGCGACGCAAGTCACTCTGCCAATGACACCGGTTACTCTGTCAAGGGGGCCGGGCAGTAAAAAAAGAACATGCTGCAACTGGGGAGAGGAGCAGCACATTGCGCGAGACCAGGCAAACGCAGGCCACGCTGTGCGATCCTTTCCTTTGTTTTGTCTGCTGTAGACACCGGTGTCATATCGACACGGTGTGTTCGGCGGGGCAGGGTCAAGGAGAGGTAGATGAACAGCAACAGGGGGAATTCCCGCACTGATTCGCGTGGTCGGCTGAAAGGCGCGACGGCGTTGTGGTGCATTTTAGCAGCGGCGCTCGCCGCTGAGCCGGCGGCTGCGCAACAGGCCGATCCCCAGCCCGATGGCGTGCCGGTGGCTGACGCTGCAACGGCGCCCGATGCGGCGACCGCGCCGGATGCTGCGGCCACTGAGGCATCGGGCGATGAGATTGTCGTTACCGGCTATCGCCAGTCGCTGAGCGCGTCCCTGACGGAAAAGCGCGAAGCCGCCGGCGTCATCGACGTCATCAAGGCGGAAGACATCGCCGACTTCCCCGACAATAACCTCGCGGAATCGATCCAGCGCATCCCCGGCGTCGCGATCATGCGTGACCAGGGTGAAGGCCGGAACATTTCGGTGCGCGGCCTGTCGCCGCAGTTCACCCGTGTCCGGATCAACGGGATCGAGGGCATGAGCACGACCGGCGGCGCCGACGCCAGCGGCGGTGCCAACCGGAACCGCCAGTTCGACTTCAACGTCTTTGCGTCCGACCTTTTCAACAGCATCACGGTTCGCAAGACACCGTCCGCCGACGTGGAAGAAGGATCGCTTGGCGCGACGGTGGACATGATGACTGCCCGGCCGTTCGACTATCGTGACGATTTCGTTTTCGCGGCATCCGCCCAGGCGGGATACAATGACTTTTCCGAGAAGGCGAACCCTCGCCTTTCCGCGCTTGTTTCGAAACGGTTCGCGGACGATCGCCTCGGTGTCTTGCTATCGGCATCCTACAGCACCCGGGACATTCTGGAGGAAGGTCCGAGTACAGTGCGGTGGGAACCTGCCTCGGCCAACGGTGGATTCCATTCAACGTCGACGCGTCCGACGGGCGCTTCCGACAATAATTACTTCCACCCCCGCATCCCGCGCTACGACAGCTATAGCTACGATACCGAGCGGCTTGGCCTTACCGGTACGATCCAGTGGGCGCCAACTGATCGCACATTGGTTTCGCTGGATGCGCTCTATTCCAACTTCCAGTCGCAACGCGCCGAGCAATATCTCGAAGCGACTTCGTTCAGCCGCTCGGGAACGGGCAAGCCGCAGACCGTCATCCTTCCCGGCGCGATCGTAGACGACACGAACAGCCTGGTTGCAGGCACATTCAACAACGTCGATGTCAGGGTCGAAAGCCGGTACGACGAGCTGGAAACCAAGTTCTCCCAGTTCACGGGAACGGTCCACCACGAGTTTAGCGACGTGTTCAGGGTCGACCTGTTGGGCGGCAAGTCGAAGTCCAAGTTCGAAAACCCGATTCAGACCACCGTCGCACTCGATGTCTCCAACATCCAGGGGTACAGCTTCGACTTCCGCGACGACCGCTTCCCGACATTTGATTACGGCAATTTGGATGTGGCGGATGGGTCGCGATACGTCCTCGGCGAAATTCGATTGCGCCCGCAATATGTCGACAATGACTTCACCGTATTCCGGGCCGAAACTGCCTACGACATCACTTCCGACATCACGTTGAAGGGCGGTGTCGACTGGAAGAAGTATGAGTTCGACTCCAAGGAATATCGCCGCTCGGTTGCCGAAACCGTCGTCCCGACGCTTGCACCCGGACAGCTGCAGACATTGATCGATCTTTACACGATCAAGACCGGACTTCCTGGCGGGACTCCGGACACCTTCGTCGTGCCAGATCTCGATGCCTTCGCCCGCGACCTGGATATTTACTGCAACTGTGGAATTTACACGCTCCAGGGTCTCGAGAATGCCACGGCCCGATCCAATTGGCGGACAGTCGAGGAAAAGGATCTCGGGATTTACGGACAGGCCGATTTCAAATTCTACCTCGGCGATGTCCGGCTTCGCGGCAATGTCGGCGCGCGCTGGGTTCAGACCAAGCAAGGCTCGACCGGATACACCAATACGGCAACAGGGTTCGTCCTGACGGAAGCTGGCCGGAAATATGACTATTTTCTGCCCTCGTTGAACGTTGCGGCAGACGTCTCGCAGGATTTCGTGTTGCGCGGCGCGATCGCCAAGGTGATCTCGCGACCGGATATCGGTACGTTGAACCCGGGAGGCGCCTTTAGCGTGTCGGGCGGAAACCGCACCTTCGCGCGCGGCAATCCGGACATCAAACCGATCGAGGCATATACCTACGACCTTTCGGCGGAATGGTATTTCGCACCGGAATCCGCGCTTATCGTCGGTCTGTTCTACAAGGACATCAAGAGCTTCATCGCGACGACCGCGCAGCAGATTCCGTTCAGCGAGCTGGGCCTGCCCGACTCAATTCTTCCGCCGGGTGTTTTGCCGTCCGATTTATTCACCGTAACGCAGCCGGTGAATAGCGAAGGCGGAGGGCTGAAGGGCATCGAAGTCGGTTTGCAGGCGCCGTTCCGTTTTCTGCCGGCACCGTTCAACAATTTCGGCATTCAGGCCAACTACACCTTCGTCGATTCAAAGGTGGATTACCCTCTCACCTCGGCGGCAGGCGCCGCGGTCGTGGAAGAAGATCTCATCAATCTCTCGCGGCATACCGCCAATGGGACGCTCTACTATGAGGACAAGAAGTTCAGCGCCCGCGTTTCGCTATCCTATCGAAGCGACTTCCTGACCCAGGTCCCGGGCCGAAACGGCCTGGCGACCCTGGCGGGCGGCGTGCTTCCGCCCAATTTCGCGCAGCCGAGATACAATGACGTCGAAGGCACGAAGGGGTCGCTCAACCTGGATATGTCGGCGTCCTACTGGTTCACTCCAAACTATCAGCTGACGTTCGAAGCGGTGAATTTGACGGACGAATATGTCGACCAATTCGTCGATAGCGAGGCCGATCGCCTGAGCGTCTATCACCATACCGGCCGGCAATTTTATGCGGGCGTGAGGATCAAGTTCTAAGACGATAGTCGTGGCTTGAAGCAGGCGGCGTCCCTATCGGGGCGCCGTTTTGCTTTTCTGCTGCGTAAAAGGGAAGCGGTGTGGCGGCATAAGCCGTTGCTTGACTCTCGACAGCCTGAAGCGCACCTGAGAACAAATCAGGAACAAACAATGCGCGAGTCGATTGATCACCTTGCCATGCTCAAGCGAAACCTGGCCTCGATTGCCGGAAGGAAGCTGCTGTCCGGCGATTGCCGGATCGCAACCGGCAGCGCCGCGCTCGATGAAGCGCTGGGTGGCGGGCTCGGGCGCGGGCGAGTGCATGAGCTATTCGCCCCGAGCGGGGATGATGCGGGGAGTGTCACGGGTTTCGCAACCATGCTGGCGTTAAGGGCGGCCGGCCGGCAATCTCCGATCTTCTGGCTTCGTACCGACGAATCCGAACGGGTCGGCGGGCGGCTTCATGGGCCGGGCCTTATCGAGCTGGGCGCCGATCCGGACTCGCTGGTCCTGGGCGTCGCGCCCGATATCAAGGCGTTGCTCAAGGCCGCGGCCGATGCGGCGCGTTGCCCCGGCCTTTCGGCACTGATCGTCGAATGCCGTGGGCAGTGCCCGTCGCTCGACCTGACCGCCAGCAGGCGATTGGCTCTTGCCGCCGAGCAGTCCGGTGTGACCCTGTTGCTGATCCGGCTGGAAGCTCAGCCGGTTCCAAGCGCGGCGGACACGCGCTGGATGGTCGCCGCCGCGCCGAGCCAGCCGCTGGAGGCCGGGGCACCTGGCCCGCCCATGTTTGAAATCACCTTGTTGCGCCGGCGTGCCGGTCCCGCCGGGATGCGCTGGCGCTTGGAGTGGAATCGTGACCGACTTCAATTCAGCGACCCGGCGCTATCTGGCGCTGTGGTTCCCCTATCTGCCGGCCGACCGGCTCCGCCGTCAGCCGGGCTTCGACTTAGCGCCTGAAACGCCGCTTGCCTTCGTCATCAAGGCGAAGGGCGCGTTGAGGCTTGCGGCGGTCGATCAGGCCGCGCGCAGCCATGGCCTTGAGCCGGGCATGGCCTTGGCCGATGCCCGGGCGCGCCTGCCCCAGCTGGTTGCCGAGGATCTTGACGAAGCGGCCGATCGCCATTGGCTCGAACAGCTGGCCAAGGGATCGACACGCTACACGCCGCTGGTGGCAATGGATGCGGCCGACGGGCTGATCCTCGATGTCACCGGTTGCACGCACCTGTTCGGCGGCGAGAAAGGCCTGGCTGTCGATGTCGAAGCGCGAATGGCCAGGCTTCGGCTGACCGTGCGGCTGGCCCTGGCAGCTACGCCCGGGGCAGCCCATTCACTGGCCCGCTATCAAGCGCTTCCCGCAAAGGATGAGATTTCGGCTGTTCGGCGTCTGCCGGTGGTGGCTCTGGAGCTTGATCCGGAAGCGACCAAGGGCCTGCTTCGTGCGGGGCTCAAGACGATTGGGGATCTGGCCAAGCGGCCGATGGCGAGCATCGCCGCCCGCTTCGGCGGCGAGGCGGTGACCGCACTTCGCCATCTGCTGGGCGAAGCGTCCATGCCGATAAAGCCGCTCGTCCCCATTGCGCCGGTTTCTGCCGAGCGGCGTTTTGCGGAGCCGGTCGCGCGAACCGAATATGCGCTGGAGGTGCTTGGCGAACTGACAGCCGAAGCGGCGCGGCAGATGGAGGAAAGAGGCGAAGGCGGCCGGCGGTTCGAAGCCTTTTTCTTCCGGAGTGACGGCCTCATCCGCCAGCTTGCAGTCGAGACCAGCCAGCCGACCCGCGACTGCGCCCTGGTCATCCGCCTGATGAACGAGCGGATCGAAACATTGAGTGATCCGATCGATCCCGGTTTCGGTTTCGACCTCATCCGGCTTTCCGTTTCAATCGTCGAGCCGCTTGCCGTAACCCAGCTTCGCCTGGAGGGAGGCGCGGTGAAGGAGGCCGAGGTCGCGACGCTGATCGACCGGCTGAGCACGCGGCTGGGGCGAACCCGGATCCGGCGTCTTGCCCCGCAGGACACTCATATTCCCGAACAGATGCAACTCGAACTTCCAGCGGTCGAAACAAGTCGGCCTATCGCCGACTGGCCGGAAGCCATCGCCGGCGAGCCGCCGCTCCGCCCCCTCCACCTGTTCGATCCGCCGCAGCCGATCGAGGTCATGGCCGGTGTTCCCGACGGACCGCCGCACCGCTTCCGCTGGCGCCGCAAGCTCCACGACATCAAGCGGTTCGAGGGGCCGGAGCGGATCGCATCCGAATGGTGGAAGCGGCGCGACGGGGCGATCGACAAGCCTGGCCTCACGCGCGACTATTACCGGGTTGAGGATGTGCGCGGCCGGCGCTTCTGGGTCTTCCGGCATGGCTTGTTCGGAGAAAAGCCCAAGCCGCAATGGTATCTCCACGGCCTGTTCGCATGAGCTTTGCCGAACTTGTCGCGGCGACCAACTACTCCTTCCTTCGCGGTGCCTCCCATCCGGCCGACATGGTCGCCAAGGCGCTGGAGCTGGGCATGGCCGGGATCGGAATCGCCGACCGCAACAGCGTTGCGGGCGTGGTGCGGGCCTGGTCCGCGCTAGAGGAGGCGCGAGAGAAAGCGAGGACCGCGCTGGCCGGCGACATCGACTTCAAACTGATTGTCGGCGCGCGGCTGGTATTCGCCGACGCGACCCCGGACATCATCGCCTATCCCACGACCCGTCATGGCTGGGGGCGGCTGACCAGGTTGCTCACGACCGGTAACCGGCGTGCTGAAAAGGGTGACTGCATCCTCAATTTCGCTGATCTGATAGATCATGCGGACGATCTGATGCTGATCGTACTGGCGGACGAGGAGCATGAGTTCCTATTGCGGCGACTGGCTCAGGTGCGGGCCGGGGCAGTGTGGCTTGGCGCGTCCATGCCGCGACAAGGGCACGATCGCCGCCAGTTGATCCGGCTCAAGCAATTGGCCGGCCGGGTCGGTATTCCGCTCCTCGCCACCAATGATGCGCTCTACGCTTCGCCCCGGGATCGCCCGCTGCACGATATCGCCACCTGCATCCGCGAAGGCGTGACCATCCAAACCGCCGGCCGGCTGCTCGCCGCCAATGCCGAGCGGCATTTGAAATCGCCGGGAGAAATGGAATTGCTGTTTCTCGACCATCCGGAGGCGGTGGAGGAAAGCCTTCGGCTCCTTGACCGCATCGATTTCACCCTTGATGAGCTCAGGTACGAATATCCCCATGAGCCGGTGCCCGAAGGCTGGACGCCGCAAGCGTGGCTCGAGCATCTGGTGACGAGCGAGGCGAAACGGCGCTTTCCCGATGGCCTCAAGCCAAAATGGCAGAAGGTGCTGGACGAAGAGTTCGGCCTGATCCGCAAGTGCCAATACGCCAATTATTTCCTGACCGTTCACGACATCGTGCATTTCGCCCGATCGCAGGATCCGCCGATCCTGTGCCAGGGGCGCGGTTCGGCGGCCAACAGCCTGGTCTGCTACCTGCTTGGGATCACCCCGATCGATCCGGTCGAGAACAACCTGCTCTTCACTCGCTTCCTGTCCGAGGAGCGCCGCGAGCCGCCCGATATCGACGTGGATTTCGAACATGAGCGCCGCGAGGAGGTGATGCAATATGTCTATCGCCGCTACGGCCGCGAGCGTGCCGGGATCGCGGCAACCGTCATCCATTACCGGTCGCGCAGCACGGTGCGCGAAGTCGGCAAGGCGTTGGGCCTGTCGGAAGATGTCACTGCCCGGCTCGCGAACACCAGTTGGGGAAGCTACGAGAATGAACTGGAGGATGAGCGGTTTGCAGAGGCCGGTCTTACTCTCGCCAACCCGGAAATCGCACGGCTGAAATCACTGGTCGGTCGGCTGCTCAAATTCCCCCGCCACCTGTCGCAGCATGTCGGCGGCTATGTGCTGACCGAAGGACGGTTGGACGAGATCGTCCCGATCCATAATGCGGCGATGGAAGACCGGACCTTCATCGAATGGGACAAGGACGACATCGACGCGCTGGGCCTGATGAAGGTCGATGTGCTGGCCCTGGGAATGCTGACCTGCATCCGCAAAAGCTTCGATTTGATGCGGCTCCATGGACTTGGCGATTATGAACTTGAAACCGTGCCGCCCGAGGATCCTGCAGTCTACGACATGCTGTGCAAGGGGGACAGTATCGGGGTGTTCCAGGTCGAAAGCCGGGCGCAGATCAACATGCTGCCGAGGCTCAAACCCCGCTGCTTCTATGACCTGGTGATCGAGGTGGCGCTGGTCCGCCCCGGCCCGATCGAGGGCGATATGGTCCATCCTTACCTCCGCCGCCGCAACGGGGAGGAGAAGGCCGAGCTTCCTTCGCCCGGGTCGCCCCATCCGGCGAACGAGCTGGAAGACGTGCTCGGCCGGACGTTCGGCGTCCCCTTGTTCCAGGAACAGGCGATGAAGATCGCCATCGTTGCCGCCGGCTTCACGCCCGACGAGGCAAACGGCCTTCGCCGCGCGATGGCCACCTTCCGCAACGTCGGCACCATTCATCGCTATGAAGCGAAGATGGTCGAGGGCATGGTGGCGAGGGGTTATGAGCGCGATTTCGCGGAGCGGTGTTACAACCAGATCAAGGGCTTCGGCAGTTACGGCTTCCCGGAAAGCCACGCCCAGAGCTTCGCCAAGCTGGTCTATGTCTCGGCCTGGCTGAAATGCCATTACCCGGCGGTGTTCACCTGTGCGCTGCTGAACTCGCAGCCGATGGGTTTCTATGCGCCGGCCCAGCTGGTCCGCGATGCGCGTGAGCATGAGGTCGAGGTAGTTGAGGCGGACATCAATGCCAGCGAGCATGACAATCTGCTTGAGCGCCGGGAGGACGGCGCACTCGCTCTCCGCCTCGGTTTTCGCCAGATCGACGGTTTTCGAAAGGAATGGGCTGACCAACTGGTCGCGGCCCGGGGGGCGGGCTTCACTCATGTCGAACAATTGAGCCAGCGCGCCGCCCTGCCGTCGCGCGCACTGCGGCTGCTGGCCGATGCCGATGCTTGCGGTTCGATCCAGCTCGGGCGGCGGGAAGCGCTGTGGGAGGCACGGCGGACCCCGCAAGGCGTGCTGCCTTTATTTGCCGCTGCCGAAGCGGCGGAGCTGGGCGAGGAGCCGGAAATGGAGCTTCCCGCAATGCCGCTCCCGGAAGAAGTGGTGACCGACTATCAGGTGACGCGCCTGTCGTTGAAGGGCCATCCGATGCAATTTCTCCGGCCGGTCTTCGAAGACGAGGGCGTGTTGAGCTGTGCGGACGCGGCGAAGGCCCGCAACGGCAGGATCGAACGGGTCGCGGGGGTGGTCCTGATCCGCCAGCGGCCGGGCAAGGGCAATGCTCTTTTCATCACCCTCGAGGACGAAACAGGAATCACCAATGTGCTGCTGTGGGCGCGCGATTTCGAGCGCTACCGGCGCGAAGTGATGGCCGCGCGGCTGATGGAGGTGGAAGGTGAGATTCAGCGCAGCAAGGAAGGGGTGATGCACGTCATCGCCCGCCGCGTTTTCGACCGGAGCGACCTGCTCAATCGACTGACCGAGGATTTACCTCAAGCCCTTCCCGAACGGCATGGCCATCCGCGCTACGTCCGAGTTCTTCCCAAATCGAGGGACTTCCACTGATCCGCTAAAGCGCCTCGACGATCGTCACATTGGCGATGCCGCCGCCTTCGCACATCGTCTGCAGGCCAAAGCGCTTTCCACGGGCACGCAATGCATGGACCAGCGTCGCCATCAGCTTGGTCCCGCTGGCGCCAAGCGGATGGCCAAGGGCGATCGCGCCACCATTGACGTTGAGCCGCTCCGGATCGGCGCCAATGTCCTTGAGCCAGGCGAGCGGCACTGGCGCAAAGGCCTCGTTGACCTCGTATAGGTCGATCTCGTCGAGCTTCCGGCCTGACCGTTCCAGCGCTCGGCGCGTTGCCGGGATCGGTTCCTGAAGCATGATGACCGGGTCGCCCGCCGTGACGGTAAGATTGTCGATTCGAGCGATCGGCGTCAGTCCATGTGCCTTCAGCGCCCGTTCGCTAACGACCAGCACGCCCGAAGCCCCGTCGCAGACCTGGCTGGCATTTCCGGCAGTAATCATCCCCTCGGGCGCGATGGTCTTGAGATCTGCCAACCCCTCCAGACTGGTGTCGGCACGAATGCCTTCGTCGCGATCATGGTGGCGGACATTCCCCTCCTTATCGAGTCCATCGAGAATGATGATCTCGCGTTTGAAGGAGCCACCATCCGCGGCCGCGCAGGCCTTCCGATGACTTTCAAGCGCGAACTGGTCCAAATCTTCCCGTGCGAACCCGTAAATCTGCGCCATCATCTCTGCGCCTGTGAACTGGCTGAACTGGTCGACTCCGTAGCGCCCCTTGATCGATTGCGGCCACGGGCCGATGCCGATCCCCGCTTGCATCGGCAGGATGACCGGCGTTCCCATCGGAACGCGCGTCATGCTCTCGACGCCAGCAGCGATCACCACATCCTGGGTCCCGCTCATCACGGCCTGCGCGGCGAAGTGCAAAGCTTGTTGTGAACTTCCGCATTGCCGGTCGATGCTGACGGCGGGCACGCTGTCCGGCAGGTCGGAAGCCATGACCATGTTCCGGCCGATGTGGAAGCTTTGCTCGCCGACCTGGCTAACGCATCCAACGACAACGTCTTCGACGCTTGCCGGGTCAATTCCGCTGCGCACCACAAGGGCATCGAGAATTGAAGCTCCGAGGTCCGCCGGGTGCCACTCCCGAAGGGCGCCTCCACGGCGTCCTCCGGCCGTACGCAGCGCTTCGACGATATAGGCTTCAGCCATTTTTCCCCCTTGTCCGGGCTATTCGGTCGACCAGGCCAGTACGAAGCGGCCATTGCACATCAACGTCCGCGCGGCACCGGCGTCAATCAGGGCGCATTCGCCAGGCTTCACGATGCCGACCGGGCAGTCGATCGGAAGCAGTTGCACATCGCGCATCCGGGGAGGGAGTTCGGGTGGCTCGTCGACGCACCACGCGACACCGAAATGCGGACCATCGACGAGCAACCTGCTGCCTCCGTCGACACGCGTGTCGAGCTCGTTGTGATGCGGCCGCGCATCGACGACGTCGGCGGATTCATCGAGATGCAACTCGCGGGGCCGGCCATAGTCGTAGAGGCGGTATGTCAGGTCGACCGCCTGCTGAATTTCCAGCACCGTCAGCCCGGGTCCCAGCGCATGGATCGTGCCGGCCGGATTGTAGATGAAATCGCCCTTTTTCGGCCGTTTCCAATCCATCAGGTCTACGATCGACCCATCTCGGGCGGCATCGAGCAACTTCTTGGGGTCGACTTCGCGCAGTGTGCCGATGCCGAGCTCCGCATCGTCGGCCACGTCGAGCACAATCCAGCATTCGTCCTTGCCGCGTGGGTATCCGCGCTCGCGGGCAGTCGTGTCGTCGGGATGTACCTGGATCGACAGCCGTTCGGTCGTGAACAGATATTTTGCCATGACATCGAGGTCGTGCCCTTGCGGCGGCTCGAACCAGATCTCGCCAACCTGGCGATCGGGATCGACACCGAAGCGAGGGTCGATACCTCGCCGGCCCCAGGGCTTGTCGACAATCTTGGTTGCGAGTTTTTTCAACGTGCTTCTCAATCCAATGCTTGAACCAGCTCCTTCAGTGGCAGGAACGCAAAGCCAATCGAGCTGTCTGAAATTCCGTATGGCATGAACAGCTGGTCGCCGACGCGCATCCCGCCACAGGTATAAACGACGTTGGGCACATAGCCGTTGCGATCGTCATTCTCCGCCTGGAGGATCGGGTAGCGCGTGCGGCCCAGGATTTTCGAGGGGTCCTGGCGATCGAGGAGAATCGCGCCGAGCGCATATTGCCGCATGGCGCCGACCCCATGGGTCAGCACCAGCCAACCTTCATCGATCAGGATGGGCGCGCCGCAATTGCCGATTTGGATGAATTCCCAAGCGAATTTCGGAGCCATCAAAAGGGTGCCGCCATGCCAGTGTGTGACATCGTCGGAATCGAGCAGGTAAATATTCTGCCCGTCCTGGCGGCCGATCATCATGTAGCGACCGCCGATCTTCTCGGGGAACAGGGCAAGCCCCTTGTTGCGCGTCGCATCGCCGGTCATCGGCACCAGCTCGGCCGAGCGGAAATCGCGCGAACGAAGCAGCTCCGACCGGATCTCACGGCCTGAAAAAGCCG
>Ga0157380_10002266_pt1 | contig 12933 bp, 11 predicted proteins | sample S35metaG_FD_119757 | JGI IMG/M metagenome (GOLD analysis project Ga0157380, IMG submission 119757) | Switchgrass rhizosphere microbial communities from Kellogg Biological Station, Michigan, USA - S3-5 metaG | ecosystem: Host-associated > Plants > Roots > Rhizosphere > Soil | place: USA...
CCTCGCGAGCTTCATTCGGCGCGAGCTCGCTGAGGCGCAATGCTCGCTGCGCTTCAGTACCACTCTGATTTAGCAGTGATTCCAGGAACGGTTTGGCCTCGATGTCTTCAGTGCGAAAACTCGCGAGCAACAGGAGCGGTGGAGCGTCGGGAGGTCGTAGTAGGTCTTCCAGTAAAGCTGTGCTGTCAGCGTCAGCCCATTGCAGATCGTCAATCCAAATTGCCAGCAGCTGCCGTTCGCAGATGCGGGCGAACAATTCTCGCAGCGCCGTAAAAGCTCGCCTCCTCAACACCAGTGGTTCAGGATTGTCTTCCCTTTGCGGCGCGTTAAAGACTGAATCGACTTGCAGCATCACCGGGAAAAGACGCGCCAGCGCACTCACATCTCGCGGCATCAGCGCCTCAGCATTCGCATCCGGCAGCGAACGCAGATATTGATTCAAACTGTCGACAACGCCGTCGAGTGCTTTGTACGGGACCGACTCGCGCTCATAGCAGCGGCCTTCCAGAACGACAACATTCTTTTCTCGTTCCCGGAGTTGTTCGACAAAATGGCGCACGAGCGCGGTCTTGCCCATTCCCGATCCACCGTGAAGATAAACGGAGACGGTGTGACCTGACGCGGTTGAGCTGAAGGCGTCCAATAATTCCTGAAGCTGTCGCTCGCGTCCGATGAATGGCGCCGAGTACTGTGAGATTGGATCGGCTCTGATTAGCGCGGGCGTTAACGGTCCCGTCTTCCCGCGGCCTAACAAGCGCAACACCTCGCGACCATTGGGGCGTTCTTCAGGTCGCCGTCGCAGTAACTGAACACATAACGCGTTTAGATCCGTGGGGGTCTCAGGAACAAGCTCGATCGGCTCAGGTGGGTCGAGAGTCTGCTTGTCCATAATCACTTCAAAATATTTTCCCGAGAATGGGAGCCTTCCCGTCAAAGCCTGGTAAAGCATCACTCCAACGCTGTACCAATCGCTCGCTTTTGTAACGGTTCGCTGCGCGCCTTGTTCCGGCGACATAAAGTCCGGTGTGCCGGCAAAACTGAAACTATCGACTCCCGATTTTGACTCGACTTCAGCCACCAGACCGAAATCCAGGATCACGACTCGACCTTCTCGAGTAACGAGAACATTCGAGGGCTTGATGTCGCGATGAAGCTTTCCGGTTTCGTGCAAACCGTGCAGGCCTTCGGCAAGCTGGCGCAAGGCCGAACGCAAGCGCAATAGATCCAGTTGGGAATGATCAGATACCAAAGGCGAGGAAGAGCGAAGCTTTGAATTCGAGAGAGTGTCGGTAGTTGCACTCTCAAGATTGAGTTCGACTGTCTCAGCTTCGTGGTCCAGACCTGCGTCGGTGTCTTCGGCGGATTTCAACAACGTGGCGGTACCGGTGTTCAGCGCGCGTCGAACGCGAAAGCCCGGCCTTACGTACTCGATGAAGCTGACTCCGCGAACCAGCTCCATAGTGAAGAACCAGAACTGGCCGTCCGACATGAATTCGTAAAGCGAGACCAGGTTGGGGTGCGAGACATCAGCGAGCGCGCGGAACTCTCGTTTGAAGCGAAAAATGTCGGCGGCTTCGGTGCGTGTGAGAGCTTTAAGCGCAAGCACTTTATCAGTCTCGCGATCGTGAGCTTCGTAGACGACTCCCATACCTCCGGAGCCAAGCCGGCGGCGAATCTTGAAACGGTCCGTACCGATGAAATCGCTGGTTGATGCCATGCGAGTTCTTGTCAGAACCACCTGCGGGTAGCGGGTGGGTTTGAAGAAGGACGAGGTCTGAGCGAGGGGATCTTAATACAAAAGTGTTGCGTAGAACCACTATGGTGAATGATCAACGATTGGCGAATGGTGTCCGCGGCTTTGCCGCCGCACAGTGCGGAAAGGCTCTGCCTTTCCGTCGCATTCGAGAAACAAATTGAGGCTACGCCTCGTGTAATGCGAGGCACAGCCTCGAAAAATGAGGTTTGAGCCGGTGAGGCGGAGCCTCACCGCACTGTGCGGCGGCAAAGCCGCGTCGTTCGAATCGGTTAATACTTCCCAGTAAGTATCAACACGCCAATCACGATGAAGGCGACTGCGGAGACACGTTTGATCCAGATCAAGGGGACATATTGGCTGAGAGCGGCGCCAACCAACACTCCAATAGCAGATACGCAAATCAGCGCGAGTGCGGCGCCGATAAAGATTGAGAGCGGCTTCTTGGTTTGCGCTGACAACGTCATCGCCGCCAGTTGAGTTTTGTCTCCCATTTCCGCCAGGAAGATCACACCAAACGTCGTCATCAACACTCGCCAGTCCATTTAGGTTTCCTCCACAAGGGCTGTTGAGTTGCTTGTATTACATTCGACTCGTTGTTACAAGAGGGAACTGTATCTTCCAAACAAAGACGCTCGCCAACCGGAGTTTGACGAGCGTCTTCTAATCGGATCTCTTGACGTTATATTAATGCTCACGAGCGCTCACCAGTAACACATCCCAAGCCCAGCGTCCGAGTTGAGCGTCATGAGTATCACGAACCCTGGCTCGGTACCGAAAACGGTTACCAAACTGATCCGTTTTCTTCGAGACCTTGTAATCCAAATCAATCGACTTTAGGCCAAGCTGCGGCAGGGTGAACAGCTCACCTGATTGAGATCGGCCGTCGTGATTGGAATCACGCCACAAGCGTAAAGATGTGAATACAGCATCATTGTGACTGATCAGGCCGTCGCCGTTCCCTCCACTTGCATACTTGTCAAACTCTGCCAATGCGAGGAATCCATTTTTTTCGCCGTTAGTCCCCGGCTCCGGCTGAGGTGTGAAATTTCCAAACAACTCCAGCCCGTTGTTAATACTTCCGTCACCATTTCGATCGAGCGCCAAAAACGCATCGTCCGAGGAGGCAGCGGTCCAGGAGAGTTTTTCCCGATGACCATTGCCATTGAGGTCAAAGAAGACACCGTTTGGGCCGTCAGTCAAATTGAAACCATTTCCAAGTACATCAACAAGAATTGGTGATTCGTTTGGCGCACAAGCACACAATTCCCAACTCCATTCGCCTCCTGAGCCACAGAAGGTAGGAGTTTGGTCACAGTACCAGGGCTCCTCTTGACAGTGATGCGAGGTGAAGTTCCAGTACCATCCCACATTTTCGCAGCTACTTATGGTCGGTGGATTGGGCAAGCAGACCCATTGGCAATCCGTTGACGGAGTGGGTGGCCTAATTACCACCCCGCAATCCGCTGGGCGAGGTGGAATTGGAGTACAGGTGGTGGGAAACGGTAAACAACAATCACCGCTTCGGTAAAAACCAGAGTCGCAGCCATCCTGAAGTGGATTTGGATAACGACAGGTATCAGGATCCGTTCCTCCTGGCTGGGTACAAATGTGAACCGGTGCAGGACAAGGCGTGGGCGTCGGACTTGGTGTGGGACTTGGTGTAGGAGTTGGCGTGGGAGTGGGGTCGCCACAACCTACAGTTCCGGGATGAATGTTGGGGTTAGTGTCGTCACAGTCATCTTCACAGTCATAAAAGCCGTCGTTATCTGAATCGGCACAAAGAGCACAAAGATGAGATTCGCAGGTACAGGCCTCTAGATCATTGGGATTACAGGGGGAGCCTCTTCGGCACCTCCAACCATTGGATCCTTCGGGAATATTACAGTATCCCTGGCCGTTCGCCTCAAAAAGGCAGCGTTCGTTTGGACAATTGGAAGCTTGGACTGCTTTGATCCTAACATGAGCGTACTTCTGACTTTGAAGCGATTCGCTCTCGATCCACATCGAGCCGTCCTCGAAATGAACCTCATACACCCGGACTCGGAAGTAAAAGTTTCCAGTTAATGCCCCATTCTTAATCAATGCTTTTGCAGATTTGATGAAGTCGAGACCAATGGATTCCAATCTTGCGAACCGGTTTGCAGGCACATCTTGATAGAAGAGCTGAGTGTAGCCAGTTGCCAACTTGGTTTCGGGGAGTTGGTTGGTCTTCAAATGTTGGTCGTTAACGATAATCCAGCCGAGCCGGACCGCCTTAACTGCCTTAGGCGCCCTGTTCTTAATGAGGACGCTCTCAATCATTAATTGTTTACGCCAGTTTCCTTTTCCTGCATAGGAACGAAGTCCGGCTATTACTACAGGAATCGTTGGACTGGTAGACTGCGCCACATCCGCATCTGGCTGGGCCAGCCAGTCACCAACCGGAGTTGTGTCTGAGAACTTGTACCCATTTTCCGGAAGGGGCCTCTCTGGATTCTGCTCCTGCTTTAGTGCCCGAGCTTCTAACCCAGACGAGCCGCTTTGACTTGATAGCGTCATGAGAAAGCAGAAAGCGAATATGAGGCTGGCGACAAAAAATAATTTGACTAGAAGCAGTGGGGAAAAGTTGTTCATGAGGATCCTCGAAGCAGGTTGAGGGTGAGTTCGAAGCATTGGAGGCTTTCGAAGAAAAGCCTGGTTTCAAATCATTGGCCATAGTCCGCCTTCGACCAGGCATCTTTCCATTCTTTCCATTCCTTCGTTTCCCTGTCGGAATGGGAGCAGCCCCAGCATTCATATGTGTGCGGGTCTGGATTGGTCGTAGAGAATTCAACTCGTGACTCGTCATTGTTAATGACGAAATTGAAGGTCAATCGGCTGTATACGGGGACAAACGGTGTTCCATCCCCCGCCGACCTCGGTGGATATGTCCAGTTCTTAAGAGCATCTATCACCGCCTTAACCAACAATGGGTGAGTTTGCGGCCTAGCCCTGATGCGTATGACTTCCCCGTCGGGACTAGTCTGGAATCTGACGAAGACTAACCCAGAGACTCCCTGCCGAAGCGCTTCATCCGGATAGGTAGGCATGAGGCCTGTTATGGGCCTTCGAGCCCACGTTTCAGGCATGAGAGCGCCCCTCACATCGGATAATTGGTTCTCAGCTACAGGAATGGGTTCTCTGGGCAACTCTGTCCTTGGTAACGCAAGCATGCCTGGACTCATCAATGGCGAAGCGCCGCCGAGCAAGATCAGCCCCACCCATTGGGTGACTCTCAATCGCAATCTATTGGTTGAACGGAAACTTGTTAGTGAGAAACTCATTTGTCGATGCTCACATGTTTGCCGGATCGCCCCACTAAGAAATGGGTTTAGGGAGATCCTTTCCAAGGGTGGTACCGAGTGAGTCTCTGCTGATTGCTGCCTGGTAAGGAATCAGCGAGAGGCTGCCATATGGAGGCTTATATACCTGCTCCGAACAGAAGTCAACAATTTCGTTTAGATCGTGTTCGTTTAGATCGTGGGTGCCCTAATGAAATCGAGGTCGCTTGAATACAGTACCCCGACACGTCGGGGGTACTGGTGTCCTCGCCACATGCACAGATTTCAGATTGGGCTACCACTCTATCTTTTGCCGTTCTGAGTAAAACGATTTACAGTTAACCTTCTTCGCCAAACCTGTTGACGGAGACTCCCATGCCGCAAACACCACACACCGAACGACACTTCACCGCCGGCGCGGTGGTCCGCGACATTGTCATTGGCATGTCGGATGGACTTACAGTCCCCTTTGCCCTCGCAGCGGGCTTGACCGGCGGACTTGCAGGAACCCAAAACCCTAACAGCATCATCGTCACGGCCGGATTGGCAGAGATTGCAGCCGGCTCGATCGCCATGGGTTTGGGTGGCTACCTCGCTGCGAAGAGCGACGCCGAGCACTATCAAAGCGAACGCGAGCGCGAAAAAAAAGAAGTCGCAGAAATTCCCGAAGAAGAAATGCGAGAGGTAGCGGAAGTGTTCGAATCCTACGGCCTGTCGCGCGAAGAGACCTGGCCCATCGTGCAGGCTCTGCGCAAGCAACCGAAACACTGGATCGACTTCATGATGAGGTTTGAGCTTGGTTTGGAAAAGCCAGATCCGAAACGAGCTTTGATCAGCGCGGTGACTATCGGGGGTTCCTACGTCGCGGGAGGCTTCATTCCGCTGGCGCCGTACATATTCCTTCGCAATGCGAACATGGCGCTTTTCTACTCGATAGTTGTTACGCTGATCGCTCTTCTGATTTTTGGTTTTGTTAAGAGTCGCTTCACGGGAATGAAGCCGGTGCGAGGCGCCCTGCAAACCGCATTAATCGGCAGCGCCGCCGCCGGCGCCGCCTTCCTCATCGCCAGAATGATTTCCTGACGCCTTTGGCGTTTACGACTTTTGCTGCAGCTGCCGAGCTGACGCTTACCATTTGTTCGTGCAACAGCGCCACCTGCTCCATTATCACTTCGTTCATCGACCTGGAACCTGAGAGTGTCATCCAACGCATCATCGATGACAGAAACAACTCCTTCAGGTAAGCAAACGAAAATCCTTCGGTCTCGCTAACAAGCACTGGTTTGATCTGGTCTGATAGTCGCAATTCCGCTTCAAGACTTTCATTCCACACTTCAACATACGCCCGCCGCTCGTCTTCTGCAGGCAAGTCAAAATTGTATTTTCGATCAAACCGGCTGGGTCGATCCCGAATTGCCGGATCAAGCTTCTCCGGATAGTTCGTGGTCGCAAGCACCATGATTCCCGAATTCTCAGCGAAACCGTCGAGTTCGTTCAGAAAGAATGAACGAGTCTTGTCGTTAATCATCGAGTCGAGATCTTCCAGCACCAGCACACAAGGAGAGCTTTGGCGGGCTTGATTAAAAACCTGCCTGATGCCTTCCTGTACAGTTTCATCCGAAGGCATGTCAAAGCATTTCACGTACAGGCAAGGCTTCTGAACATGGTTGATTAGCGCCTTTACCGTATGCGTCTTGCCGTTGCCAGGTGGACCGGTGAACAGAACGCCGCGCTTCCAGGGAATTCCATGTCGTTGATACAGCTCGCGGGAAGCAAAGAAGCGATCAAAGTCTTCGCGGATTTCTTCCTTCAGAGAGCCTTTCAAAACCAGCTTGTCAAAGGTCGAGGACTTGATCGAGTCGAATAGTTCTTTGCTCTTCACCCAGCTACCGTCTTCAAACACAAGTACCTCGCCGTGGACTTCACCATTCCATTCGCAAACATCGCGTAAGAATTCCTCGGCAATCTTCTTGTCGTCGGCAATTATCCATTGATGGCGAACGCGGTAGCACGTTTCAGTGAAGCTCATAAGCAATACGTCGATAAGATGGCCGCGCCAAAGCACATTCAGCCAGGCGTGTACAATCCGTTCGTACAAATCTTCGCCCTTCCCCTCCCATTCAGTGCGGATCTCAGGAAGGAACGAGGTCTCGTTCACAAGTGAGCACTTCTCCGCGCGCACGTAGTCCTCCAGGTCAAACTCCCAGTTATTTCCTTGAACTATAGCTTTGTCCGGGTAGAGCTTCGCCAACTTCCGCGCGACATGGTAAGCCACATAGTCGCGTGAATGATCGAGAGCTTCCTCCAGAAAATCTTCTTTGCCCATAACAATAAACAAAACTTGGCCGATGGCTCGATGAGCTCGACCTAAGACACAAAAGTATTTGCCCTGGTGACAGAGACTGAAGGAGATCAGTCCGTTGCAACTCCAGGCAGAGACGCGCGGATAGTCGTAGCCGGTTCGGGACCGAACGAGTGCACTTAAGGATTGACGCTGATACAGACCGAGGGTGCGACCGTTGAGGTCTCGAAGGGGTTTACCAACAGGTGTGGTGCGCAATAAACAGCATAGCAGTCGTCCTACTTTCCAAGCAGTGCTTTCACCTTAGCTTGAGTCGAACTTTTTAGTCAAGGAAAAACCTCAAACAAACTGCGGTTACTTGAGCCCAGTGCGCATGAAGTGATTAAATTCCTCCCCGAAATGAACTTTGAAATTATTAGCGAGATTTCCCAGGTCGAGCTAATAGCCGTCGGCAATCGCATCCGTGACATAAGAAGGCTGCGCAGACTCTATGGAAAGGCCAGGTGGCGTAAACTCAAAGGAACCGCGCAGATTCGGCTGAGAAGTGGTAGGATTCGTATGGCCGAGCTTCACTGGTACGAAGCGCATGGCATCGGTCGTAAAGAGATCAAACGTAAGCGATATTTGGATTAAGAATTATGAGAGAGAAGAAGAAGCCTGCTTACCAGTTTGCCGTCTGTATCAGCAATGAAGACTATCCTGCTGCGCTTGAGCTGCACAAGATATATCGCGTAGTAGCTGATGCAGATGCGGCAGAAGATGGTGACATTCGTGTCATTGATGAAAGTGGTGAAGACTACCTCTATCCGGCTGAATATTTTGTTCTTGTTGATTTGCCTCAGTCGGTTGAGAAATCCCTGCTACGTGCGGCCTGAACTCCAAGTGAAACCCTGCGGCCGAGTAGAGATCGTGAACTGTCAAGCCCCGAGACTAATATTGATCTTAGTCCCATAAACAACAATTTGATCTCCCTCGAGGTGACTGAAGTGACTGCTAAGAACGCTCATAAGTGGGTCTACTTATTCGAAGAAGGCGACGGCAACAACAAAGCTCTACTCGGTGGCAAAGGCGCCGGCCTTTGTGAAATGACACGAGCTGGATTGCCGGTGCCACCGGGCCTGATCGTTACTACCGAAGCCTGCAATGCTTTTTATGAAAACGACAAGAATTTCCCCGAAGGCATGTGGGAACAGGTCAAGGACGGCTTGAAGGCCATCGAGACTAAAGTCGGCAAGCAATTTGGTGGCAATAAGAACCCTTTGCTGGTTTCAGTGCGCTCGGGCGCCGCGTTCTCGATGCCGGGCATGATGGACACAGTGCTGAACCTCGGTCTCAATGAAAAGACCGTTGAAGGTCTTGCCGAGCTAACCGGAGATTTGCGTTTTGCGCTAGATGCTTATCGCCGCTTCGCTTCTTTGTTTGGCGAGATCGTGATGGGAGTCGCGAAGGAAAAATTCGAGCACGTGCTCGACCGCTTCAAAGCGCAAACGAAGGGCGGCAAAGATACCGATTTAAGCTCCGACGATCTACGGCGAATCATTACGGCTGAAAAACAGATCATCGTCGCCGAACAACAAGCCATCCCCGAAGACCCTTACGAGCAACTTCGAGTCGCCATCGCCGCCGTGTTCAATTCGTGGATGGGCCGTCGCGCCATTGACTATCGTCGCGTCAATCGCATTCCCGATTCGCTCGGCACGGCCGTCAATGTGCAGGCGATGGTTTTCGGCAACATGGGCGAGAACAGCGGCACCGGCGTGGCCTTCACGCGCAACCCTTCGACCGGCGAAAAGAAACTTTACGGCGAATATTTATTGAAGGCCCAGGGCGAGGACGTTGTTGCCGGCATTCGCACTCCACTTCCGATTAGTGATTTGAAGAAAGAGCTGCCGGCTGTCTACAAAGAATTCGCTTCAATCACCGAAAAGCTCGAAGTCCATTATCGCGACATGCAGGACTGCGAGTTCACCATCGAGCGCGGCAAGTTGTGGATGCTGCAGACCCGCACTGGTAAACGAACTGGAGCGGCTGCAGTCAAAATCGCGACCGATATGGTCTACGAGAAAGTCATCGATAGGGCCACCGCAATCCGTCGAGTATCTCCCGAGCAACTCGATCAGTTATTGCATCCAACTGTCGATCCCAAGGCCGACGCTGTAGTGCTGGCTACCGGCTTGCCCGCGAGTCCGGGAGCTGCGCAGGGCCAGGTTATTTTCAACCCTGATGAAGCCGAAGAGCTCGCGCGCGACGGCGCCAAGGTTGTTCTGGTGCGACAGGAAACCAGTCCCGATGACTATCACGGGATGGTGGCCGCGCAGGCGATCGTGACTGCGCGTGGCGGCATGACAAGTCACGCAGCGGTGGTTGCACGTGGCATGGGTAAGACCTGCGTGTGCGGCGCCAGCGACTTGAATATCGACTATAGCCAGCAACAGTTCACCGTTAACGACACCGTCATAACCAAGGGTGAGTGGATCACTGTTGATGGCTCCACGGGTCGAGTGTTCCTCGGCAAAGTAAACACGATTCGGCCCAGTCTCGGTCCGGACTTTCACGAGCTAATGAAGTGGGCCGACAAGTTCCGTCGGATGCGCGTGCGTGCCAACGCAGACACGCCGCTCGACGCAAAAGTTGCGCGCGGTTTTGGCGCCGAAGGCATTGGACTTTGTCGCACTGAACATATGTTCTTTGGCGATCAGCGACTGGCGGCGATGCGCGAGATGATTCTCGCGGACGGCGTCGGCGCGAGGGAGAAAGCGCTCGATAAGCTGCTGCCGCTACAGCGCGGCGATTTCCTTGGCATCTTTCGCGAGATGGCGGGGCTGCCCGTTACCATTCGACTACTGGATCCACCACTGCACGAATTCCTGCCGAGCGTAGATGAGCTGCTCAGCGAACTTGCTGAATTGAAGATGGCGGTGCGAGCGGCGGGCACCCTCGCCGACATGGACCGCGTGCTCGATCAAATCGACGAGAAGCGCACGCTCCTTAAGCAGGTCGTGCGTATGCGCGAGGCGAACCCGATGCTTGGCTTCCGCGGCTGCCGTCTGGGATTGCTGTTCCCGGAAGTTACTCGTATGCAGTGCCGAGCAATTTTCGAAGCTGCCTGTTTAGCTCAGGACGAAAAGAAGAAAGTCGAGCTTGAGATTATGGTGCCGCTCGTCTCGATGAGCGAGGAGTTACGCCTGCAAGCCGAGCTAATTCACGAAGTCGCTCGCAAGATCATGGGCGAAAAGGGCACCACGATCGAGTACAAAGTGGGAACGATGATCGAACTGCCGCGAGCAGCGTTGATGGCAGATCAAATTGCGAAGCATGCGGATTTCTTTTCATTCGGAACGAATGATTTGACGCAAACGACTTTTGGCTTGAGCCGCGACGACTCGGCTAGATTCCTTTCCAACTACATTGAGCATAAGATCGTCGCGGAAGATCCTTTCCAGGTGCTTGATCGAGAAGGCGTGGGCCAACTGGTGCGACTTGGTACCGAACGCGGTCGAAGTACGAAGCCTGGCTTGAAAGTTGGGATTTGCGGCGAGCATGGTGGCGATCCTAGTTCAATCGCGTTCTGTAGCGAGATTGGACTCGATTACGTAAGTTGTTCTCCTTACCGCGTACCGGTGGCGCGACTCGCAGCTGCCCATGCTGCCCTTGAAGCCGCAGCCGCAGAAGCCGCCGTTGCCGAACTCGAGAAAGCAGAGCAAGCCAAGACCCGCGAGAAACAAACCGCCAACATTGGTGACTAGCGTTTCGGTTGATTTCACACACAACTCTCTCGTCTACACACCCTCTCATTCTCACCCGGTTTCAACCGGGTGAGTACAGGGCTTCTTAATTCTCTTCTAACCGTTTTAACGGTTTCTCTTTTTACTTGGAACTGACCTGCGATTCTTTTATGATTCGGCGTCGTTTCCTCATAACGTCAACCACCACGCAAGCCACCAATGTAGTCAACCGACTAAAAAGGAGGTTACGTGTATGTCGACCCATTCCTATTCCCGCTGCTGGTTGCATTTGATTTGGGAGACTCTTAGACGGGAACCGATGTTGGACAAGCGCGCAGCCAGCCGAGCATCCGTCAACCTAACCAATTACGCGTCCGAAAAAGGCATTTACATGAAGATCAATTATTTCAATGCTGACCATACTCACGCACTAATTGATCTTCCGACTAGCTTGACCATTGAAGACGCAATCAAGCTGTTAAAAGGCAGTTCATCTCACTGGATTAATGAACAACAGTTGATTAGGGGGAGGTTTGCATGGGGTCGAGGGTATGGGGCCTTCTCAGTTTCACATTCCGATCTAGACAGAGTCGCAAGTTACATCGCGCGCCAAGAGGAGCATCATCGCAAGCGTACTTTTGCGGAGGAGTACGAGTTGTTTGTGAAGCGGTACGGACTCGAATGGCGAGAGGAGGGAAACCGTTGAAACGGTTGGGAGATTCCAGGAAGCTCACACTCACCCGGTTGAAACCGGGTGAGAATGAGAGGGACACCCCCTACATCTTCCTACTCTCCTACTTCCAGGTCGACGTCGCGACGGGTGGACTTCAAGCTTGTGGCTAGAGTTGCTGCGTCATGCGACTGTGAAAAGTCCTGGATCAGGAATCGTAATGATTTGCGTGACACGCGCTGCATTCCGTTGATTTAAGATAATTCTCATCCGCGAAGCCAGCGGGCCGCACCTGGTGAGGGCCGGACTATGAAAAAGATAAGGACTCCGGTGATTAGGACGGCGCTCGCGGTTATGATGATTGTTTACGTGACAACTTTTTATCCGCAGATTACGCTGATTACGCCGATTTGTCTGATCAGGATTTCTACCATCTGTTGAATGAAGAGAGTGGGCAAAGCTCAAGCGGAAAAATCCTAAACACTGATTTGGGAGCGGCGCAGGCTTATGCGACTTAGACAGTTTGTCGTAACTCTAATCACACTGATCGTTTTGATAGGCGGAGACTCGGTATTCGCTCAAACGAAACGCATTGTTATTGCCGCCGACACTCTCTTCGATGGCAAAGGCCATGTCCTGCGCAACACTCGAATAGTCGTTGAAGGCTCGAAGATTGTCGCTATCGATCCGAAGGCTGGTCCGGTCAACTACGATTTGCGAAGCCTGACAGTGATGCCCGGTTGGATTGACGCGCATGTTCACATTACCTGGGGCTTCAATAAAGAGGGGAAATTTGCCGGCGGCGGCGAAACAACTCCAGATGCCTCTTATCGCGCAGCTGCGAACGCGTGGAGCACACTCATGGCCGGCTTTACAACGGTGCAAAGCGTCGGCTCTCCAACGGATTTCCCCTTACGCGATGCCATCGCACGAGGCGAGATTCCGGGTCCGCGCATTCTCACCTCGGGCGAGCCACTTATGGGACGTGGCGAACAGACCGGGACGCCTGATGAAATCCGCTCCTACATTCGGAAGCAGAAAGCGGCGGGTGCAGATCTGATCAAGATCTTTGCTGCCGGCGGCATGCAAAGTGGGATGACTCTTTCGCAGGAGCAACTGAGTGCAGCCTGCGATGAAGCGAGGAAGCAAGGACTTCGAACTCTTGTCCACGCTTACGGCAA